>Ga0307940_1001143_pt1 | contig 15579 bp, 12 predicted proteins | sample OrgLakmetagen124_FD_201835 | JGI IMG/M metagenome (GOLD analysis project Ga0307940, IMG submission 201835) | Saline water microbial communities from Organic Lake, Antarctica - #124 | ecosystem: Environmental > Aquatic > Non-marine Saline and Alkaline > Saline | place: Antarctica: Organic Lake... | reverse complement strand
CTTAGGTAATAGATATAAGATCCCCCGTGGTATAGTGACGGAGAACGGTTCAGCTGACAAGCCCTCTCAGAACGAAAATCCAACACCTATGTTTACGTGGTTTCAAATTACAATTTACCGAGTGTACTCGACAGTGACTAATCTCGGACATCAATATTTCGGTCACTTCGCGAAACCCTCTTGTGGAAGCGCTGTAGAGACACGTCTTCAGTCCGCTTGGATCGGCGTCGACGGAATCCTCATCCATCCGATTAAACATCAAACGGACTACCTCGGCGTGTCCTCTCGAACTCGCTGACCAAAGGGCTGTGCCGTAAACAAAACGTTTTTTCCCTACACTGAACGTGCTGTGCCGCGACAAGGCTTCAACGGTATATACACGACCCCTTGCGCACGCCTCCAACAGAGCGGGCACGAAGGATCTGCTGCTTCCACCGGGATGCGGCGCTGCTTTCTTATTCTTACTGTTCTTCCTATCTCGTCGTTCGAACGCGTCGAGGAGTAGCATCACGACGTCCGTTTGTCCTGCACCGGCGGCCGCGACGACGGCCGCTCTGCATCTCCGTGCAGAAGAGAGCTGGTCAGGATCACCAGGGTCTTTGGTAACTTTCGAAAGGCTGGCGACGACGTGCGCCAGTCCGCCGTGAGCAGCCTTCCTCAGAGCGTGCCTGCCATACCATTTACGGCACAGTGACGGCAACAGTCGTGTAGTCGCTTTCGCGAAGAACTCGTGGCACTTTGCGAACGATACGATGTCCTCAAGATCGTGAATGTGCACAATCACGGTCTCGATCACCAAGTCAGGACAATCGTGCAAAATCATCTGACGATGCTTTTACTCGCTTCGCAATTCATGTGTCGTTTACTCAAACGGTACACACTATTACTACTATGACCTGTCGAGAAGTACTCGCAAAGCGTACGCGCACGTGCTGGATCGTACAAGTAACCAGGGTTGTTGTCCCGTTCGTTTATGATTTGTCAATAGTTCTTCGACTTTCTGTAAAAGTTCGTGCACATAGACTTCTCGATGACCGGCAGTCTTCGAAGAATAAATATTAAACGATTCATTTTTGGACAGATCGAGTAATCTATATCGTATAAGAGGCGAAACTTTATTTCTCACGCGGGTGTAGACGTACAAAAGGAAAGAAGTAATGAGCAACGACATCGTGGCGGCATCCGGAGTGCGCGCGGTGTTCGAGACGGGCATCCAAAACGACGCCTTTTCAGACGTCCAATCGACCGACGTTATATTCAAGACGCTCTCTTCACGAGATGCGCTGGTGTTCGCCAACGACTTTCCAGATGTCACCTCCTCTTCCTCTCCCCCCTACGCCTCCCCGGCGGGGTTGTACGTAGGATCCAATCGAGTCGGGGTGCGTACCCCGGCGCGCGAGGGAACGGCCCTGGACGTGCGAGGGAATCTGGCATGCTCGGACGGAAACCTCGTTATAACCTCTTCTGGTGCTGCGGACGACGATTACCGCGTGACCGCGTCACACAGTAACTTCGTCGCGTCACGAGAAGAAGGCGACGTTGCTGACGTGTACGTGGACGCCCGCGGCCTGGTGCGTTGCACGACCAACGTTTTTTCAGACGGTATGATCGTCTTGAACACGCCACCGTCCGTGGCCCGCGTACTATCCGTGTTCGTGTCATCGGCAACAGCGGAAACGGCGTCATACATGTCGATGAGCTTAGACTTGAGCAGCAACCTCGTCGTGAACGATTTGGACTGCGCAAGGGCGGGCGACGTTTATACAGTCGGAAATACGACGTACGAGATGAAAGAGGACGCGCGCGTGGACGCGGACCAACGCACACTGACTGTCGTCATGAGGAACCTTTCCGGTCACGACACCACCGTCGATCCCGTACTGTCTCGAGCGGAGGCGGCATCTGACGACCAGTCAGAAAGGTTCGTGAAAATGAGAAAAATGGCGTCCATGACCAGGCCGCTTCAGTCGGAGACGCGTTTTGCGTCCGGCGCGTTCGAGGACGCCAAGTTTGCGTTCAAGTGTTCCGCGGCAAACACGTCCGTCGAATATCACGAGGTGCAGGACGGCCTGCTGGTGCTGACTTGTCGAGACGACCGTTTCTCGAGCGCCTCTCGATTAAGAGGTCGCGCCGTGGAGGCGGGGCATTCAGATGGCGTCTTTTTGGTCGAGGAAGTAAGACTGCGTGGTGCCCCTGATCTAGAGTACGATATGTATCTCCGGGCCGTAGACGGGAGGGCCGTCGAATCATTTTCGGAAAAAGCGTACGATTCTTTCGCAGAAGCCGTGCTCCAAGCGGACGAAGACATCATGCCCGCCCTGCACGCCTGCTCCGTGGCGCCGCACCCCGCGGACGTGGAGCTGACGCAGGTGCGGGTGACGTTCAAGCCGGACTTCCGCGTGTTCGAGGTCCTGCTGGACGCGTTCAGCGAGCCGCTGTCCCGCCTGCTCAACCCCGTCGACGTGTCCGGAGGCAACCCCGTGCGCGCGTTGCGCTTCGCGTCCGATGCCTCGGCGACCCTCATTCCGATCAAGGCCGCGTACAAAGACGATGAAAAGGTCTATCTGGAGACGTACCCTTCCGGAGCCGACGCGTTCGAGGGATCGAGCGTGCAACTCCTCCCCGAGGCAGAGGATGAGTCCGCGGACCTGACGTGCGTGATGACGGGCTTCCCGCTGCGGATCGAGGCCGCGGAGGCGCTGGACGCGGCGCATCTGGTCCTCCGCGGCGAGCAGTTCACGCCCGAACCCACCCGGCGCGCCCTGCGCCGCGTAAGGTACGACGGGTCTAAACTGCGCTCGAGGGGCGAAGTGTACGTCGTCATCAGCGACGCGGAACAGACGCGGCAGTGGGTGGTGTGTCACATCAACGACGAAGAGAACGCGTTGGTGCTGCGCCGCAAGGACGGGCTCCCGCTGGAGACGGCGGATTTGAACGGAGAAGCACGTTTCGTTTACATCACACCCATTATCGTTCCGCGCCCCACGACCCTCCTGCGCGCCTCCCAACCCGCTGGGATGGTGGTGGAGGGAGGCTTGTGCGTGGGACGGGGCGCCCTGGACGCTCCTCCCGACGCTTACACATCTATCGTAAATACCTCTGCCCCTGGTACTGAAGCTGACGCTTCGGATAATATCAAAGCCGCGTCGCTCAGCGTCGCGGGCGACGTCGCTCTGGACGGGAAGCTGAGGTTCCTGAGAAGCGACGTCGCGACGGACGATACCGTCGAGATGCGTATGAACGGGAAGGGAGAACTCGTGTTCGGAAGGAAAACGGCACCGTCGTGCCTCCTAGGGACCAGCAGCGTCGCCTTCCCCAAAGACGCCGTGTTCGGAGGTCAAGCTCTGGCGCGGAGGTTCAAGACCACGTCGGACTCCCGCCTCAAGGAACGCGTCGCGACTCTCGCGCAGGAGGGCATGGACGACGTGTCCCTCCTGCGCGACTTCATGCGCATCCCCGTCAAGCGCTACAGCTTCTGTGACGAAGATTCAAACTCACGACACACCGGTGTCATTGCCCAAGAGCTTTTACACGTCGTCTCTGATTCCAATTCTTTAGCGGACGACGTGGTGTCTCGCACTCAAGGCCGCATCCCCTTGCGGTCTACGGTCAAGCTATGTTTCGATGAAGATGGATCGGCGGTGACGCCACTTTCCGATGTACTCTCCCTGTACGAACGTGATGTACAACAATACAACAGCCACGGAGGCGTGTTCGAGGTCGTCGTCTGCGGCGGCGGAGAAAGAGAGAGAGCAGCAGCAGGAGCAGGAGGGGACTCCGTCTCGCACATTTCTGTCAAGACGATCGCTCCTCCCCACGCCTCCTTCGCCGTTCTGACGGCCGTGTGGTTCGACGTGCACAAGGGCGTAGAAGGGCGTTCCGTGAGGTCGGCTTCATTGAACATCGTGGCAAAAATTTGTGACGATTTACTCGTCGTTGATAACGCTGAGATTCTTTATAGGACGGTTGCCGCGGTGCAGAGCCTGGCGCGCTTGGCGGTCAGTGGTTCGAACAACCAGACTTAAAAGGCCGGCGACGGGGCGGACCTGTGCGAAATAAGGACAACGGACAAGCATGTCTTCTTCTTCTTCTTCATCCACTCCCTCCGCGGTCGAGCTCGACCGCTACAAGCTGCACAGCTGCAATTCCAAATACAAGTACAAATACAAGTACGAGTACAAATACAAGTACGAGTACGAGTATGAGAACAAGACCGCGCCAAGGAAATGTGTTCCTTACGAAGCCGTACCTCCCTCGCCTTCGTCGCCTTCATCCAGAGAGGAGGGTGAAGACCTGTTGTTGCATCAGCACGTACGAGAACTCCACGATAAACTGACGAACCTTTCCGCCGAGTCTGTCAGCGAACCTTCTTCGAACCCCTCATCGGATGATGAAGACATCGAACATGACACCGATATAGCACAACGTCCCCTGGCCGCTCCTGCCGCCGGAACCGTCGTTTACGAGGCCGTGAAAGAATACTTGTATCAGGACGACGATGACGATGAAAGCAAAGGGACCGGCGACACAGAAGACGAAGTCAAACACTTTCGAAAGTTCATGACGTTTTACAATTCCACGTACGCCCCGCGGACCAACACGCCCCTGAACTCAGTGACATTCGAACAGTTCAACCGAGCTATCACGCAATACGTGAACGCGGATGCCGCCGAAGAATCTGCGTAACTCGCAATATATATATATATATATGTATGTTATGGCAGAGAACAGGCCGTGCGTCGTCCACGGTTTTTTAATTTCTCTGACAAGGACAAGAGACCTGAAACCAACGCTGCTTATTGATCGAAATCATGCGGTCCGCGTCGGTGGCTCCTAACACGTACATGCCCCAGATCCAGGATCATAGGCACCAGCAGATGATGATCAACCACCCCGCCACGGCGGCGGCTCTCCTCCGTCAGCCCCCTCCTCCTCCACCCTCTCCGCCACCTCCTCCTCCGCAGTCCGCCTCTGCCCTATCGCCCCCCCAAGCTGCCGCGTCGGCGCCGGCGAGGAAGCCCATACTGTATTACAGCAACCACTGCCAAAACTCGCGCCTCGTGATAGAGACGCTGTTGAAACACGACCTGCGCGCCTTGTTCGCCTGTGTGTGCGTCGACAAGAGAAGGGAACTCGTACCCCATTTCGTCAAGACAGTCCCGACTATATTTCTCGTATCTGAACGTCGCATCCTCCGAGAAGACACATTATCGGATTACATCTCCAAGTTCATCGCGCAAAAGGAGCAGCAGTTCGAAAACAACGTTGCGCCGATGGAGGGGAATTCCATGATGGCCGAAAGCTTTTCGTGGGTGGACGGCGACAAGGACCGTCAGGAAGGCAACAACTTCAGCTCCCGGTTCGTACCGGTCGACTACACGCAGCACTTCGACTCCATCGAGGAAGCGGCCGCATCCGGGAAGGAGGCGAACGAGAAAGACATGAACGATGCTTTTGATCGCATGCGTCTCCAGAGGGAGGCCGAGATCGCGGCGCAGGCCTCCATCAAACGCGGCTGATTACGATGACAAAGTCTTATTTCTACGAACGAATCCTGATCATGGCACGCCGTTCGTCAGTTTGACCGTAGAGAATATATGGCAAATGGATAAGTCCGTCTGAATTATAGCCAATCGTTATTTATTCTGTTTCGTAATTACATTACATTGCGAGAGACAGCGAATAATAACGACAAAACGACATGTCAAGAATCCACTCGTCTCACAGCGCGCTCGTGCCGTTAGTGAACGTGCTGCGGGTCCAGACGTCTCGTCTGGACGTCGAGCACTCTGCACGAAAGTTCGTCATAACGGACAATACAGAAGAAGAAGGGTACGAGAACGATTACAACGTTTTCGGATTTGACGCACCCAACCCGACCCTGTTCCTCCTGGCCGGACTCACATACGCGTTCGAGCTGGACGTGAGTGATCCGATGGTCATCACGGAGTATGAGAATGACGAGAGCTATGTCGTTGACGGAATGGCGTATTACAACGATTTAACCCTGACGAAACAGTTGGGCGTAGAAGCGAACGACGGTAAAAAAGACGGCATCCTGTACTGGACCATCCCGTTCGAGGTGTCCGCCGAGTTCAAGTATCAAAGCACGAGCAATCCCGCCAAGTTCGGGACCATCAAGGTGAAGAGCCTGTACAACCTGACCCCGATGGAACCCATACCTTGATCGTAAAAAAATTGGAGCCCCGTCGTGCCGTTGGGAGGCAGTGTGAGAGTTCCAGTTACATTATCAGTTACCCACCCCCCTGTGCTGGATCACAGTCACATATCATCTAATTCACTTACGTCTTGTCAAATATGACTGGAATCGGAATCAAAAACTCGGGGGGGTCCATGCTGAAATCCGTATCCGTCGCATCGACGGCGTCGACGGAGGGAAGGGTGGATGTAGTGAAAACCATCAAAGGTTTTCAAGCGCTGGCCTGCAAGAAGGAAGAGGAGCGTGACGCCGCATACGTCGTCATTCGTGAGGTCTTTGAGCACCTGAGGAGCGGAAAGACGATGAACAAATCTCTCGGGCTACTTCTCAGGGAAAAATGCGTCGACGCGGCATATTCTACCGACGCAGAAGAAGAAGAAGCGACGGATGTCGTCAGAAAGGAGGAGAAGCAGGAGCAGTTCTATGCGAAGATCAAACTCGTTCGCCACTGGACAAAGACCGAAGGCCTGGATGTGTTTGATTCCACGTTCATCCTCGCTCTCCTGTGCCGATATTGTTACATCGTTCAGCGTTCGAATTCGACAAATCTTGACGACGAAGAGTTAGAATACGATGTAGACGACTTTCAAGAAGAAGATATCGGCCACTATTTCGTTTGTTGGAGTGACAATGCGTGCCGTATAATCGACGAGAGGAGCACGGTGTCGTTCGCCAAAAATCAATATATGTCAGTGAAGCGTGCCCTGTCGTCTCTTCTGCTTTTTGCACTGGAGAAGAGCACCGTCGTTAACTCACGGCAACTGATCAGCTTCATCACGGGTGATCAGACCGACGAATACCTGGACGCCGCGAATAAGTTCGTCACGTTCGTGAACAGCTTGGCAAAGACCCTGCCGTCGCCAGCAAGCGCCAGAGCCAAAGCCATCCACGACGGTGCGTCCGGTAGCAAGAAGCGTGCCGTCCTCGATTCTGAGCAAGAACACACGCCTCCTCCTTCCAAAAGTAGAAAAGTTCAGTAGTCGTCATGGTCGGTGTAACTTTTGTAACTTTTGTAACTTTTTTTTTTTTTTTCTTCTTTCAAAAAGTTTGACGATCAAATGAACCCGGCGCTGTGGGGCCAAGATACGAACTACGGGAGACGCCACGCTCGTCGAGCGCTTACCCCGCTTCCCGGATTCGTTTTGGGGCACGAAAAAGAACGGCCAAGGTCGTAACGTCCTGGGCCAACTCCTGATGCAGGTGCGCGACCGATAAGACAACGACGAAAGATGATGTATGGGCAGTGCAGCAGAACCAGCGCAAGTGGTTTGGTTGACGATTCTGCATTTAATTTCGGCCCCCAACACAGTGTTGCATTGGGTAAGAATGGAACTCCTGGTGCCGGTGATATTGAATTTCTTTTTCTTTCTTATTACATATTTGTAAGACGCTCTTGCACACGTTCGCCTGCTTTTCAAAAGCGTTCAAAAGCGCCACTAACTTTGGGATAGTGTTCAGATAGTGTTCAGCACTTCAATAAAAAGTCAAAGTCGGGTCTGACACAAAACAGGCAAGAGGCCATCAAAAAATTTGATTTGATTTACATAGGAGGACCTTCAGCCAGATTGTTCGGCTGATCGGCCTGTGATTGGTCCTCGCCAGTCAACAGCAAATCCATAAGCTCAGACAAAAAAAAGAAAAGCTTGTTGTCATACCGCAACAGCAGAAGAAGAAGAGGGCGAAGAAGAGGAAGAGGAATGGCAGCAGCCCATTTGGTTATTTGCTGAAGAACAGTTGTATAAGAAGGGAAGGAGAACGTTCAGCTATGCCGATTTCCAATTTTCGATTCGGTCGGCGAGCGTTTCCGATAAGGAGGTGGTGTTCCCTTGGCATCCGTGCATATTGTGTTTCCTCTCCTCATCAAACCACCGGAGTCGCGGTCTCTCGTCGGCACTGCGCGTCGGCCTCCTGTATCCTTTCTCGATTTCGGTTCATTTCTTCCCTGAACTGATCCATTTCCCTATCCACCTCCTGCATTTTGTCATCGGACCAGGATCCGTGATAAGTGCGCGTCCGGCTGATGACTTCGGGACGCCGGCAAAAATGCACCACGTCCGGCGTCGTGTTGTGCATGTGTATTTCTGTCTCTTCGTTGATTATCTCGTTTTCGTTTCTCAGTCCGTTTCCGCATACACGCACGAGCAATGCCTGGTGTGGCAAAACCACCTCTTCACTTTTCACTGCCAACATCGTCAATTTCGTGGTCTTGTACACTACAACCTTCTCTCCCGCTGACCAGAGTATATGCGAGGCGCGTTCGGACAAAAACGTCTTCATTTTGCATAATGCGTCGTCCATGCTGTCTGACTGATCGATGACGAGATCTTTACCGAGTGTCAACGAGCGCCCCGGGACCTCTTTGCAAACCACGTAAGCGAAAGTGGCGGAATCGGCTGGCGTGTTAGTCGTCATTCTTTTTCTGGTTTATACAAGAAGTACCGGCTTCTTCTCTTTATGTACTTTTATACCATGTACGCCGAAGCATGAGCGCGCACACGCTGGAGGCGGAGACGGCGGACGGACTTTCACCACGCGCGCGTGATGCCCTCGGCGCACAATACGCAGATCGTCAAGAAGATGACGCAGGCCATCAACGAGAGGCCGCAGGTGTTCCGAGAGCACGAGAAGGGACGCGCGCCCGGAGTGCACCTTTCGCACGAGCGGCGGCAGTAGTAGTAGTCTGCGCCGCATCCGCTGACCGGACGCTTGCGCGGCGTTTGTTACTATTTCCGTTATTATGCGCGACGAAACCCTGTTCAACCGCGTCCGCTCATTTACACTGAATTTGACCCCCGAATTTTTATTCAACTTCTTATCTATCGACCATGATGGTAAAGATAAAGATCAGTAAAATCAAATCCTCCGGAAAGTAAAGTCATCGACCAAGCGTCGTTGAGATTATCTCATCTTCATCCCCGCATCAGCGCCGACAATGGTCGACAATGAGGAGGACGGTTCAATGCTCTCGCTTCAGTCTAGCGATAGAATCGTGTTCAATGCCCCGTCAGACGTCATCCTGCGTGAGAGCAAGATGATCGACGGCCTGGTCCAAGACTTCGGGAGAGATCGCAAAAATGACGTCGTCCCGTTGTCAGAGGTGGACGCGGACACCCTGCGACGCGTCATCGAGTACTGCGAGTACCACGCCGCACAAGACGCCGCCAAGAAGAAGGACGGCGCCGACGAGAAGGCGATCGCGGAGAAGGCGCTCGAATGGAACCGCTCTTTTTTCGACGTGGACTTGGATATCCTATCGTCTCTCGTGAACGCCGCGAACTACCTGGACATGCAGCGCCTCCTGGACGACGGATGTATGAAAATCGCAAATATGATCAAGGGGAAATCGGTGGGCGAGATACGCGCCATCCTGGGGATAGAGAGCGATATGACAAAGGAGGAGGAGGACAACATCAAGAAAGAGTTCGATTGGATGTTTTGATCGAATAAACGATATGTGTCCTACTTGACGCGACCTTAACTATTTTTTGTACCGTAAATGTAGTTAGTAGATCACACCGACATAATTGCTAAAACGATTTACGTGAATGACCGTGAAAGGAGGTGCGTCGTCCGTAAAATCTTTCGCACGAACGCCCCCCACCAACACGCAATAAGTACGACTCAGACAGATCCCTTCGCTTGCAGGGGCGTCGTCCCTATATTTCCGCCTCTACTTCTACTGCCTACGTAGCGAGAGGCGGGGATGCTAAGGAAAATAAAACAATGGTCGAAACTAATTCAGAAGCAGAGTTTGTGCTACTGGCCGAATCTCTGCGGTTGATGTTAACCCAAATCGTCGACCATGCGGGTATAAAAAAAGTCGAAAAAAACGATAAGGAATATATAGTGAACCTGAACAACCAGACAATAAATTTGGGCAAAAACCAGCTGTGTTCTTACTTGGTGCTCCGTTTGATAGGCGTACGGGTCAGTCCAATCGAAGAAGATACAAAGAAGAAGGTGGTACAAATTTATAACCAGGGTGAAGCATATTACGTGACCCCGACTGTTAATGGAAATTCAGCAAATATCACAGGCATGGCGAGTTTCGTAATGAATGATCTTCCGGGCGTCTCCTTGAGTGACCCAAATACACAAGCGAAACCTCTGTGCGATCGGCTCAGAAAGATCATAGTTCTCGATGTTAACCCGTTGATCCAACAAATCCAACTTTATAACCCTCCATCGGAAACTAAGTCAGGAGGAGGAGGATCGACAGGAGACGAATCCTGAACGAAAGCACCACGCGACCCGTCGCCGTAGACATCCGATCACCTCGAAATACTCCGGAGACGTCCGGAACACAAACCCGACAAAGAATCCACGCAGCAAAGTCACTCTCGTCATCTCCCAAGAAGGCGACGAATCATACGGGTCTCAGCAGATCGACGATCTTCCGTCGCCATGACGGAATCAAGGCTACCACCACCACCGGTACGAAAAGAACGAAAATGAAGAATGAGGCGCATCCGTGACAGAGAGGAGGACTGCTGCTTAGCTTATTTCTCCCTCCAGAACCGATGCAATGTACCAAACACGTTCGAGCTAATTTCCTGACATTATAGTAACAGTACATCAATCTATCGTCCGTTCGTCATAGCACATAGCATGACGAAATCATCTGTGTTTTCTTCTGATAGCAGCGAGCGAAAGAGAAAGAGCAATAAAATCACCGACTACCGTCGAGGAAAGAACTGGATGGTGTACCACGACGGTAGCGGCAACGGAAACGCGTTCACCGTCAACATCGCGGTGCGCGCGGGCGCCGTGCACGAGCCCCCCCACCTAGCGGGGATGAGCCACGTGCTGGAGCACCTGCTGTTCAAATCGCAGGGCCGACGCATCCGGGAAACGGTGCACGCGCACGGCGCCAGCATCAACGCCGCCACCAGCAAGGACTGGACGCGTTACTTCGTGAGCTGCGCGCCGGATCAGTACGACAGATTTATCGATCTTTTGTACGACGTTGTATTCGTGTTCAAAATATCCCGGGAGGACGTCGAAAAGGAAAAGCGCATCGTCCTCCAAGAGAAGAACGAGACGGACGACCTGGTCCTGGACGTCCTGCTCAACGAATCTTTCGCGGGTACGCCGTATGAAAAAAGCATCATCGGCAACAAGAAGACGGTGTGCGCCATCACGCTGCAGGACCTCGAGGCCTACCATCGGCTGCGGTACCTGGGCGGCGGCTGCGTGGTGGCCGCGACCTGCCCAGCCGGCATCCTCGACGCCGTGGCCGCGCGCCTCCGCCGTACGTTCGAGGACATGGGGGCGCCCGTGCCGGACGCATGCTACGACTATTTGAGAGGCAGGGACGATTACTTGGACGGCGGGCGCGAGTGCATGCATTACGACACCTGCGACGGAGAGTACATGAGCCTGCTCAGCTCTCGACAGAGAGACACGAAACGCAGGTGCCAGTCCGTCGCTTTCTCCGATCCTCACGGCGAGGGCGCATCCGTGGGGTTCAACATGGCCTTCCGGGCGCGCCCTTACGACCGCAGGACCCACGTCATAACGCAGTTCGTCGCGGAGGTCCTGACCGGGGACCTCATGAGCACCTGGTACAGGAAGCTCCGCGAGGAGCAGTTCCACGTGTACCGCCTCAATATGAACACGGGAGAGACCTTCGCCGGAGCCGCCGTCGTGTCCCTCTGCTGCGTGTCCGACTCTGACATCCTGACCGTTTTCCGGGCAGTCTCCAAGATGGTGACGCAGACCCTGCGCGACGGAGTCCTTGCGGACGACAAGAACAAGAAACACAAAAGTAGTAGCAGCGACCGACTGACCGCCCTGAAACGCGCCTTCAAGACCAAGCAGCGCCTGGAGTTCGCCTCGGACGCCGCGGCAGCGCTCGAACGGGTCACTCTGGACGCCTTCTACACCTCTGCGTGTCACTATAGTGGCGATAACAACGAATCATCACCGTTCCGCACTATCGATGAACTATTGGACGAAATCGACGGAGTCACGCGCGAAGAGATCGACGAAATCGCCCGGGAGATGTTTTCGCACCCTCTCGTCATCATACTCGGAAACAATGACAAGTCCAAACGCCCGGAGAAGTTCGAGCGGGAGGCGCACGCGGCCGTGGAGGGCATGATGACCGCCGGGATGATGGCGACGGCGACGATGAAGAAAGAGGAAGATAAGGAAAGTAAAAAACAATCGAAGCCGAATCTGAAAAAGCAGGGTAAGCTGGCGGATTTCGCCACCGTCGTCGTAGAACAACAAGGTCGATGACCGAAATGATGAATAAAAAAGAATGAAGACTATAACGATGAAATGAACGTGTTTCTGACCGTGCCTTCTACAACCGAGTTAGAATATTTTGCAACACCCCTTTCCACATGGGGCTACAAAGAGGGGTCCGTGCGTCCCAGATTTTTTTCAGGAGCTTGATAAGTACTTTAGGAGATTGAGCCATTGTATATTATAACCCGACATGCCTTTCACTCAATGACATGCCGAGTAAGAGGATATGCCGAAGCAGTGATGATATCATCGGTGCTCTCATCAGTGGGGAAAAAGGCGGCACTGCGGATTTTTATAAATCTCTTACCAGAAATGCTCTCGTCAGAGAGGGCCATTCTGCCGGCGTCCTCAATGATGAAGAATTTCAATCTTCGTTGCTATATGATAATACCGTCGTAAAGTCATATCTCTGGACTTTTCTCGACGACCCTGTGCACAGATCCCGCGTTCGGGAATACGTGCTGCAATGCAGCACGTTACAGCAACGAGCCTACTTCACACTGAAGACTGCGTATTTTGCTTGCGTAACCGGAGAACTGGGTCTCGAGTATAATGAAGCGTCTTTCGTCACGGCATTGCTTCACAAGCCCGCAGAAGCGTTCTGTGACATCGTCCTTCCAGAACACCGTAACGCCAGTTTCTCTCACCCCATCCAAAACGGAAGCCCAAAAGAGAGCTTTCGCCAAAGAGATGAAACAGCGCGAAATCGATCGCCTCGCACCGTTAATACCTCGAGCCATCGTCAAAGGACTCGACCCGGGACGTGTAAATTTGTATATGACCGCCACTAAAAGCGACGACGGGTCACATGAACGACGATTTTATTCTCGTAAACGACACCTGGAGCGAAGCGGACGGAATCGCATGCAAGCATGGAGAGACAAAAGGACGTCTCTGCCTCTCGTGTCTGATGCGCTAAAGGCGCTATCCCTTTCTGCCGGAGCTCATGGATGCGATGCGTCCAAGTGGACGGTCTACATGAGCGCCCGCCGTGTTCATCGCACCGTCCTCTGGAACGAATTCATGTACAACGATGAACGGTGTAAAAAGCGTATGGTCGAATATCGACTCGGACAGCGCGCATTGGCCCGCGCGGCGGATCATTTGGTGTCAGAGGGCATACTCCAAAAGAAACCCGTGATCATCGGTTACGGCACGGGGCGAGGAAACGGAGGAGGACACAAAGGAGAGCCGTCCGTGCCGGTGAAAGCGATGTACAGGGCCTTGAAGATTGGCGTTCAAGAGGCATCGTCCGGAGGGAGGCATACTGAACGTCTGGGAACATTACACGACCCAGAAATGCCATCGCTGCGAGCAGATAATGACGACAAGAGACGTACCCTGGACACAGGAGGACATCGAGAAAGAGGATAAAAAAGGGAGGAGACGATATGACCAAGGCGTATCTGCGGCCGAGAGAGAAGAATCCCCTGATATTGCCGCAAAAGTGAGAGAGTTGGAGAAGCTTCTCCATCCTGACCCCCCCCTCTGTTCGAGACAGAAAAGGGACCGCGACTTCCGAGTTTGTGAGCATTGCTCGACAGATGATCAAACCAAGAAGACGCGTAACCGGGACTTCAACGCTGCGATAAATATCCTGAAGCTTACGATGTGTGAATTGCGAGGAGAGGAACGTCCCAAGTACTTGTGCCCTGCGGCAAAAAAACGCAAGGCTTTGAGTTCAAGGGCACCATGTACCTCGTCTCGTCGAAGAACACGCCCTTCAGGAGGTGGTGCAGTGTCTGAAGACCCCCGCTATAGAGAATACGCCTACATAGTATCCATCACGTCACGAATGAATCATGTTCCATTTTTTCCTAACAAAGGTGTAGTCGCGGCCTTTTCAGGATATCGGTTGTCAGCGATGAGATCGTCATCATTGTCATCATCATCATCATCATCGGTGCTATATACAGCGGCGACATCAATAGACCTAGACCCCCGTCTGGCGGGTGCCGACCATTCGGCAGGGAAAACGGGCAAGGAGCTAAATTTATCAGAGACGCCGTCTCCACCTTCCACAAAGACCACGTTGAAGCGAAACAGGCGATCAGCCAACGGCCAGAAAAAACGGGAGGATTTCGCGCTCAGCTTCTCGTACAGATACCAACGGAAAGAATGAGTCAGGCGCGCCACGCGCAAGCGCTCGCATAGCTGCCGCAGCTGTTTCTCGTCGATACGTCCGTCGCCGTCTCCAACTTTGGCGGCAGTCCACATGTGCAGCAGAACGGCTACGTCGTTCTCTGTGCCGACGGTCAACTCGTCCAAAGATGCCCAAATCTTGACGGCCGGGAAAGGGAGGTCGATAAAGCGTCGGGACAGGGAATTGGTGATGATGACCCGACGAACGTCACCAAACTCGGCCAATAAGTAGTCGGAGCACAGCTTATCGACCTGCTTGGCCACTGAAGGCGAGGACAGGATGCTGTCCGGAAGGGATAGGAGGGTGATGACGTCGTGTATCTGCATGTCGGCGCGGTCGTGTCGCGCCATGGTTTCGACGCAGAGCGCCACGCACTCGGGAATGTACAGGTAGTCGGACCAAGTGAGCATCTGCGCGAACGGAAAAAAGACGGTACATTCGGATCGTATACATTATTACGTACTATATATTCAAAATCGCCGCTCACCTTGACGAGGAAAGCGACAGAGAGCTTTGACAGGTGCAGGTCAGCGCGGTAGTCTACGGGAATGGCCAGCTCCTGTATGACCTCCAACACCTTCGTGGCTGCGGAGACGTCGTGTTCGTCCTTGCACTGGAGCGAAATGACCTGGTAATAATGACGCGTGTGGGGCTAGTAAGTATGTGAAAGTGTATGCCTAGTACACTCGCGCTCATCTAAAATGGGACAACGATGGATAGGTTATAAAACCTCAGTAAAAGGAATTTCCTAGATCAGGCAGACCTTTCGAATCGCAACTATTGGCCACTTTAGATGATTGGTCACTGTGTATATTGTTGACCTCATGATAACGTCCACACCACACCGTAAGGTTAAAACCAATCGCAGTATGAAAAAGGAGATGCTGCACAACCCCAAGAGACAGATCCTGATGGAGAACGTGAGCGAGTTTCGAACGACCTTGTGCTGCTGCGCGTGCGG
>Ga0307940_1001125_pt1 | contig 15737 bp, 3 predicted proteins | sample OrgLakmetagen124_FD_201835 | JGI IMG/M metagenome (GOLD analysis project Ga0307940, IMG submission 201835) | Saline water microbial communities from Organic Lake, Antarctica - #124 | ecosystem: Environmental > Aquatic > Non-marine Saline and Alkaline > Saline | place: Antarctica: Organic Lake... | reverse complement strand
TAAAGATGTCTCTGGTTTCTGGAAAATTGAGATTTATATGGCGCGGTTGCGGAATCCATTCACTGGTCAATATGCCGGTTATCGCGATTTTGCTGCCTATACCTTGGAGTCTCTCAGTATCAACCCGGAGACGCCCACGACACCTTCGAGCGAGACAACGACCACCGATGCGCAAGGGTATTATGCATTCGCAGCTGGTCCATCGGTCTACACGATCACTGCCTCCGGGGCGAATAGCACGCAGGGCTTTGCCCCTGCTTCACGCACGATCGATACCCGAGTGGGGCCCGAGCATGTGGACTTCGTTCAGTCGCTCCACCCGGCGGTGCTATGGTCGGTGCCGAGCACTTATATGAAAGGAGTCGATTCCTTCGCCCAGCTACAAGGAGCCACCGCATCGGTGGCCGGTAGCTTTAGCTACATGCCAGCGACCGAGGCTGGATTAGCTCTGGGAGAGGTCGACCTGCAGCTCGTCTTCACTCCCGACGATGATCAGTATCCGACGCGCAACCTGACGCGTCGCCTCACTGTGAGCCGTCTACCGACGCCGCTGGAAAGTCAACTAGCGGCCCTGGGCGACGCGCTTCCTGAAGGTCAGCGTGGCCCGATGGACGATCCCGACGGCGATGGGATGCCCAACCTGCTCGAAGTCTTCCTCGGCGGCAAAGCTGAGTCTGCGAGCGGTGCGGGGGCGCTGTTACAGATGGTGGCCACGCCACCAGCAGAAGAGGGTGGAGCCCCCGACCTGCCGATACTGATACTGGCGCTTCCTGCTGGCATCGAGTTTAGCGCTGATTCGCAACCCAGCGTCGTCTGGAGCGGCTACAGGATCACGGTGCAGGGCAGTCTCGACTTGGGTGCTTTCGACACTGCCGTGCGTGAAGTATCTCCTCCCTCTGGGCACACCGCGCCGATCGGTTATCGCCTACGTGCCTTCGAGGTCAATGCGAGCGATGCACCAAGCGGATTCTTGCGCCTCTCGGTCGAGCCGAGCGGGGAGGATACGCCGTAGCGGGTTACCGTATCTCTACTAGCTTACTGAACCCAACGTATTAATTTATATTTCATCAAAAATTTTCACACTCCTAATCATGAAAAAATAATTAGCCATTCAAAAAATTATCTATTACCGGTGCTATTTATCATCGGTTTCAACGCGATAAATGCACACGCCCAAAGTTACACGGTTCTTGATTCGTGGACGAAGGATATTCCGTCAAGTTCGGGTCTTAAGAAATTGACTCATTACACGAAATACAGGGACAAGAAAGATGACATGGGAGGAGTTGCAGGCGGTGAAGAATCACCAACACTACGACTCTTATTATGAAGCCAACTAAAAAACTCACTCCCACATCACATCAACAGACTGAAGCCACCGCCGAAGTCATCAAGCTCGGAATCGACATTCATAAAACGAAGTATGTCGTGATTCGCCAGATCGACAATCAGGCGGCTCAATCTCCCCAGAGTTTCAGCCCCGATGAGTTCATCGTCTGGGTGCAACGCCAGCGCTTACTAGCGAAGCGTGTAGTGAGTTGCTACGAAGCCGGCTGCTTCGGATTCGTCTTGCATCGCAAGCTGGCAGAAGTCGGCGTAGATAACTTCGTGGTGCGCCCGAGGAACTGGGACGAATACGGCTCCTCAGTGAAGACGGATGCCCGCGACGCTCGGGAGCTATGCGGCCACCTCGATCGTTACCTGGCCGGCAATGAACGAGCGTTGTGCGTGGTTCGCGTTCCCACCGAGGAACAAGAGCAAGCCCGCAGCCTGAGCCGTCAGCGCGAGACGCTCGCCAAAGAACGTAAACGGCTGCAGAACGTAGGCACAAGCTCGGGGCTGTATCACGGCGTCGACGTGCCAGCAAACTGGTGGAAGCCCAAAGTCTTTACGAAACTGTGCACTGAGATCCCGGAGTTTATGAAACTTATCTTGGATCCTTTCCAGCAAGTTCTGGAGATCATCGATAAGCAACTGCGCGAGACTACGGCTCGTGAGGAGCGCAAGGCGAATCGAAAGATCCCAGTCGGCTTAGGCGCGTTAACGACCTCGATCCTAGACCAAGAGTTTGTCGACTACACGCGCTTCAGCAACCGCGGACAGGTTTCCAGCTTTACCGGATTATGCCCAGGCGAGTCATCGAGCGCAAACAAGCGCCAACAAGGAAGCATCAACAAGCACGGCAATCCGCGCATCCGGCACATGCTCTTAGAGGCTGTATGGCGTATGATACAGTTTCAACCTGACTACAAACCCGTCCTACATTGGAAGGCTCGAATGGCTAACGAACCCTTCGGAGCGGCTAAGAAAAAGAAGATGGCCGTGGCGATCGCTCGGCAGTTTGCAGTCGATTGGTGGCGTATCCAAACCGGGCGTATTACGCCTGAAGATGTCGGCTTGCGCGTTGATTTCCCTTCAGCATATTCTACCAGAGCTTTGCGTGAAGGACGTGTATCGAAGGTCTATGCATAATTCTAACCACATAATCTAAAAACACTTTTTATCACTTTGGAGCGGAGGGCCTGCGCGGACTGACCCCTGGATCTTTTGATGATCCGACACAAAGATTGTGCGGCCCTTTACTCCTCCTTACCCGATTGAATAGATCACCATGCACTGTTATTGAAAACATGTGCGGATAGCAGGTTATGCACGGTTTAATGCCGATTGCTTCTGTCGGAGGAGACGTTTTCCAATAATTTTAATCTCAGATGAACTACGCAAAATGTAAGCTCATCGATCAAACCAGATGAATATATCTACACCATGAAATAAACATTCTTAACCGTCTTGACAATATTTCCCATAGCAGGGGTCATGTCGTTATGTTTATAAAGGGTGAGAAAGGTGCGGTCTCTATATTGCACGCTTGCCCCCTTCACTCTATCTATTTCCTTAATTCACAAACTGCGGACATTGCCATGAATATATCTCTAGGCTTAATAAAGTGCCAACTATTATAAACATAACGACATGACCCCTTTTGACTTCTCTTTTGACTTCTCCAAACTGAACGCGATCCTTGCAGTCCTAGTAATCGCGCTGCTTGTAATCGCCGGGAAGCTCCTACCTGTCCGGTGGGAGCAACGCGAGCGAGAAGCGAAGCGAGCGGCACAGTCCGAGGCCGACAATAGATCACGGGCTTCCATGAGGGTTGCAGAGATCCGAACCAAGATGCGGAACATGCCGCCCGGTGGAGAGCTGGAGATACTAGCCGCCGATCTAAGGGAGGCCGTGGAACAACTCAATAGGGTAGGGGCTTCACGCTAGGGCAGAGGCTACGCTACAGAGGGCGGGTTTTTTCGTGCCGTGAAAACTCGATCTTGATTTGAGCCGGAAAAACCTGCTTCCACTTTGCTTACACTAAAACACCCCTTATTCGTGCATTTCGGCGCATATTGGCGCACTCTGATAATTTCCTGATTCTCTCAGGCTTTCGCTTCAAACCCTTTAGATAACCCCCTTTTCCCCGCCCTCCGGTCTAGCCCAACGGCTGTTCAGGAGCCTCCCGCAAAAAGCAAATTCCTAGCAGTAACCGCTTTCATGCTCTGGTGCGAAAAAGCCGAAACCTCCGCAATCCATTGTCTCAAACAAATGGCAAAGACGATCAGAAAAAGAATCGAAGGACTCGTCTCTTTCTGGAAGCATCACAGAATGACCAGTGCCAGTCAGGAGGGATTTAACAACAAAATCGGATGGCTCACTAGGCAAGCATACGGCTACAAGGACGAAGATTACCTCCATCTGAAAATCTACGACTTGCCTAATCTTCAAACTAGAAAATATCTCTAGGAAAACGCACTTTCGTGAAGAACCATTGTATCTAATAATTCTTGACAGTTTACGCTGTTATTATGATATTGTTGGATGATCTTTGCTCTTTTCTTTTCTCGACAAAAAAAACTACGATTGCTGTGGCTCTTAAGTGGTCTCTTGATCGGATTTTTGATTGTGAGTTTGGTGTTGAGAAATGATGCGGAGCCAAGCCATATATCATCTAACAGCCCCCATCTGGAAGAGTCAGTTAGTGCCATTGAGAGCGAACCTTTTTCAGCTGCAGTTGTAGCTGATTCAGACCCACAACAGGACCCGGCGAAGTCGGCTGTTCAATTCACGCTAGGTGAGGCGCTGGGGTTAGTGCCGAACACAGGAGATCAATCATGGGTGGCGGACTTTGCAAAAATAGCGACAGAAGAGACGACTAGCCTCACGCCTGCTTCGCCAAACGTGGGTCCTGTAACGCTTGAGCCAGATGCACCGCAGGTGACTCAAGCCGTGCATAGCTTTCGTCCAGTTCCGGGGATCGACTCTAAATCAGCCGGAAGCTACCGCGCCTTTTACGCTTGGCATCCACGGCAGGATCTCCAGGTATCTATCGATCCGATCGGGTTCTCTCTCGCGGTCGACGGTAAGCGCTGGCTACTCAATGCAACAGGGCTGAATGTGAACGGGACTCACGAGCCGTTACCCGCGGTGGCCGAGCGGGTCGATGTGCAGGCGGACATAGGTTTTTTACAGAAAGGAAGACTGAAGCAATATTTTAGCAATGAGGCGGAGCGCCCAGAGCAATGGATGGAAGTGCAGGGCGAAGGTCGGGTGACAGGCCTCGTCGAGCTGAACTACCAATACACGGGCGACTTTGCGCTCCGTGTCGGCGACGAAGGCAGAGCTGTGTATCTCACTGCGGCCAATGGTTTGGAAATGAAATACCACGGCCTGCGGGCTTGGGATGCGGATGGGGTCGAGCTGGCAGCCAGTTTCGAGCTCGATGCGCGGCGACTCACCGTTGCCTTAAATACGAAAAATGCCCGTTATCCACTAATTATCGATCCGCTTATCGAGCGGGTCAAAACTGCGGAGTTGAGTGATCTCGCGCTGACAGTCGCCAGTGACTCAGATATCGTTGCGGTGGGTGCCCCCGATTTTGATTATGACACCGGCACGTTTGACCGATACCAAGCCATTATGCAAGCGGTCGAGCGTGAGTATTTGAAGACCACACTTGGAGTGGTGCAGTCGATGATTCCTGCTCCCGACCTGATCGATATGGGAATTGCTTTTGCGACTGGAGTCGTGAGCGGTATTTTCAGTGGAACGGACTATGTGGACCAAGCCGAGGAGATCGCGGTGCTGGAAAACATCGGCATGGTTTGGGTCTTTGCCCGAGGCGTTAATAAATGGGTGCTGGCGGCAACGCTCGACAATGTCGTGGAGTCGCAGACCCAAGCTAGAAAATCGCTCGATACTCGAGGTGTCAGCTACGATAACTGGCGCCTAGGCGAGGGCCTTGCGGTGGCTGGCGGCCAGCTACTCGTGGGCGAGCCCGGTAGGGCTTATTGGGAGTTGGCAGACATACCCGATATCGTGACGGGTATTGGGCAACTAGTCCCCGGTGTTGGAAGTGCCCTAACGTGGGCCGACGGGCGCCCTTTGCACACCAAGCCACGGCGCAAGGGCGCTGTTTATGTGTTTAATAACCCGCAATACGAGGGTCCCGTGCAGATTATCGATGGGATCTTTGATGGCGTGCAAATGTTTGGTGAAGTCGGAGCAAAAATTGTGGTCGAAGGCGAGCGCGCAGTTTTCTTCAGCGGCACATCGATCAAGGCACGTTCGGGTAGTCTGGTGGAGCGCGACGATACAGAGACGCCCAGCCCGAGTAATTCCACTTGGGTGGCTCACTTTTTCGAGCGTGACGGCAGTTTTTGGTCAGCCAAGCAGCGGTTCAGGACCTATCCTAGTTTCGATCCGGTAGCATCACCGCTCGACGCAGAGGCGTATTTTGCGGAAGTCATCGCTTATAACGAGGGTATGCCGATTTTAGCGGGCGCTGCCTTAGACTCGCATGGTGATCTGTGGGTCGGGCATACCGTAAAAGCAGATGCCGTAGTGCAGGTGATGCAGATTGATCCGGTCGCCGACCGGTATTACAACATTGCCAGTGCTCCTGCGGGCGGTTTTTCGATCGACCACTGGGGCGGTGGGAGCCGCACGGATCGCTCACACATTGTGCTCGGGTTGCCGACTGCTGCTTCTGGTGCAGGGCAAGTGCGCTTAATTGATACCACAACCAAGACGGCGGGCACAGCGCCGCTTACCTGTCAAGTAACTGGCGCTGCCGATCAAGGTCTGGGCCGCTCAGTCGTGGCGCTGGATGTCGCCTTGCTGGCGAGTGATGACGCAGGGAAGGTGCAGGGCTACCGCGATGATACTGGCGGCTGGCGCGCCATGACCGAGGAGGAGAGCGGCCCGCTCGGGAATCTAGCAAATGTGCAGCAGCTCGCTGCTGGGCAGTTCTGGAGCGTGGCGCTGACCGCCGCTGAGGATACGTCGCGGGGGATCGAGATCTTCTCGGCAGAAATACCACGGACGATTTCTGGGCGCTTGACTTATAATGGTGAGCCCGTCGTGGGGATGCCGATCGACGCGATGGAGTTCATCGTGCTAAAGGGCGAAGGCGTCGAGATTGAGCCCTTTGCTTACGAATGCGGGGTTAATTGTGATCAGCGCTCACCCGATGAGCCCCTACTTTTTAATCCAGATGCAGGCCGCTATATCGAGCTCGCCAACTTCTCGCTGAAAGGCTATTGGGGACCAGCTCGGACCGGGCGCATGATCCCGATCATGGGCTACGAGATCGAAGGAGCTCCCGAGCTGCGCAGCCTGAGCTTCTTGGCTGGTGGCTATAATCCCACCGATCCGAAGGGGCGCGAGTGGGGTCTCTACGGGCGGGTGCGCCCACTTATCGCTGCCACTGAGGGTGGCGGTTTTCGCGGCGCTTACTATGGCGAGGTAACGGAGGACTTTTTTGAGTCGTTTGGAGATTTAAGAGATCCTACGAGTGCCAGTGGATGGGACGAACTTCGAAAGGGCATCTTGCGGCCTAATCCGCCGATGATTCCCAATCAAGATCGCATCCGCTTGTTGATGTATGATCCTTATGATGGTGTGGGCGGGCGATCAACTTCGAGCGTTGGCGTCGGTGCCGGCTTTGAGGCGCGTCTGGCGATGGGTAAGCAGCGATCCACACGGGTGCTCACCGACGAGGAAGGCCGTTTCACGATCACTGGGCTGCGCGCCTCGACAGCTGGTCTGCGTCTTTCGCGGGGACCTGAAGACGGCTCGGATCCTGTGCCTGCGGGGGTGTTTAAGTTGAGCCAGGGTGGCGAAGATATTGATCTCTATGGTCAAGTGGCTGTTTCTGGTGTGGAACTTGAGATGAATGGCGGTGGTTATGGATTTTCAGGACGTGTGGCGGGTGCGGGTGCTCAGGTGACGCAAACTTTTCAATTCACTACAGAGGAGTCCCCGAAGAATAATGCACAGGCGCTCAGCGTGAAGCAAGCGCCAGGAATTGGCGGTATTGAGGTCAAAGCTACTCTGCAGGATAGCTTTAATTTTTCAGCTGAAACTGTCACCGATACGGCTGGCAGCTACAGCTTCAGTGATCTACCTCCTGGCGACTATTTGGTGGAGCTAGGGGCGCTCAACGATGGCTGGCAGACAGTCTCCGCTCAGCGTGTTTCGGCTGGCTATAAAGGATCTAGTGGCAGCTATGAATACGCCTACCGGCAGCGTGGTGTGCCAGGTGGGAATGCCGCGACTATTGCTAATCAGGGCGCTTCGACTAATTTAGAAAATCTCTACGAGGCCGCTGGCTTACGCATCGGTGAGGGCGATGCTGCGGTGCGCGCGAGTATCGCCGAGGCGCTGCCTTGGAAATCAGGTGGTGTGTTGATTGCTTGGGAGTATGGCATTGTTAATGGTGAAACGTTTCGTAACCCTTACAAGGGATACGCCGAGCTGAAGCGCTTGCGCAATTATTTTGCCGGTGCGGACTTTAAATTGAATGGTGCGCGTAGCTTGACCGTGAGTGCTCCGCAAGATGGCACCCGTATTCGGTGGAGCAATACATTGGGCCAGACGGGTGTTGTTGAGCTGGTCGATGGTAGTTTGACGCTTAATGGTCTAGCCCCAAGCATCTACACCTTTGAGCTACTGGGCGGGACGGAGGGCTTTGCTGCCAGCGAGTTGACCGTGGATACGCGCACGGCGACAGCTAAACGGGCCGATTTCCTCTACACTAACGCAGGTAGTCTGGTTTTTTCTGGTGCCGACGCACGGACGCTCGCCGGCCTCAGTCCAAGTGATCCTTTAAATTTCAGCAATACTGTCCGCCTGATCTCGACAGTGGGCAGTCGCAGCGCGACGACCGATACAGTGCGCACCTTAACCCCTGAAAGCATATCGGGCGCAGACATCTGGTCGCTATCTATCAATGGGCTGGATGTTGGAGGCGAGCGCACTGTGCGCGAAACAAGCTTTAAGGGCACCGGTCTGACCGGTTCTTGGCAGGCGATCTACACGGGCTCTTCGCAGACCGATCACGGCGGCCAAATCGCGGCGACGGCAAAGGTTGATAATATCACACCAGGCGCGCAGGACGCCAGCTTGCGCTTGCGTGTGATGACTTACGGGATACGGAACTCTGCAGCCAATAAATTCGTATTGATCGACCCATTGGGGCAGCGCACGCCGTTTGAGTTCGACTACACAACTACGGATGAGCGAGAGGTTTTGATTGAAGATCTCGATGTGCCCGCGATCGCCGGAACTTGGCAAATCGAGGTCGAGTCCATCGCGCACGCAGTCAATTTGTATTCGGCGACTTTGTCCTTTGATGATGCATTGACGCAGCGCAGCGCTGTCGGCCGCGCGACCGTAACGGTGAGCGATTCCAGTAACACTGCCTCGTTGCTTGAATGGGTCGATCCTTATGGGCGCACGCATCCCTTTGTAGTGCCTGCTGGTGACAGCGCCGCTGCGAGGGAAGTAAGCGTTGCTGGGCTGGAGCCAGTTAATGGCGAGTGGACGCTGCGTGGTTTGGAGGTCCGCGGCGATTTGACCTTGTCGGCGGGACGTATCGAATTTCCGCACTCGGCTAGTCAGTTTTCAGTTAAATTAGATGCCGCTGGCGCCGGCCGCGCTAGCTCCTTACCTACTGGTGATTACTGGGTTAATCTTGCTCCACGCTTAACGGGCGCACAGCCAGTGGTATTTGTCGGTCCGCAAAAAGTCACCGTTGTAGCAGGCGAGAGTCGATCGATGGCACTGCGAGGTGAACCACTTGCTCGGGTTTCGGTGCAGGCGGTCGATCAAGTTGGGGCATCGATTAGTCAAGCTGATTTGAATGGACAGATTGTAGGCTACAGCGATTCGGTGCCAGGCTATTCTTGGCGCTTGGAGCCGCTTGCTGGGCAATCGATTTATCGGGGCTTGCTTCCTTGGTGGGCAAAGAATGCCAGCACCATGGGGGATGCGCAGCTATTCTTTGCCGGGCTCGATACGCAGTGGTCGCAGTTCACTCTTGATGGTGCGCCCACGGATCGAGGATCGCAGTTGAATCAAACAATCTCAATTGTCGAAGATTCGATACAGGGATTTGTGCTTGATCGCGGTCAAGCTGTAGAGGGAGCGAGTGTCTTGCTCGACACCAGTGAGCGTCAGACTACGGATGCTAACGGCTTCTTCAACTTTCAGTCATCGCCTCCGGGTGAGCGCACGGTCTCGGTTGATTTGGTTGGCTACAGCAGCGCTAACGTCGTCCACAGAGGCGCCACGACAGTGGTCGAACTAGAACGTGAAGTTGAGACACTCAGCGGGCGTGTTGTGCGTCGCGGGGATGTGCCAGTTCCGGGAGTTTTGGTGAGCCTTACTGGCAATGGGGAATCGGCGAGTCAGACGACCAACGCGGCGGGTGAATATAGCTTTCAAGTGCCGGCAGGAAGCTACACGATTAATTATAGTAAACGTTTTTATGAAGCGCGCGATGCCTTGAGTGCGCAAAAAATTGCGGGCGGCACTGCACTGGACGATTTCTATTTACCACGCGACTTACAAACCGTTTCAGGTCGTATACTTCGAGATGGCGCAGGCTTGGTCAACGCAACGGTCCAGCTCAAAGGAACGACCTACTGGCGCAGTCGCGACGAATTTGAGCCGGTGATTGTGCGGACCACGCAAACCGATAACGAAGGCCGCTACACGTTTGTAGATGTGCCGCACGGTTTTTACGATCTACAGCCGATAGAGGATGGCTTTTTCTTTACGCCCAGTGATCGGCGATATCGAACCTATGTAGTTAGCTCGGACACCCCCGAGTATAGTGAATCGCTCATACAGACTGATTTCACGGCTTCAGGTAGTAGTATCTCTGGTCAAGTAAACTTGGCAGGTAGCGGCCTGACTGGCGTGCGCATTCATGTGCAAGACAGCTCGGGCACCTTGGTGGCTTCTAGCATTTCGGCTCCAGATGGCAGCTTCAAACTCCCTGTGCTTGCAGCTGGCTCCTACACGGTGAAAGCGGTATCGGGGAACGAGAATTTTAATACCCAGTTTTCCGCGGGCACTCGGACGCTCGAGGTGACTGGCACAGGCGATATCGTTCTCGAATCATTCGATGTCGCCGAGGCGGTCTTTTCAGCAACGGTGGTGGACGAGTTGGATGATCCAGTCGTCGGTGCAACTGTCGAGATCTCTGGAATTAAGGAACTAGTCTTAACCACCGACACCAATGGTGCAGTGAGCACGAGTCTGCCCTCGGGGGACTATTGGATCCGCACCCGCGCCAGCGGAGTCGATTTTAATGATTTTAATTCCGAAACTGGTTTGGGTAACCTAACTCAACTACGCTCAAGCACGAACACACGCCGCTTTGAGGGCTTCCGTGGCGCTGAAGTGACGGGGCAAGTCATGCTGGATGGTCAGCCGGCTGCGGGCGTTGAAGTTCGTATCGGTGAAGGTTATCCCACACCAGCAGCCGCCGTTGCGACCACCGATGCTACAGGTGCATACTACTTTAGTAAGCTTCCGCGAGCTAGCTATCTCGTTTACCCCGAGAAAGCGTTGCAGCAACGCAATCATCTCTCGACGTCGACTTCGACACTCGTAGCTGATGTGCGGGAGGCACGCAGTCTAGTGGCGATACCAGATATTGTCTTCCAGCGTTATGGAACGGTTAGCGGTCGAGTCACCTGGCAGGGCGCACCGATGGAAAACGTGTCAGTCCGTCTCGCAGGGCAGCGCAGTTTTTATGGCTTTGGTCCAGCCCGAGAGTTTATGAATTTTAGCGTCTCTTCGGCGGCTGATGGACGATTCACCTTACTCGACGTGCCGGCGGGTGGCGGCTATTCGTTAACCACCTCTCCAGCTAGCTCCATTACAGGATCGACATTTGATGGCTCAGTGTCTGCGAGTGGTGAAAGTGGTATCGCTCTGGAGATTTATGCGGTGAGTCCGATAAAATTCAACTTACGGGAAGACAGCAGCGCGGGGCACTTTCCCGTGCGCCCTGATCGCTTTTTAATTAATGGTGTGGCGATTACTTTAGGGGCTGAGGAGGATCCGCTCGACTTTATCCGTTCTATCCCGTTTGGCGTGCCATTGAGCTACGAAATCAGTGCGCCAGGCTATCATACTCTGAGTGCCACTCGTTCGGCTTGGGGTGCTGGTTTAAGCTTTAGCCTGCAACCCGATTTTAGTATTGCTGGGCGTGTGAATGATTTTGATGGCCAGGCTTTGGTCGGCGCGCAAGTGAACTTCGATGTGACCCGAGGTGGGCGGACCTATTCAAGGTTCAAGCAAGCCACTGTGGATAAAAATGGTAACTTTTTCTTAAGACAGATCTATCCAAACTCTAGCTACACGGCTTATCTCGATGAGTGGCAGACAATAAGTGGTCGGGATTTTTATTTTCCAGACCACCTCAATCGTCGTTCCTTCGAGGCTGGGAGCACTGATTGGTTTATCAGTGATCCGCTAGTCGGCTCCTATGTGCCTGACTCAGAGATGGCACCTTTTGAAGCCTACGTTGAAGGCTCCGAAGCGCTCGGAGCGATCCGCCTGAGACTACCGGCAGAGTGGGTTGCAGCGGATGAGAGCTACGCTGTCGCTTTCTGGATGCGCTCCAGCGTAGACTGGTTTGCGCAGCCAGGCACGCGTATTGGGCTACTGGGGAGCACGTCCGAGTCGGTCGTCTGGGAACTCACCGATGGCCAGTTTTCTGGAGATTCGGGCGAAGGTGTCACACCGCAAGGTGCTGTCCCTGGCGGTGATTGGCAGCTGATGAGCTTACAGTTTGCACCAGTAGCGGACGGACAGCGTAGCGTGGCGGTGTATCGTTTTGGAGTGTTGGTTGATCAGGTTACCTTGCCTGCGGGTGAAACGCGCACAGATACGGAAGTGGATCTTGTCGTGGCGCTGGGCGCAGGTGATCGCCTAGCTGGCTTGCAGTTTGAGCGCGGCGTTGTCGGAGCCGATCAAAGATATAGCCTTAACCGCGGATTGCTACAGCCACTGGCGGGTGCGGCACTTGAGTTCACCACTCTCGCCGATATCGGCTATAAGGCCACCAGCAGCGGCGATGCTCGCTGGTTTACCTTACCAGATTTCGCCACACTGCCGAGCGGATCGGCGCCGAAATCAGTCACTACGACGACGGTTCAGGAGGGCACCAACATTGCCTACGTGAAGTATCTAAAACTTGGTTTTGATGACGGTGATCAGGCGGGCACTAGTGGGTATGCAGTCTCGTCGCTCGGTATCGGTGTGCACGATTTTGAATTTGAGCAGCGCGTGCTGCGAGCGGAGGTTGTGGCGCTCGTAAAATCGATGGAGCTCAACACTCAAGCGGACTGGTTCTCCGGGACAACACGGGACTTAGTGATTAGCTTTAACTACCCCGTGCCCGGTGAGGGGCTTATGTTAGAGCTCGACTACGGTGGTATGCCTAGCCTTAAGGCCGAAGGTGCGGCCACAAGTTACAGCTTTTTTGTTGCGGGGGGCGCGACATCGAAGACGCTATCACTCACGACTTCACGCGCCAATACACTGGAGCAGGGCGCACTCACGCTTTCTAACGCGGACGCGTATGAATACGAGCGTCTCAATCTCCAGCTACTACCGAGCTTGTTTGACGTCTCGGGGCAGTTTATCAATACTGCCACGGGTGAAGGTATCGCTGGGCTCACGGTCAGTCTAGGCTCGCGCACAGGCACGAGTGATCTGGATGGACGTTTTCGCTTTGCAGATGTGCTGCGAGGCACGCATAGCGTGTCCCATCGCAATGCGGGATGGAGCTTTGTCGGCAATAACAACCGGCAAGTCACGATCACTGATCGAGCGATTGAGATTCCTGTGATCGAGGCCACGGGGCAGTTCTTAATGTCGGGCCAAGTCTCTGAAGCCGGTTACGGTGGACTCGCTGAGGTCGATGTAGTGCTACGTGGCCCCGGCATTGTCGATGGCATTAAGGTAAAAACGAACTCGGCTGGAAATTATCAATTCAGCGGCCTAGGAGCAGGAAACTACACACTCACGGTGACCGACAAGCGGATCTTCCCAACTGAGCAATCGACTAACTTTGATTTAGAAGACTGGGGTGAAACACATAATTTAGAAATTAAGCAAGGACCGCTTTCCTTTAGCCTCATTGGTAAAAATGCCGCGCCATGGCGTGGCGATCGTGCGGTCGTGGTCGGTCGCACTTACACGGTAAATGCCTCAGGTTTGAGTTTCGATAGCAGCACCAATACGTGGAACCCGAGCTTTAAAACACAGGAAGAAGTGAATCCAGCTGCTACAAGTTTGACCACGCGCCTTGCGATCGCTCAAAGCCCCGCAGAGCGCTTCCGCTTAGAGGCACTGGTGGCCAATCTCCCAGTGGGTTGGACTGATTACGCCTACGCGATCAATAGTTATGGTTTCACGCCTAGCGATGCGCTTCCGTATGCATCTTTCTGGGGTGATGGACGACCGGTTGATTTTAGCTTGATCCCAGACTTGGATATCCCCGAAACCGCACAGGTCCTCTCGATCCGTGGTGATACCGGTTATACATTCCAGGATGCTACAGCGCGAAGCTATGTCGGAGCTGTCGAAGAAAAGGTCAATGTGATCGCTCGACTGAATATGACCTCAGTTCCCGATGACGACCTTATCTTTTATCTCAGTTCATCCCACCCCGAAATCTTGACTGTGCCGCCATCGCTAACTGTTGCAGGCATTTCATCCGGGGGCGCATCGACCAGGCTAGAGGTGCCTCTCTACACGCGTCCGGTCAGCGAGCCGACCATCGTGACTGTTACCCTACGTTATGGGCTCGATCGCTTCGCTGGGCAGATGACCTCTGAGATAACGCTGGTGCCAGCGCAGACTATTTCAGGGCGAATCACGGATGTGACAGGCGCAGGTGTCGCTGGGATCGCAGTGACGGATAACATCTACCACTGGCAGACCGATAACGATGGCTATTACACTGTCGAACTGACTGATCCATCGCAGGCGCGACAAGTCGCGCCAGTGCTTGCGAGCAGTTCGCTACAGTCAAGTCCGAGTCAGCTAGACTTCGGCGCGAATCTTCTCAAGAGCTTCACTGGTCAAGACTTCGTGCTCAGTGGCGATTTGTCAATGAGCGGTCAGGTCACGGGGCTGAATGATTCGACGCTCGAAACGGTTACCATCCATGTGGGTAATGGCACCACGACCACCGATAGTGCCGGTGCTTACGCGCTTGAGAGTCTACTGCCGGGCGAATACCTTGTGCGGCCTGAGCTAGCGGGCTACCAGTTTGAGCCGAGCCAAGTCACCGTGAACTTGCCGGAAGACGCCAGTATGGCCTTTGATTTCGCCGCCACGGGCACGGACAACTTAGCGGGAACAATTACGACAGGCGGGCAAGCATTGATCGGTGCAGCCGTAGAAGTGCGCAACCGCTCTGGAAGCTTGATAGCAAGTGGGAAGACTCGCAGTGGCGGTGTGTTTACGTTCCCCGGGCTGAGCACCGGCGGCAATCTGCAGGTCACCGTGCGCGCCTCTGGCTATGCGACACGCACTGTCGATTTGGATTCACAGTCTATCGGCGATTGGACGCTGGCGCTCGCGCCGAACCAAGTCTCAGGCACGATCCTGCGAGCGGACGGTAAGCCACTGGCTAACGCGCGCATCACCGTGGGCGCGTTGGAGGCGATGACCGATAGCTTCGGCGCTTACACCTTGTTTGGCGTGCCGGAAGGCGAGCTCGACTTGCTGTTGACCGCCGACGGCTGGAGCGGAACCACCACAGTCACTGTTCCTGTGGGGGGAGGCACGTTTACTGGGAAAGACCTCACGCTGCTGAGTGGCGTCAGTGGCCGTGTCACTGACACGGCCGGAGAAGGTCTCGCCGATATCACGGTGGCGCTGATCGGCACCGAGGCGCCGAAACTTCCCACGCTGACTTTCCCCATGGATCTGAGCTTTGATCCCGATGGTGATGTCGACTACGAAGAAAAATTCTTTCAAGTCACCCGCACAGGAAATGTCAATGCGCTGAGCCTAGGGCTCGTGCTCAGTGGTAATGGTGCCGATTGGGCGGCTTTGCGAATCGTGCCACCCAGTGGTATTCGTGATCTGTTTGATCTAGTAAAGGGCGACAACGCTACTAAATTAGAATACGATGGAGTGGGCCCGACTCGTCGAGTGCGTTTGAATTTTGACAGTGCATCTGATAGTTCTACCAACGCCGCCTTTAAGGCCTGGTTCGACTCGACCTTGAAAGGTAAAGATGTCTCTGGTTTCTGGAAAATTGAGATTTATATGGCGCGGTTGCGGAATCCATTCACTGGTCAATATGCCGGTTATCGCGATTTTGCTGCCTATACCTTGGAGTCTCTCAGTATCAACCCTGAGACGCCCACGAC
>Ga0307940_1001109_pt1 | contig 15858 bp, 19 predicted proteins | sample OrgLakmetagen124_FD_201835 | JGI IMG/M metagenome (GOLD analysis project Ga0307940, IMG submission 201835) | Saline water microbial communities from Organic Lake, Antarctica - #124 | ecosystem: Environmental > Aquatic > Non-marine Saline and Alkaline > Saline | place: Antarctica: Organic Lake... | reverse complement strand
AAGATTTGTTGAGGTGAAAAGTGTTCAATAAATTCAACTTTATTCAAAACACCTTCCCAAACCAAATCACTAAACAAGTCTAATTCCTCTTCAGCTACTTTGGGTTTTTCCTGTTTAATTTTTGTCCACTCCGCATTATCGATTTGTTGGGTGGCTAAAAATTTAGCAAATTCTTCATGCAATTCTTCCAATTGCTCACGGGTTAAGCGTTCGTACTTCATACTTTAATTTTTTAGGAATAAAAAAGCCTACCCGAAATGAGTAGGCTAAATTTTAAATCTATTTTGATTAAGCTTCTGCAATTACATCAAAAGTGAAATCTTTTATCACTTCTCTGTGAAAACGAAGTTTAGCTTCGTACTGTCCTAAACGCTTGATGTTTCCTCCAAAAATACTGATGTATTTTTTATCGATATTTACTTCTTGTTTAGCCAATGCATTGCTTAAATCTCCAGCAGTTACACTTCCAAATAATTTATCGTCACCACCTGCTTTAGCAGTCATTTTAAATTCTAGAATCTCATCTAATTTTGCAGCTTCTTTCTTCGCTTCTTCAACAACTTTTTGCTCTTTATAAGCACGTTGTTTCAGGTTTTCTGCTAATACTTTTCTTGCTGAAGGAGTTGCTAATACCGCTAATTTTTGCGGAATTAAAAAATTACGACCGTAACCGTTTTTTACATCTACAACATCATCGGCAAATCCTAATTTATCTACGTCTTGTTTTAATATAACTTCCATGATTATTTGCCTTTTATTTTAATAAATCGCCTACATATGGCATTAATGCTAAGTGACGTGCTCTTTTTACAGCAACTGATACTTTTCTTTGGTATTTCAATGAAGTACCAGTAAGTCTTCTTGGAAGAATTTTACCTTGTTCATTTACAAATTCCATTAAGAAATCAGGATTTTTGTAATCTATATACTTGATGCCTGCACGTTTAAAACGACAAAAACGTTTTTTAGCTTTCGTTTCTATGTCTAGGGGCGTTAAATAACGAATTTGCCCGTCGTTTTTCTCTTTTGATTGTTCTTCAATTGTTGCCATAACTACTTGGTGCTTTGTTTAATTCGTTTAACTCTTTCTATAGCCCAGTCTGCAGCATGTTTGTCTAACTTAACCGTTAGGTAACGCATAACGCGCTCTTCTCTGCGGAACATAACTTCAAGCGGATCAATTGCTTCTCCATCTACTTGATACTCGAATAAATGGTAAAAACCACTCTTTTTGTGTTGGATTGGGTAGGCTAATTTTTTTAAGCCCCAATCTTCTTTGTTCTCCATCTTGGCTCCTTTCGAGGTAAGAAAGTCTTCGAATTTCTTCACTGTTTCCTTTATCTGGTCTTCAGATAAAACGGGATTCAAGATGAAAACAGTTTCATAATGATTCATAATTCTTCTTTTAATTTAATGAGGTGCAAAATTACAATATTATTCTGATATACAAAAACCAATTTTAAAACTAAATAAAACCCATAAAAAACAGGTTTTCAGCTTAGCAGACCTTTCAATGATTAGTAAAAAAGAATGCGAATGATTCATTTTAAATGCCATTGTAACAATTCAAAATTCATCATTAAGAATTTAAAATTAATTAGACTTAGTTTCAGCAAGCACTGTTTACAAAAACTCAGTTGTCACTATAACCTACGAGCAAAATCAATTATACAAACTTCAAATTAAGAAACCCATTTTTTTACCTCGTTAAAATCAAGCCCACCATAGTTTCCACTACTCATAAGCAGTAAAACATCGTTATTAAAATGTTTTGCTTTTAAAAAATCCTGAAATGCTACTGCATTTGTAAACACCTTTAAATCATTTCTTCCAAAAGCTTCAAAGATTTGCTGTTCATCAATTTCTTCTAGTTGTTTAATTTGAACTGCTTTTGGAGAGTAAAACACAATTGCTTCATCTGCTTTATCTAGCGCGGCCTTGTATTCTGCTAAAAATTCTGCATTCAAACTACTATAAGTATGCAGCTCCAAACAAGCTATCAGGTTTCGGTTGGCGTATTGTGCTTTTACAGCTTGGGTTGTTGCTTGTACCTTAGAAGGGCTGTGGGCGTAATCCTTATACACAAATGCTTTGGGAGTTGCAGTTATTTTTTCTAAGCGTTTTGAAGCACCCTTAAAACTAGCAATAGCTTCGTAAAAATCTTCTTCGTCTACTCCCATGTGTTGACAAATCCATTTGGCTCCAGCTAAATTTTGTAAATTATGTTTTCCGAAAACCTCCAATGGCATAGGACCTTCGGGGGTTTCTAAAAAAGTTACTCCATCCTCTATGCTAAAATCAGGAGTTTTATAAGCATGCTTTCTAGTGGGTTTAGTAGCTTCTAGGGCAATTTTTTTCAATTCAGCATCTTCTTCATTGTAGACTAAGGTACTTCCATTAGACATGGTGTCTACAAAAATTTGAAATTGCTCTGTGTAATTTTGGAAAGTAGGAAAGACGTTTATATGATCCCAAGCAATTCCGCTAAGCAAAGCAATATTGGGCTGATACCAATGAAATTTAGGTCTTCTGTCTATGGGTGAAGACAAATATTCGTCCCCTTCTAACAGTATAAAATCATTTTCTTTGGTAAGATGAACCATGGTGTCAAAGCCTTCTAATTGAGCACCTACCATAAAATCTACTTCGCGTTCATGGTAATGTAAGACGTGTAAAATCATAGATGTAATGGTTGTTTTTCCATGCGAACCTCCAATAACAACTCGGGTCTTGTATTTAGATTGTTCGTAAATAAATTCTGGATAAGAATATATTTGAACTCCAATTTCCTGTGCTTTGAGCAGTTCTGGATTATCTGCTTTGGCGTGCATTCCTAGAATTACAGCATCTAAATCTGTTGTTATTTTAGAGGGAAACCAACCCATTTCGGCAGGTAAAATACCGTGCTTTAATAACCTGGTTTTAGAAGGTTCGAAAATCTCGTCATCGCTTCCTGAAATTTGATATCCTTTATGATGAAGCGCTAAAGCTAGATTATGCATTGCACTACCACCAATTGCAATAAAATGAATGTTCATGAATTCTGTTTTGAAAATTCAAATATACTGAGATAATCAAGGAAAGTAAAAACTTAGCTGAAAATCATGCAGAATAAAATTAACCAGGTTTCATACATTGATATTAATTGTTGCCAACATAACCAACAAACTGATTGAAGTTCTAATCAGAATAAGAAAAAATTGCAAAAATCAGATGTTGTACATATATTTGTACTTTATTATATACAATATTATGCAAACTACAACTGTTTCTGATTTTAGAAAAGACATGAAGTCTTACTTAGACCGAGTAATAAAGAACTTTGAAACTTTGATAATTAATCGAGGTAAAGATTCTGGAATTGTAGTTATGTCTCTGCAAGAATACAATTCTTTGATGACCACAAATCACGAATTAACTTCTAGAAAGAATGAATTAAGACTAGATTCTGCAATTGACAAGCTTAAAAACGGGAAGACTACCACCAAAGACTTAATCGAAAATTAATGAAGTATGTATTTGTGGACGAATCATGGGAGGATTATTTGTATTGGCAAAAAACGGATAAGAAAAAGCTCAAGAAAATTAATGAACTTCTGAAAGATATCTCTCGTAATCCCTTTGGAGGAATTGGAAAACCTGAACCTTTAAAGCATAAATATGCTGGATTTTGGTCAAGGCGAATTGATAGCGAACATAGACTCATTTACCAATACAAAGAAGGAGAAGTATTGATAGCGAAATGCAGATTTCATTACGACTGAAAAAGTACGGCTCACATTAAAGGGCATAAACAATAGCGATTTTTGAAAGAAAGGTTTCTTTAAATAAAATCAACAGATTATTTAGCAAGCGTTTTTTCTTTTTCAGCCTTTTGAATATCTTCTGCCGAAGGCGGATACTTACTAAGTGCCTCTGTTACAAATTTCTGATACAATTCAATTCTTTTTTCTTTTGAAATGTACTCGTAGACTTTTCTTTCCACTACAGCTTGCCAAAATAGTTCACTTGTAAGTGCATCTGTAAAACTAATGGTCATTACCATGTAAGGAGAACTATAACTATAAGATGTATTTCCCGTGGAAGAGATAAAAGAATCTTCCAATTTTATAAATTCAACGTAAAAATCAATACTGAATTTTGAAATCACCTGACTTTCCAACCCCTTAGCCTGCAAATCCTTTTCAATAAACCCCATAATAGTATCCTCTTCAACTATACTTAAATCAGTTTCAGGGGCATAAAAATTGTAGGTAGTATATTCATCAAAGTTTGTTTTGTGATCAAAATCTACATAAGCAACAGGGGTTGCACATGAAAATAAAAGGGAAATTAAAGCTAATAAAAATAGAGGTTTATAATATTTCAATGGATTTCGTTTTGCATTTAACGTAATAAAAATACAATTATTCTAATCTGTTTTTAAAGCTTTAAACTAAAATTATGAAAATAAAATTATTTATTCAAATTTGCCCAAAGTAAATCTTTTAATTCTGCTAGACCTTGTTGTGCAACAGAGGAGATAAAGACATATTTAATTTGTTTGAAGGTCTCTTTCAATTCTGCGTTGAGTTCGGTTTTTAATTCTTCATCCAGTAAATCTGATTTAGATATGGCAATCAAACGGTCCTTGTCTAATAATTCTGGATTATATCTTCGCAATTCATCTAGTAAAATATCGTACTCTTCTCTTAAATCTTTTGCATCTGCTGGAATCAAAAACAATAAGGTAGAATTCCGCTCAATGTGTCTCAAAAATCGATGTCCTAAACCACGACCTTCTGCTGCTCCTTCTATAATACCAGGTATATCTGCTACTACAAAGGTTTTCATGTCCCTGTATTCTACAATCCCCAAATTTGGTTTTAAGGTTGTAAATTCATAATCTGCAATTTTTGGTTTTGCAGCCGTTATAACAGATAACAATGTAGACTTCCCAGCATTAGGGAAACCTACTAAACCTACATCTGCTAAAATTTTAAGTTCTAAAGTAACATCCATTTCTTGGCCTTCAATCCCAGGTTGAGCGTAGCGTGGAGTTTGGTTGGTAGCCGACTTAAAATGCGCATTTCCCTTGCCTCCTTTTCCTCCTTGAGCAGCGATAAATTCTTCACCATCATGAGTAATTTCTTTTAAAATCGCGTTGGTCTTGGTATCGCGAATTACCGTACCTAAAGGAACTTCAATATATTGGTCTTGACCATCTGCGCCTGTGCTGGTTTGCTTTCCACCTGCCCCACCGTGAGTTGCTTTGATGTGGCGTTTAAATTTAAGATGAAAAAGTGTCCATAGATTTTTATTACCAGTCATAATGATATGACCACCACGACCACCATCGCCACCATCTGGACCGCCTTTGGGAATGTACTTCTCTCTTCTTAAATGCGTTGAACCTTTGCCTCCGTCGCCAGATTTTAGGTGAATTTTTATGTAATCTACAAAATTGCCTTCGGTCATTATTTTTTATAGTTTGTTCATTACTTCACTTATTCGAGAAGTAATTTCTTGTACGCTTCCAACACCATCAATTCCATAGAATTTATCTTGAGCTTGAAAGTAATTTTTTAAGATAGCGGTTTCATTGTAATATACTTTTATTCTATTGCGAATCACATCTTCGTCCGCATCATCTGCTCTTCCAGAGGTTTTGCCACGTTCTAACAAGCGTTGAACCAACACCTCATCATCTACTTCCAACGCAATCATAGCGTTAACCTGGGTTTCTTTTTCTTGCATCAAAGAATCTAATGCTTTGGCTTGTGCTTCAGTTCTTGGAAAACCATCAAATATAAATCCGTTTGCATCTGCCAAGTGTTTATCTACTTCTTTAGCAAGCATATCTATGGTAACTTCATCTGGAACTAAAGCGCCTTGGTCTATATAAGACTTTGCCTTTTTACCCAAATCAGTTTCATTTTTAATATTATATCTAAACACATCTCCAGTAGAAATGTGAATTAAGTTGTATTTGTCTTTAATGATGTCTGCTTGGGTTCCCTTTCCGGCTCCTGGTGGGCCAAATAAAACAATATTTGTCATTTTTATACTTCTTTTAATTGATATATCTCTGGTAAATTTCTTCCTAGTCCCTCATAATCTAAACCATAACCTACAATAAATTTGTTGGGAATAGCCATACCAACATAATTGATTTCAATGTCCTTATTATACACCTCTGGCTTTAAAAACAAACTGCAATAAGCAAGCGACTTTACATTTTTCGCGTGTAGTAACTCATCCAATTTCACCAAAGTATTTCCTGTATCAACAATATCTTCAACTACAATCACATGTCTGTTGGTTACATCTGGAAAATCCAATTGAATTTTTACTTCTCCTGTTGAAGTTGTTCCTGTATACGACTTCATTTTAACAAATTCCACTTCACAATCTGCATTGAAATGCTGAAGCAAATCTGATAAAAACATGAAAGCTCCATTTAACACACCAATAAAAATAGGATTTTTATCCTGATAATCAGCTACTAGATTAGCAGCTAAGGTTTCAACAGTCTCCTGAATCTCTTCTGAAGAAAGATATGCTTGAAAGTGTAAGTCGTGTAATTGAATCATTTGGAAAAAAGTGCAAATATACGTAATACACACCGCTTTTTGGGTTTTTTAATCTTTCTTTTCCACTATCCGATTCTAAAGAAATCTCAAAAAACCACCTGATATACAGGTCGAATTGAATAAACTCGTTAACTTTGCTTTTGCAAAATTGACAATTATGAAAGCATACGTATTTCCTGGGCAAGGTGCTCAATATTCTGGAATGGGTTTAGATTTATACGAAAAATCCCCACAAGCTCAAGAATTATTTGAAACTGCCAATTCTATTTTGGGCTTTAGCATTACAGACATCATGTTTGAGGGTAGCGCTGAAGATTTAAAGCAAACCAAAGTTACCCAACCCGCTATTTTTCTACATTCGGTTATTTTGAGTATGGTGTTAGGAAAAGATTTTCAGCCTGATATGGTGGCAGGACATTCTTTAGGAGAATTTTCCGCCTTAGTAGCCAACCAAAGTTTAGCTTTTGAAGATGGCTTAAAATTGGTATACAAACGAGCTTTAGCCATGCAGAAAGCTTGTGAAGCAAAACCGTCTACCATGGCAGCCGTTTTAGGACTAGAGGATGAAATTATTGAGCAAGTATGCACACAAGTGGAAGGAATAGTAGTTCCTGCAAACTACAATTGCCCCGGTCAAATCGTGATTTCTGGTGAAGTGAGTGCAGTTGAAAAAGCCTGTGAATTACTAAAAGAAAAAGGTGCTAGACGAGCGCTGATTCTGCCTGTTGGTGGTGCATTTCATTCGCCATTGATGCAGCCTGCTAGAGAAGAATTAGCTGAAGCAATTGCTACCACTACTTTCAAAAAAGGCATCTGCCCTATTTATCAAAATGTAACAACTACTGCCGTTGTTGATCCAGCAGCAATTCAAAAGAACTTGATTGAACAACTTACTGCTCCCGTAAAATGGACGCAGACCATGCAGCAAATGCTTGCCGATGGAATGACAGAATACATAGAAGTTGGTCCAGGAAAAGTGTTGCAAGGTCTATTGAAAAAAGTAGATAGAAATGTAGCAACACGAAGTGCAGAAATCTAATTGGGTAAGTGTTTTCAAAAAACTTAGCTGAACGATTACTAACAAAACTGTTAAGCAATTTTGTATTGATTCCTATTTCAATAAATTGCAATCAAAAACACTATGACAGACAGTTTTAATTGGAATACACTGAGCGAAGAAATTGAAAAAGACATTACTGAAAATGGAGTACCACGAGGTGAATTTGTAGTTTCAGCCATGACAAAAGCAGTTGCCAATTCTATTCAAATTTATTTAGCTGACAAAGAACATCAAGAATTACCGGCTTTAGATATCGGAACAGGTACGGGTTACCATACAGCTTTATTACTAGCCAAAAAGCAACCAAAAGTTATTTCAGTAGATATTAATCCCACTGCCATTCAATATGCAAGACAGCGAATTAATGCCTTCTTTCCTCGGCTAAAACAACTGAATGAAGGCGAATTTAATACCTACTTAAATAAAGTAGAAGACGTTGAACAATCCGTCAATTTCTATAATTATTCGTTAGACGACTTGATTAAAAACAAAGAAAATAAATACGGCTTAGTAAGCTTTAATCCTCCAATTTTATATCCCTTTTTCGATACAGAATTTGATAAACCTGCAACACATGGGGTATATTATGAAAATAAAGATGTAAAGCGTAAAGAAAACGATTTGGTTTACAGACTATACAAATATATTGCGCAACAAAACCTGAAAAAAGGCTCCCATATCTTGTGTATTTGGGCAAACTTAAACCGACATTATGTTGAAGTAAAACCTTTTGAAAATGAAAACCCTACTTATGTTCATCCAACGAAGATTTTAGAAAATTGGTTTGATTTTAAATTTGAAAATGAAGCTGAATCTTTTAATGATTTTTATTGCCATAAGACCATTTTAGGCCCTGGATTTTTCAATCAAAGTGAAACAGGAAAATTATATAATAATAACATCCGATATGGTATTGAACATGATTATTATTCCAAATTACTAATTCCGAGCGAAGGAGAAAATCTTGCTGGTACCCACTTTCATTTTGGTGTATTACATTTAGAAAAAACTTCTGATACGGAAAATACATTCAAAATTATCAACGGAAGTTCTAAAGCTTAATGAAAACGAATGCGGCAATTCAAGAATAAATATTTCGATTTTTCTCTGCCTGTTTTCATTCCATCAGCACTTATTGCTATTTTGTTTGTCGTTGGAACAATAATTTTCGACCAACAAGCAGAAGCAGGTTTCTCGAACTTCCAAAGTTTTATGTCGATGAATTTTGGTTGGTTCATCAATATATCTATAAATTATTTTTTGCTATTTGTCATATTCTTAGCCTTCAGCAAGTTTGGAAAAATCAGAATTGGGGGTGCTAATGCTAAACCTGATTTTAGAAAATTTTCTTGGGTTGCTATGCTATTTTCTGCAGGTATGGGCATTGGCTTGGTCTATTTTAGCGTTGCAGAACCTATGTTGCATTTTAGCCATCCTATCGAAGCAGATCTTTCTGAAATTGATAATGCAAGATTAGCCATGAAACATACCTTTTTTCATTATGGTTTTCATGTGTGGGGAATTTATGCACTTCTAGGAATTGCACTAGCTTATTTCACATTTAATAGAAATAAGCCTTTATCAATTCAGTCTACGCTGCGCCCATTATTGGGAAAACACCTTGACAATGGGCTCGGCAGTGCGATAGATGTAATTGCAGTTTTAGCTACTTTATTTGGATTAGCAACTTCACTTGGATTTGGGGCAATACAATTTAGCACAGGAGTTTCAGAAATGACCAATATTTCTAATAGTATTGACTTGCAAGTAATCTCAATTATTGGAATCACTTTGATTGCGACAGTTTCTGTTTTATCAGGATTGCAAAAGGGCTTAAAGTATTTAAGTAATCTAAATATTATTATCGCTTTAGTATTGTTTCTATTTATAGTACTAATTGGTTCTACTGCATATCTGCTAGATGGTTATGTTGAAAATTTGGGGCGCTATTTAACCGATTTTTTTGCCTTAAGCACAAACCGAAATCAATTGAATGAAGAAGGACAATGGTTTAAAGACTGGTCTATGTTCTACTGGGTTTGGTGGATTTCTTGGTCACCTTTTGTTGGAACTTTTATAGCCCGAATTTCTAAAGGGAGAACCATCAAAGAAATTGCTTTGTTTGGAGTTTTAATCCCCGCTTTATTTTCATTTTTATGGATGTCTGTATTAGGTGGTACTGCTTTGGAAATGCAAATTGACGGGACAATTGACCTAGCTCAAGTAGTAGCTGAAGATAGCTCCTTAGCCTTGTTTAAAATGTTAGAAAATCTTCCATATTATGAAATTACAGCATCCTTAAGTATATTTTTGGTCGCAACCTTTTTCATAACTTCTTCAGACAGCGGCTCTTTAGTAGTAGACCTTATGACTTCTGGCGGTAAAATCGATGCACCTCAAGGACAAAAAGTATTCTGGGCTTGTATGGAAGGTGCAATAGCTATTGCTTTGCTAATTGGCGGCGGACTTACTGCTTTACAATCGGCTTCCATTTCTACAGGTTTCCCATTTGCTGTGATTTTGATTTTAGTGAGTATTTCTTTGCTGAAAGCATTACGAAAAGATGAACAATTAGAGAAAGAAAATTGAATTTTGAAAGTTAATTTGAATAGCTTTGAAATGAAATTCAAATTAAATCTGTTAGGTTATTTACGTGATTCACCAAGTGAAGTTTTTTCAATTATCTTGCACAAAGAAATAGCATTTGCAAAAGTTGATAGCTAGCTAATGTTACGACCTTACTAACAATGATATGCTGGCAAGCCTTTAAAAATATCCACTTTTCAGCCTATTGATGAGTAGGAAACTTAAATATGTACTAAATAGAAACAAGAACTTTGCATAAAGCACTCGATGGAAAAGAATAAAAATACTTCAAAAGCTCAATTTGACGTTCTCATTATTGGTGGTGGTGCAGCAGGCTTTTTTACTGCTATAAATTGCGCGCAGCAAAATCCCAAACTCAAAATTGCAATTTTGGAGAAATCTAAAAACGTACTGAGCAAGGTCAAAGTTTCTGGTGGAGGAAGATGCAATGTTACTCATGCTGAATTTGACCCTATGCAGCTGGCAAAAAATTATCCGCGTGGACATAAAGAACTACGTGGTCCTTTTCATCAATTTGCAACTGGAGATATGATGGCTTGGTTAGCAGATGAAAATGTACCACTTAAAATTGAAGAAGACGGTAGAATTTTCCCAGAAAGCGATTCGTCTCAAACCATAATTGATACTTTTTTGAAGCAAATAAAAGCCTTTCAAATTGAATTAAAAACCCAATGTGGCGCAGAAAATTTCAGCTTGACAACAGATAATGTATGGAAAGTAGAAACCAAAAACGAAAACTTTCTTGCTAAACACCTCGTTTTTGCTTCTGGCAGTAGTGCTAAAATCTGGAATCTTTTAGCTCAAAAAGAATATCGTATTATTGAACCTGTTCCTTCGCTTTTCACTTTTAATATCAAAAACGCTTTAATCGAAAATCTTGCGGGCATTAGTTGGGAAACATCCGTAGAAGTTCTTGATGAAAAGCAAACTTTAGAGAAAAGTAAACTTCGACAATTGCAATCTTCAGGGCCAATGCTTATTACCCATTGGGGATTGAGTGGACCTTGTATATTGAAACTTTCAGCTTGGGGAGCAAGAAGTTTTCATCAACTCAACTATCAGTTTCAATTGAAGGTGAATTGGTTACCTAATCTTTCAGAAGATGAAGTTACGCAGCAACTACTTCAACAAAAAGCAACTAATCCAAAACAACAATTGGCAGCTAATCCCTTATTCGGCTTTCCAAAACGATTGTGGCATAGCTTTGTGAAAGAAAGTGGTCTTTCAGCAGAAGGAAAATGGGCAGGCATTTCAAATGTAGAATTGAAAAAACTACAAACTATTTTAACTGAAAGTATATTTGAAATCAACGGAAAAAGTACCTTTAAGGAGGAATTTGTAACGGCTGGAGGAGTAGATTTAAAGCAAATTAACTTCAAGGAATTCAGTAGTAAGCTTCATCCAAATCTATATTTTGCAGGCGAAATTTTAAATATTGATGCGGTGACCGGAGGTTTCAATTTTCAAAATGCGTGGACAGGCGGTTTTGTAATTGCTAAAAGTATTTCAGCAAAAGAAAAAGCGGTTAGTTAAGTCGCCAAATTTCAAAATTGAGTACGCTTGCAAATAAGACCCAAAGTAAATACGGAATAAGCAAATAACCCGCGATAGGCTTTACAATTCTAAACCATTTGATGGTCAGGATAATTAAAATCAATAATCCAACAATTACAATTAAAGCATAAAAGGGAGCTTCAAGACCAAAGAAAACAACAGACCAAGTTAAGTTAAGAAGCAGTTGAAAACAGAAATGATACAAGGCCGTTTTCACCCATGAATGGTAAGTTCCTTTTGCCCAAACAATCCCAACGGCTATTCCCATTAAGACATATAAAAATGTCCAAACCGGAGCGAAAAGCCAACTTGGCGGATTAAAAACAGGCTTATTTAAGGTTGGATACCAATCGTTTACGCTGCTCTGCGTAGCAATTGAACCTAAAAACCCAACTACTAAACAAACCAGAATTCCTATGCTTATTCGAATAAATAATTTCTTCCTCATATGCTGCATTCTAACAAAGGCTTAAAATAGAAATTAATTTAACATTGTCCAACATGGGGTTGATTATTTTTTGTGAAGTTATTCTAGCTTTCTGATAATCAATTTTTAATTTTGAATTGCAAATTTTTAATTTTCTCTTTCAGTCTCATTACAATCACATTCAATTTTGCGTACTCTGCGTTTTAACATTGTGTGCTTTGCGTTCTAACTTTGCATGCTTTGCGTATAAACTTTGCGTGCTTTGCGTGAAATAAAAACGTTGACTTTATAGACAAAATTCTGTTTTAAAAAGATAAAGATTAGTCTTGCTGAAAATTATTTTTTAATGCTAAATTCGTATAGTAAAACACGTATAATTTTTCAGATGAATTTCGAGCAATTTAAGTTTCAAATAAAGGGACAACTTCCTAAGAAAGTACAACTAAAATCAACTGCGCCAAGCAACATTGCTTTGATAAAATATTGGGGAAAAGCAGCGATACAAATACCCAAGAACAGTTCAGTAAGTTTTACCCTTTCCAATTGCTATACCGCTACTTTTCTTGAACTAAATGCAAAAGAAAACACTGCCGAAAAAACAAATGTTAGTGTTGAATTGGACGGCGTGAGCACACCAAGTTTTCACCCAAAAATTGAAAAATTCCTTAAGCTGATTGAAAATTATTGTCCATATGTAAATGATTATAATTTTACCATCCAAACTCAAAACACCTTTCCTCATTCTAGTGGAATTGCCTCTTCTGCCAGTGGCATGAGTGCTTTGGCTATGTGTTTAATGCAATTCGAAAAAAAGTTAGATGCTAACATTACCGAAGAATATATGCTTCAAAAAGCCTCATTTTTAGCTCGATTAGGTTCAGGAAGTGCAAGCCGAAGTATCCAAGGAAAGTTGATGCTTTGGGGTAAACATAGTCAAGTGGCAGAAAGTTCAGACTTGTATGCCATTGCTTTGCAAGATGATATTCATCCTGTATTTCAAGATTACCAAGACAGTATTTTATTAGTAGATAAGGGCCAAAAAAAAGTAAGTAGTACGCTAGGCCATAGTCTTATGAATGGACATCCATTTGCAGAACAACGTTTTCAACAAGCACAAGAAAACTGCAGCAAACTGCTCGAAATTCTAAAGACTGGAAACTTAGATGCTTTTGTGAATTTAGTAGAATCTGAGGCCTTGACTCTACACGCAATGATGATGAGCAGCCAACCTTATTTTATGCTGATGAGTCCAAATACATTGGCCATTTTAAATGCGATTTGGGATTACCGTAAAACCACCAAGATCCCGGTTTGCTTTACACTTGATGCTGGAGCTAATGTTCATTTATTGTATCCAAAAGCACATCAAGAAGATGTACTGATTTTTATAGATAAAGAACTAAAATCCTTTTGCGAAAACCAGCAAGTTATTCACGACCAAGTTGGAGATGGGGCAACTTTTGTTGCTGTTTAGGGTTTGTTTTTTAAATATTCTCCACCTTGGTATACTATTCTCCGTGGAATAGGGGTTTCAATACCGTTTTCATCTAGCGCTTTTTTAACAGCTTCTAGTTGTTCCCAATACACTGGCCAATAATCAACAGATTTTACCCAACTTCTAGCTGTAATTCGCATTTCAGATTCGCCAATTTCATCTAACCAAACATCAGGTTCGGGTACTTTTTCAATATTAGGATGACTTTTCATCGCTGTCACTATTATTGTTCTTAGTGTTTCAATTTTAATTTCAAAAGAAAATTTAAGTTTCAAATCAATTCTCCTTATCGGATTCATGGTCCGATTATCGACATCGCTATTGGCTACAATTCCGTTGGGCATGGTGATGATTCTGCCGTCAAAAGTTTCAATTCTTGTATAGAGTATATCAATTTTAATTACATAGCCTAGATTATTGTTTACGAAAATTAAATCACTAACTTTAAATGGTTTAAAAACTAAAATCAAAACTCCCCCTGCAAAATTTGCAAGACTGCCTTGTAAAGCTAAACCAATAGCTATTCCTGCGGCGCCAAACAGAGCTAAAAAGGATGTTCCCTTTATGCCTATTATAGAGCCTATTAGCGTAATCAGAGAACCATAGAGTACAAAAATGGATAAACTTTCAATAAAACTTTTAAGGGACAACTCTACCTTAGATTTCTTTAAAGCAGATTTTAAGATCCGCATAATAAGCTTTATAATGAGTATTCCAACTACTAACGTAGCAACTGAATATATTAGTTTTGACCCAATGAGTAACAGACTCTCTTTTAAAAAATCTTTGAGCGTTTCAAGCAATGAAGTGTCCATATCCAAAATTAATTTTGCATAAGATAATTATTAAAGCTTGGAATATAAAATTTTATTGGAGCAGATTAAGGTGTTTAAATAGAAAAGAAAAGTGCTTAGTCTTAGTTTAGTTAATTTTACTGTATCTACAAATTGTAAATTAATACTTGTAAGAAAATTTATTCTTATCGAAATATACTCAATACCTATGTTATAAAGACAACTGAAAAGATGAAAAATCGAAATGAATATTTTTCATTACACACTACTTAAGAACCTTTAAACCGAACTATTTTGAAACTTTATAAGAATTGTTTCTAATCGGCTTACATCATCTTTAGCAATGTCTTTTACATCTATATTCAAATTTTTGTGAGCTAGTTTTATATAAAGCTGTTGGTCTTTCATTGCAACCGATTCAATTTGGTTCAACTGTATTGTTTTGAAAAAGAATGTATGTATTCGAAGAAACAAATAAGAGTTATTACCGTAAACAAAATGCTTGTTCAAAAAGATGCTTAAAACCAAGGCTAGAGTGAAAAGAGACAATCCAATAGCAATTTTAAAACTAATAGCTCCTATTTCTCCTTTTAGTGAAACTCCTAATGCAGAAAAAACCAGCACAAAAACAGCTAGTAAAGAAAGTAGTATTCTTTTCTGTCTGGTTTCAAAAATGAATTTTATCCTACTCATAATAACTTAAGTTGGATATATCTTCATATTGTGCATGTGAACGCTCAACCAATAAATTAAACAACTTCTGAACATGCTCGGGGTTTATGCCTTCAATTTGAACATTGTGGGTTTTACCTTTTTCGGTGATTTCCAGTTTAGTCTCTGTATGTTTTATTTCAGTAATACTATCAAAGTCTAAATTGATACTAGAAAATCGATTCATTCGGATAAGAATTCTGCTAGAAGTATGCTGAACATAGTTTTTGTACCAAAAAGTCCTGCTAATTAAGATTACAGATAGCAACGACAGAATTGTACTATATACTTTGGCATACTCACCTTGCCCTGAGTCTTTTATAATTAGTATGATTAGCACAACTAAAATTAAAATTACTGGAATGTAGTATTTTTTTGAATACAGATTGTCAAAGTGAATATTTTTCATGCTTTACTAAATCTTCTTATTAAATATCTAGCTAATATAAAGTTTGGTTACTTCAAAGATAATTAATTTTTTCTTGTTTGTTGCTTCAAACAAACTGCTTTCAAATTAATAGTCAGGAAAAACCACCTACCAGCTCATTATTTCCTCAATCTTCACCTTCACTTTCTCCGTACTCGGAATCATGGTTTCTTCTAAAATTGAATTTAGAGGAATGGCAGGCATATTTTCT
>Ga0307940_1001088_pt1 | contig 16021 bp, 20 predicted proteins | sample OrgLakmetagen124_FD_201835 | JGI IMG/M metagenome (GOLD analysis project Ga0307940, IMG submission 201835) | Saline water microbial communities from Organic Lake, Antarctica - #124 | ecosystem: Environmental > Aquatic > Non-marine Saline and Alkaline > Saline | place: Antarctica: Organic Lake... | reverse complement strand
GACGCGCATCCCGGCCGGAACACCCAACTGATCGGATGCCCCGGAACAGGTGATCGGATCAAATCGGAATCACTGATCGGATGTTATCGGAACCGGTGATCGGATGATCCCGGAACGCGCAGGCTTGCCCCGGGGAACAGCGGCTTTCACGTTGTCGGCGCTTGCCGAGAAGGTCGGCGTCTCGCGGCAATATCTGAGTGTCCTGCTGAACGAGCTTGCAAGCTCAGAGCTCCACCTCGTCCGCCATAAGCCCCATGGCAAGTATGCCCCTTGGCTCTTTCGCTTCACGGCCTTCGATAAGGAGGAGGAGCCCCACGACGTCGAGTCAGGCGGAGGCGACACATCACTATATAAAGAAAATACTAACAAAACTATATTTTTGGGACAAATCAACATTAACGAAAAATCGAACGTTTTCCAGACCTGTTGGGCTGAGCTGATCAAGGCCGCGAAGACCGCCCTGCCCTGCTGGAACGTCGACACACAGGTCATCTGGGAGCGTTTCCTGGCCTTCAACCGGGCGCGCGGCAATGACAAGGTGCCGGCGGGCTTTCTGCTTGGCTTCATGCGCCGGTGGCGCAAGTCCCCTGGTGAAATGCCCCGCCAAACAACCCCTCCAGTGCCTGAGAAACCGCTCGATCCTCGAGAGCGAGAACTGCTGGCACAGGTTGCCGCCGCTCCAAGCATCAACCGACAGTTTCACGCGTCAGATCTTTGCCGCTCGATCGGGCAAGCGGCTTATGACGCTCGGGTCCACGAGGTCATCAAGCGCTTCGCCTGTCCAAAATTCACCGCGACCCTCGCCGTGCACGGCCAAGCGGTGTTGGCAGGGGAGATTTCGAGGTGACGTTCAGACTCGGGAAAACCCGCGCATTCGCGGAAACGATGCGCCCGCCCGGTGCGGTGACCTATCGGCCTCCGGTCTTTAGCCGAGCCACCCGCTGATCAAACCTGCACTCTCCGGCATCAGACCCCATGCAGGGCACGGTCCAGCCGAACTTCGCCATGCTGGCGGCGATCTTGGCGACCTGGTCTGTGCCATGGATCTTGGCGTTACGGGCATAAGGGCGCAGCCGGTCGAGAGGCCAAGTCTCGATCTGGCTCGGTGCGAAGACCAGGTCCATGGGCGGTTCTCATTTGGGGCAGGGCGGACGTGCCGAAGCGCGCCGGGCAACGCCAGCGACACGATCAGAATCCGCGATGTGGGGGAAAAAGAAAGCGCCCGCGAGGGTTATCCTCCGGGCGCAATTCTTCGATAATTAATAGGTAGGTCAAGGGGGCTAGAAATGTCAATCCATTTTCTGCCTTGGAATCAACGTGTTCAGAGATGGCCGGAAGCTTCTGGCGGAGAGATGCGTTCCTATGGTGGCTACTGGCGAGGGTGGCTTCCGTCAGGTGGCTTCCCTGGCTTCCGAAAGAAATCCAGCTTGCCCGTGCGGCGTGCCGGGTAAGTCACTGATATTGAGTCATAATGCCGAGGCGATCCGTGGGGGTGGCTTCCAAGTGGCTTCCCCGGTGAAAAAGCCACGCGCTAGCGAAATGCCGCGCTGCGCCCCCCCGTATACGGATCGGGCTAGGGAGGAACCATGTCGGGGGGGGGCATATGCTGTCGGCCTATTGCCGTCGATCAGGACCGAGCAGGCGCTGCGGCGCGGCTTCCCTAGAACGGCCAATCAGGCTTGTCGCAGCAATGTTGGCTGGCCAAAGTCAGTGGTGCGGGGCGAAGCTGATGGGGTGGATGGCTCCTGCTTCAACCGGCGTCGCAATGCGCCATACTGCAGCTGCTGTTATCTGCTCATAGGAGGAGCCACCCAATGCAAGTTACCACAATCGGCCTTGATCTGGCCAAGAACGTTTTTCAGGTTCACGGTATTACAGAAGATGAAGACGTCGCTTTCAACCGACCTTTGAGACGGGCGCAGTTGTTGCCTTTCTTCTCCAAGATCGAACCGTGCCTGATTGGCATGGAAGCTTGCAGCAGCGCGCATCACTGGGCTCGCGAACTGACGAAGTTTGGCCACGACGTTCGATTGATCCCCCCGATGTATGTCAAACCATACGTGAAGCGGGGCAAGTCTGACGCCATTGATGCTGAGGCCATATGTGAAGCTGTCACGCGTCCTACGATGCGGTTTGTTGCGATCAAGACGGTTGAACAGCAGTCCTTGCTGTCGGTCCACCGTGCGCGGAGCCTCTTGGTTCGCCAACGCACCCAACTCATCAATGGTCTGCGCGGGATGGTCGCCGAATTTGGTGTGTTCATCCCGAAAGGGCTCGCACGGATCATCGATTTTGCTGAGAATACCCTGGCTGGCGAAGTATTGGACCTACCCGATATTGCAAACGAGGTAATTCATAACCTCTGTGAACACCTTATGGCACTGCATACTCGGGTCCGCTGGTACGAAGACCGCCTCAAACAGGTTGCGAAAGAAGATGCGCGGGTGCGGTTGTTGCGTACCATCCCAGGCGTCGGCGCTGTGACAGCGTCCGCGATCATCGCCAGTATTGGTGACGGACATCAGTTCAGGAATGGACGGGAATTTGCTGCCTGGCTGGGGCTAACCCCCGCAAACAAATCCAGTGGTGGAAAGGAGAAGCTCGGGCGCATTACCAAAATGGGTGATCAATACTTACGATCATTGTTGGTCGTCGGCATGACATCGCTTGTCCGACAGACGAAATCGCACCCAGAACGGGCCAGCAAATGGCTGACGTCATTACTGGAACGCAAACCAGCCCGCGTCGCGACTGTCGCCATGGCCAATAAGACGGCTCGGATCGTCTGGGCCGTTCTGACCCGCAACCAGCCGTACACGCCGCACACGCCGCACACTACCTGAGAGGAAAAGAACAATGAGTTAGCAAGACCTGCGAGATGATGGTGCATAAGTCTGCCGCCAAAACCAGGACACCCCGCCGAATGGCGCGGGCATTATAGCCCGATAAGCTGATAGGGACTTGGTTTGCGGAATCCATCAGGGCCAGCGGTCAAAACCGCGCAAACAGGCCGGACACATGACTGCTTCTGACAAATGCACAAATCTGATCAAATATGTCTTGCTATGCAGGAGCCATCCACACAAGCTATTCGCTGCAGCAGATGAGCTGATCTTTTGTGCGGGTGCGGCCTGCTCAGCGTGGCCCGTGAAACAGCGGATCGCGATTCCAGTTCTTGTAGATCAGATACCGGGCGTGGCCATGGCCGATCGCGCCGAACCATTGCGGGCAATAGGGGCCCATCCAGATCGCATCGTCTGCATCGACAGGATACCAGTTGTCCTCTAGCCGATAAATTCCACCGCCGTTCAACAGGACGAGACCGTGCTCCATGAAGTGCGTTTCGACATATGGAAGGCTCGCGCCGGGTGCGAAATCCATGATGTTGATCTCAAGGTCGTAGCCGTCCCCGGTCGGCAAAAGCTTTTGCAGCATGAGGCGCGCGTCGCCCTTCATCGCAACCGGTTCGTGTGCAGAGATCGCGTTGACGATCGGTTCCGGCAGAGTGGTGCCGGCCAGAGGCTGGTAGCGTCGTTCCAGCACCAGAATCCGCGCGCCCTTGGAAAGGGTCAGTTGATGCGCGCAATCGCTTGGGACAAAGACATACCCCTCGTGGTCGAGCGTTTTCGGATCGGTGCCGCCGATGGAGACGCTGACCTCACCTTCTTGACGCAACACGAAACGTTCGACGCCTGATTCGGGGGCAGCGATGGTTGTGTCGGCGTCTACCTCAACCAGGAACAACGAGAAATCAGCGCCCAGAGCGGGGGTGATCAGATGCTTGAGCCCGCAGGCGGGCCATGCGGGCAGGGTGACGCGTTCGTGGCTGTCAGAGCTGATCAGGGCGTGGCGGCGGTGAAAAGCCGAGCGGGTTTCGCCAAAGGATTGACGCATCAGGAAGTCCTTTTCTGGTGAAGCGACAGGACAGTCTGTAATCTGTCGACCTCGGGGGCACTCAGTTGCCGCATCGGTCGTTTGACGCGGTCGGATTTGATCTTGCCCATCAACTTGAGGCAGGTCTTCAACCGCGCTGTTGCGAGAAATGCCGGAGCGCGGCGGTAAATCTCTCGGGACAGCGGATAGATCTGGTCGTGGAGCGCGCGGGCGGATTGCCAGTCGCCGGATGTGCCTGCATTGAAAAGCGCGGTCACGAGGTAGGGCACGATGGCGGCAAGAGAAACCTGGCTGCCATCGGTGCCGACCTGGTAGCAGGCCATCAGGTGTTCGTCGCCCGAGGCCATGACCGACACGCCGGGGCGCTCGGACTTGATGCGCCTGCGCAACTCTTCATAGGCCGACACCTCCCACGCCCCCTCCTTGATGCCGGCGACGGAATCCAGTTCGCACAGGCGGGACAGCAGGTCGATGCCATAGGACATGTGGCCCCAGGCGAGGGGGGCCTTGTAGAGGATCACCGGCAGGCCGCACGAGTCCGCGACGGCGCGATGATGTTCGAGCACGATGGTTTCATCCAGTCCCAGCGCCCAGTGGTTCGGCGGAAAGACGAGAACCGCATCAGCGCCGGCCTTTGCTGCCGTTTCGGCGTCTTCCATTGCGCCCCGGGTACTTTCTGCGGTGATCCCTGCGGTCAGGAAACAGTCGGGCGCCACAGTGGCGCGCGCAATGGCAATCACGGTGCTGCGTTCCTGCGCACTCAGAAGGTGGCCTTCGCCGGCATGGCCGTTGATCAACAGACCGCGGATACCGTTGGCTTTGGAAATATCAGCGACATGCGCCTGCAACTCCGCCTCTTCGATCGCCCCGTCCTGGGACAAGGGGCAGACGGTGGCGGCATGAATGCCGGTCAGCGCGGCGATATCGGGGGGCATGGTCTCGGGTATGCTCACGGGTGTACTCGTTGTTGTTCGGGTGAAAATGGATCGGCCTCGGGCAGAGACGGTGCAAGCAACCGGTCCATCGGGAACAGCGGCATCTCGGGGGCGCGGCCCAGGATGGCCTGCGTCAGGCAATGGGCAATGTAGGGCGCGCTGGTATAGCCGGAATGAACCGATCCGCTGACCCAGACGCCCGGGTGGCCGGGCACCGGACCGACGATGGGGAGGGCGTCTGCGGTTTCCGCTTCGAATCCCGTCCAGCTGCGCACGAGCCGGGTGTTGCGCAGCGCCGGAATGGCGTGAACGGCCAGGCGTGCATTTCCGACGGTGCTGGCATGGGTCGTGCGGTGGTGGCCTGTCTCGCGATTTCCCTCACCCTGCCATCCGCCGCCGATGACCACGGTTCCGTGCGGAAACTGCTTCAAGGACAATAGACCGCTGGCGATGCCAAGAACGGTGCGCATGACCGGCCCGGTCCGTTCGGTGACCGAGAGCTGATTGACCAGCGTCTTGATCGGTAGCCGGATATCAAGCCACCTGAGCATCGGCTCGAGCCAGACACCGCCGGTCAGGACGACCTGTGCCGCCGTAATGCCCTGATCCGGCAGGCGTAGCTCAAACCTCGTGCCCGACGCGGCCAGTCCCGTTACGGGCGTATATTCGCGGATCGTGACCCCGGCGTCCTTCAGGGCGCGGCGATAGGCGAGGCCGGTCAGGTAGGCATTGGCATAGCCGTCTATCGCGCAATGGCTGGCCATTCGGATCGTCGGGTTGACCCCCGGTTCGATACGCGTGGCCTCTGCGCTGGTCACGAGGTTGATCGGAGCACCGGCCGCACTGCGCGCCCCGGCCCGATCCGAGAGCAGCTTTTCCTCGGCTTCGGTAAAGGCCAGCGACAGGCCATCGCAGGCGACCACACCGACATCATGGCCAAGCCATTGCGGTGCGTTCACCCACATTTCATGCGCCTTGAGAGCATAGGGGATCAGCGCGGCCCGGGTCATCTGCATCGTCAGGGTGCCGGCATTGGTCCCCGATGCCTGACGCGCCAATGCGCCGGCCTCGAGCAGCACGACATCCATTCCGCCACGGGCTGCGAACAGCGCAACACTGGCCCCGTGAATGCCCCCCCCGACGACCGCGAGATCATACATGCACGCGCTCATAACGGGGCCGGTTTCGGAACCGGAATGTCGTCATAGTCGAACTCTCCGATCAACTGGGTCATCTCGACCGGGCGCACGGGCGAGCGTGGGGTCAGGCGCGTGTCGGTCCCCGACCCGGCGTGGCGGTGGCTTAGGATGGCAGCGGCCGTCAGACCGCACATCCGGCCCTGGCACGGCCCCATGCCAAGCCGGGTGAAATGCTTGAGTTGGTTCAGGTCCCGCGCGCCGTCGTCCATCGCTTTCTCGATGTCTGCACGGCTCACATCCTCGCATCGGCAGACAATGGTCTGGGGTGACATGCGAGGCGTTGCATCCTGCGGGAACTGCATCAGGCGGCACGATGCATCCGCAAAGGTTTCCAGTCGGCGCAGCTTGCGTTGCGGGCCGCGAACCTGCGCTGCAAACTGCGTCTCGCACAGCGCGCCATGGTCGCATGCGGCAGAGAGGCCCGCGATTTTGCCCTGCATGGCAGAGGGCAGGGCGCCGTAGACGCCGCCGCCGTCGCCCGCGATATACAGGCCGGGCACAGAGCTGCGGCACCGATCGTCGCGGGTCGTGCGATAGCCGCCGCGCAGCAGGTCGGCGGTCTGCGCGGCACCCAGCAAGCGATGCAATTCGTCCGCGGAGGTCAGGCCGTTGCCTATGTAGAGCGTATCGGCCTCAATTTCCCTGGTCGCGCCCGTGCCGAGGTCGCGGATCACCACCGACCGCAACGTTGTGTCGCCATTGGCGCGGATTACCTCGCTTCGGCGATGGTAGGGAATACCGGCCAGGGCAAGCCGCGACATCCAGCGCGCACCGGTCGCCAGCATCGACGGCACACGCGCAAACCCTGCCGTGGCGCGCAGCCAGTCGCCCCGGTGCGACCTGTCGATGATGGCGCGAGGCCGCAACCCGAGATCAAGCGCCTTTGCAGCGACGGCGATCAGCAACGGACCCTGACCGGCGATCACGATGTCCCGTCCAAACAGTGCCTTTTCCGATTTCATGACCGCAGTGGCCGCCGCAAGCCCAAAGACGCCGGGGGTGGTCCAGCCCTCGAACGGCAGTACGCGCTCGATTGCGCCGGTCGCAAGGATCAGGCGCGGAGCGTGAAGCTCTTGTGCGCCGTCATCGGAAACGCAGGATATATGGAATTGCGGCCGTGCATCCCAGACCTGCGTCGCGGGGAAAACCCGAACCGAAGAGGCGGCAAGCCGCGCGCGCAAATCATCGCCACGGGTGCGATCCGGGTCCTGTGTACGATTGCGCGTGGCTTGGGCGGTGCGCGGCGCGCGCCAGACCTGCCCCCCCGCGGCGGTGCCTTCGTCGATCAAGGCAACGGTGAGGCCGGCGGAGGCTGCCTCCAGTGCCGCATTGCCGCCCGCTGGTCCGGCGCCGATCACCAGAAGATCAAAGGCTGTCGTCATGTGGGATTATCTGGGGATCTTGCGGCAATCCCACCTGCGGCGCCGCGCAGTTCGATCCGCATGCCATCGCGAACCTCGGTTTGGCAGGCTCTGCGAAGACCGCCGTCGATATGGATGGCACATTCCTGACAGGCCCCCATCATGCAGAATGCACCGCGAGGTGTTTGCGCATTCGGGCTAAGGCGCAGCAGATACCGGCTGTTCGCAAGCAATGCGGTAGCGACGGTCTGGCCCGCTGCGCAGCTGAGCGGTGCCCCGTCGACCGTTAGCCTGATTTCTAGACGTTCCGTCATTTATTTCCACGGCCTCAGAGGGGTCATCCGATAATCCTCTTTACTTGTGTAGGCTTTGTATACAAATTGAGTGCGAGACGGGCAAGGCCAATTGTCCGCCTTTTCAAAAAACGACCAGGGAGTATCTCAATGTTCAATTTTCTTAAAAGACTGGCCTTCGTGGGTGCCGGAGCGATCATGGCGGCGACGCTGACGGCGCCGGATGCGGCGAACGCCCGTTCGCTGGATGAAATCCTGTCGTCCGGCACGCTCAAGGTGGGGGTCAACCCGACGCTGCCGCCTTTGGGCATCTACAACGATCAAAACGAAATCGCCGGCTTTGACGTCGATTTCTCGCAGCAACTGGCCGACATGCTAGGCGTCACTCTGGAAGTCGTTCAGGTGGGCTCGCCCGACCGGATCCCGTTCGTCGCAAGCGGCAAGATCGATATCGTGATGGGTGCCATGACGCGCAATCCCGAGCGGGCCAAGGTCATCGACTTTACGCTTCCCGTGCACACCGAAGTGTTCGGCGTCCTGACGACCGAAGAAAAGGGCTATACCGACTGGAAAGATCTCAACACGGCAGATGTGACGCTGGTTCAGGTGCGCGGCAGCACCCCGGTCAAGTTCATCGAAGAGAACCTGCCTGACGCGAACGTTCTGTTGCTGGACAACTACCCTGACGTCGTGCGCGCCTTGGCACAGGGTCGCGGCGATGCGCTGCTGGATGTGATCGACTTTGTCGGCGAGCACATGAACAAACATGATGTGAACTGGAAGATCGTCGAAACTCCGGTCGACATCTACTACTGCGCGATCGGCGTGGCCAAGAACAGCACCGGCCTGAAAGACTGGCTGAACGTCGCGATCTTTGAACTGCACCGCGACGGTGTTGTCGACGATCTGTGGCTGAAGTGGTTCGAGCGTGAAATGATCCGCGACGTGGGCGTGTCCCCCTGGTTCTGAGCCTGCCCGACGAAGATAAGCCTGTCCCGACACTCGGTCCGGGACAGGCTTGCTGAAGCCAAGCGAGCATCATGGACTATACTTTTCAATACGGTCAGGTCTGGCCGTATCTTCCCTACATGATCAAGGGCGCCTGGCTGAGTTTGCAGATCGCCTTTCTTGCCTTTTGTGGCGGGATGCTGATCGGGACGGTCTGCGCGGCGGTCAAGACATTCGGCGGCGGCTTCAGCCGTCACGCGGTCAATGCCTATGTGGTGTTCTTTGTGAACACACCGCAACTGGTGCAGATCTATTTCCTTTATTTCGCTCTGCCGGACCTGGGTATCTTCCTGTCATCCTACATGGCGGTTCTGCTGGGCATGACACTGAACGCGGGGGCCTATCTGACCGAAATCCAGCGCGCCGGTTTCGAAAGCCGCCGCCAGAGCGAGATGGAGGCGGCCGAGGTTCTGGGGTTCAGCCGGTTGCAGCAGATCCGTTATGTGATCCTGCCCCATGTGGCCAAGGTTCTGTTTCCGCCTTTGTCCAACCACTACATTCTGATGACGCTGGGCACGTCGATGGCCGCCATCTTTGGTGTCGAAGAGCTCACAGGCCGTGCATTCAACATCAATAGCGAAACATTCCGGTCACTCGAAGTCTTCTCGATCGTGGCGGTGATCTATGTGTTCGTCACACTATTCGCCTCTGTTGCGCTTGCGCTGTTCGGGCGGTTCGCGTTCCGCACCAAAATGAGGGTGGTGTGATGGGCAGCTTTTTTGGCGAACTGTGGAGCCTTGCGACTTATCACAACATCCTCTTTCTGGCCAAAGGCGCGTTAACCACGATAGCCTTGTCGGCGTTCGGCTGCATCCTGGGCGGGTTGTTCGGCACCCTTCTTGCCGTCGCGCGACTGACCTCTGGGTGGCTCAGCTGGCCGCTGCGTGCGTTTGCGCTGCTGTTCACAGAATTTTTCCGCCGCGTGCCGTTCCTCGTCACGCTGATGCTGTGTTTCTTTGCCTTCCAGTTCGGCGGGTTCGACGTGTCCACGCTGACCGTGGGGTGCGTGACTGTCGTGCTGATCGGCACGGCATTCCTGGCGGAAATCGTGCGGGCCGGTCTGCAATCGGTGCATCCCAACCAATGGCATGCTGCCGAGGCGATGAATTTCACCCTGCTTCAGACCATTCGCTATGTGATCCTGCCGCAGGCCTGGACGGTGATCCTGCCACCCGCGTTCGGCTTTTTCATCTTGTTCATCAAGGACAGCGCACTGGCCTCGCAGATCGGCGTTGTCGAACTCACCTACGTCGGCAAGGTGTTCAACAACCGGGGATTTTCCGCCGGGGTGTCCTTTGGTGTGATCCTGCTGGCCTATTTCATGCTGTCCTATCCGCTGTCACGCCTGGGCGCTAAACTGGAGAAGAAACTTGGCACATCTCGAACTCGATAATCTGAGTGCGGCCTACGGAAAACTGCGCGTCCTGGATGGCATCGAACTGTCGGTCGCAAAGGGCGAAACCGTGGGGCTCATCGGTCCGTCCGGTTCCGGGAAAAGCACGATATTGCGTGTCCTCACAGGGTTGCTGAAGCCCGAAACCGGCAGCGTCCGGGTCGCCGGAAAGACCATCAATTTTGACAAGCCCTCGGAAATCCGCACCCTGCGCAACCGCACGGCCATCGTGTTTCAGCAATACAATCTGTTCCAGAACCTGACCGTGCTGGAAAATGTCATGATCGCGCCGACCAAGGTACACCGACGCAAACGCAGCGAGGTTCAGGCAGAGGCTGAACATCTCCTTGAAAAAGTCGGTCTGGCCAGCAAGCTCGAAAGCTATCCCGATCAGCTTTCTGGTGGCCAGCAACAGCGGGTCGCGATCGCGCGCGGTCTGTGTCTGAAGCCTGAAATCCTGTTGCTGGACGAGGTGACCGCCGCGCTTGATCCTGAACTTGTCAGCGAAGTGCTGGATACGATCCGCGAACTGGCGGCGGAAGGTATGACCATGGTCATCGTCAGCCACGAGATGGGATTCATCCGTGAAATCAGCGCCCGCGTCGCCTTTATGGCCGAGGGCAAGGTCGTCGAACTCGGGACTCCGGCCGAAATTTTCGATACCCCGAAACAGGACAGGACACGTGACTTTGTCGGAAAAATCTTACGCCACTGAACTCTCTGCGCTGACATTGCCGGGGGCGGATCTGCTTGTTGGTGCTGTTGACGGCCATGTTCATGCCTGTCCGCACATCAACCATCGCTCCATCGACGTCTTTCAGGCGGTGCAACAGGCTGCGCTCGCAGGCATGCGGGCCATCGGCCTGATGGATAATTTCGCCAACTCGTCGGGATTGGCCGCGTTGGCAAACCGTCATCTTGGCCATTTGGGGGTCGAGACCTTTGGCGGGCTTATCATGGAACCTGCGGCGGGTGGGATCGATGCCGACAATGTGCGCATCGCGCTCAAGCTCGGCTTTGGTGCCCCCGGCGACGGGGCGCGGTTCATTTCCCTGCCCACGCACCATACCCGTCATACAGCGCAGTTGGAAAACCGCGCCCCAAGCTATGTTGACGGATGTCTTGCCATCCCCGAAAGTGGCACATTGCCCGAACCGCTGCCCGAGATCCTCGACCTCGTGGCCGAAGCCGATGTGGTGCTCAACACCGGACATCTGTCTGCGGTCGAGGCCCTGCGCGTGGTCCAAGAGGCGCGCGCCCGCGGCGTGTCCCGCATCCTTGTCCCGGCGAGCCATTTTGACGCCGACACCGTGCGCGATCTGGCCGGGCAGGGCGCGCATGTCGAATTTTCGTTCTTTTTCGTAACCCATGCCACGCAGACCGGGCTGACCCACGTCGATGCGGCACGCAACACCGTGCCCCCGGTGAGTGCGCCGCAGATGGCGGCCCTGATCGCCGCAGCCCCAAGTGACAAGGTCGTCGTGTCGGGCGACTGCGGTGTCTTTCTGCTGCCCCCGCCGGTTGAGGGTCTGCGCGAATTCCTGTTGCTTCTGGAAAGCTGTGGCGTACCTCGGACCGATCTGCGCCGCATGGTTCAGGACACACCCGCTGCGCTGTTCCGCATCGGCCAGTGACGCAGATGCAGGACAGGGCGCGCAGAATTCAGACGGTTCTCGGGCCGATCGATCCGCAGGATGCGGGCCGTGTCCTGATGCACGAACACGTCCTGTGCGATGTGACGCCCCCGGCACTGGCGGCGTCCGGCCAGCCGCGTACAGAGGTGACGCTGGAAAACGTGCACGAGATCCGGTTCCACTGGACCCGCCACTATGGCAATCACATTCTTGACGATCCTGCCCTGATGGCGCTGGAACTTGCTGACTTCAAGGCTGCCGGCGGAGGCACGGTCGTTGACCTGACCATACGGGGCTTAGCGCCCGATCCGCGCAGCCTTGCCGCTGTGTCACGCGCGTCAGGGGCGCATATCGTGGCCGGAACAGGGTACTACATTTCCGAATTCAGCGGCGCAGACCTGTCCAGCGCGACGACAGACCACATGGCGCAACAGATGATCGCCGACCTTTCCGATGGCTTTGACGGCACCTCGATAAAGGCAGGCATCATCGGGGAAATCGGCGTCAGTGACCCTTGGCATCCCGATGAGCGCCGGGCCATGACGGCGGCGGCCATTGCGCAACAGCAAACAGGCGCTGCGATCACCGTGCACCCGGGCCGCCACCCCGCGTCGCCTTTCGACATCATCGATCACCTCAAAGCCGACGGGGCTGATATCCAACGTGTCATTATCGGCCATCTCGACCGCACGTTCACGACGCCGGATCAGGTCCGGCGGCTGGCCGACACCGGTTGCGTGCTTGAGTGGGATTTTTTCGGGATCGAAAGCAGCTACTACCCCTTTTCAGACCTCGACATGCCCAATGACGCGCGTCGTGTCGCGCTGATCCTGCCGCTGCTTGCAACCGGGCATCAAAGTCAGGTCGTGATATCGCAGGATATCTGCACGCAGACACGGCTGAGACGGCGCGGTGGCCACGGATACGCCCATATCCTGAACAGCGTCGTACCAATGATGCTGAGAAAAGGCGTTTCCGAAGATACGGTTACGCATATCCTTGCGGGCACACCACAACGCTTGCTGACGATGACGACTTAACAGCGGTGTCGCAAGTCGAACGGCTATCCTGGGCTGGGCAGGGCCGCAACATCAGGTTTTGGACATGTCTTTTCGCGGGACTGCTGCATTAGACCCCATGATCGCAGCATGAGCTGACTGGGTCTGTGGCCTCTCCCGCAGCATTCTCCGTTCGAGGATTGCGTCAGATTGGCCGGCGCCGAGCCTCAAGAATGGGGGAGGGGCCACATGCAGGATAGCACGTTCATTGGGCTTGATGTCCACAAGGCGACGATTTTGGTCACGGTTGCAAAGGGTGAACGCGGCGGCGAAATCCGCCAGTGGGGGACGGTGCCGCATCGTCCCTATCACGTCCGCAAACTGGCCGAGACGCTGACCGCCGGCAGGGGGCGGCTGCATTTCTGCTATGAAGCAGGTCCCTGTGGCTATGGACTTTACCGCCATCTTGTCGAGATGGGGCACGACTGCATCGTGGTGGCGCCGTCCCTGATTCCGGTGAAGGCAGGTGATCGAGTGAAGACGGACCGACGCGATTCTGTGATGCTGGCTGGCGAAGGTGTGGTTCACGCATCCGGCACAACAGATCGTCCTTCAGGATTACATTGATGCCGTCGCGGATGCCGAGGCGCGGTACACCCAACAGCGTAACCGCCCGGTTGTGACCGCGGTTTAGGGGGCCTTTGCCTGCGGGGCATTCAGTGGCGCCCCGTTCCACGGGAGCAGATCGTCGAGGCGGTTGATCTTGTGGTCTTGGATAGGGTCAAGGATGTCGGGGAGGTAGGCTTGCGGATCGAGGCCGTTCATTTTTGCGGTCTCGATGATCGTCATGGCGCGGGCGAGTGTCTCGGCGCCGGTGTCGGCACCCGCGAAGAGCCCGTTTTTTCGTCCGATGCCGATTGGGCGCAGGGCGCGCTCCGCCGGATTGTTGTCTATGCCGACCCTGCCGTCTTCGGGGAATAGACAGAAGGACGGCCAGCGGCCGAGACCCTAGCGGAAGGCCTTTGCGAGGTCGCCCTTTCCGGGGAGGCGCGTGAGCTGTTGCTCGGCCCAGGCCTGGAAGTTGTCGACTTTGGGCAGGCTGTGGGTCTGCCGCGCGGCAAGCCGGGCCTCGGCGGGCTGGCCTGCGATCTCTCGCTCGATGTCGTAGAGCACGCCGATGCGGTCGAGCGCCTCGCGGGCGATCCCTGACCCGGTCGAGGTCCAGACGTCATGGAAGTCCCGGCGCAGATGTGCCCAGCAGGCCGCCTCGCGGAACCGGGTGGCGCCGTCCGGGCCGGGCTCGTAGAACTTGTAGCCGTCCATTGCCCGGCAGTGGTTTGCTCGCAAACCACGAGAGGGGGCTTGCAGGATGCCGCGGCTCTGGCTCAGGTGCTCGCGGACGTGCGCTTCCTTCCAGTCCGGAGCGAAGCGGTAGACGGCGCCGGGCGGTGCCGTCCCCGCCCATGGCCGCTGGTCGCGGACATACGTCCAGATCCTGCCCGTCTTCACGCCCTTGCCGAGGCCCCGGTCGCGCTGCGACCGATCCAGCACCCGTATCGGTGTGTCGTCCATTGCCCGGCAGGCGCATGTGCAACATGCTGCCGAGAGCGGGCGTGCAGCAAGTCGCTGGCCATGACCTCGGCCTCAATCCGTTCGGTGGGCGGCCGGAGCACCTTCATGGCGCGGCCGCACCCGTCGACCAGCGTGCTGTCGGGAATGTCAGCGCCCATTCGGGCGAAGATCTCGTTCAGGCGATAGAGCGGGATGTGGTCGTCGAACTTGGAGACCAGGATGTAGGCCAGCAGTTCGGCGCTGGCCATGCTGCCCGGAATCGGGCGGCTCGGAGCGGGCTCCTGCACCGTTCGCGGGTTCTCTCGGACGGATCGCGTTCACCCGCTTACTCTCGCAGCGGCGGCAGGACGTCTTCAGCCGGGCGATCTGGAGAACCTTCAGCTGAGCCATGACCATGTCGAGCATCTCGCTGACGTCCTCGCCTGCCAGCCCCAGGTCACCGCCGCAGTCGGGGCAGCAAGTGCCAGGATCGAGTTCGCGGCGCTCGCGTGGTGTGCTGTCCGACACGCGGGGGCGGCGACGCGGCTTGCGCTCGGGTGCGTCGCTGCCATCTCCCTCGCGCTCATCCTCGTCGGCGGTCTCCGCGACAGATCCTGTATGGCTCTCGGCTGCGGCAATCAGGAGGTCCTCAAGCGCCAGCTCCAGTTGTTCCATCCCGCGCTCGACCTTCTCGGAGGACGTGCCAAAGGCCTGCTTCTTGAGCTTGGCAATACGCAAGCGCAGCGTCTGGATCAGCTGGTCATGGGCGCGGATCGTCGCCGACATCTTCGCGTTCTCCGCCTGCAAGGCGGCGATCATCGCCTTCAACCGGGCGGGATCATCAGGAAGGAATGCGGCATCATTCGACATGCAACTGGCAACCATGGATCAGGAGGTCGCGCCATAAAAACAAGGCGTTTGAGCCGCATGAACGACCCCACCCGGGCCGGCGGAGCGCCCCAATCCGCGCGCCGCCAGTCGATCCCTTCCCACAGCATTGCAAGCTGAGCAGAGGTCAGTCGCACCGCGCCCGAGGCCGTGTTCGGCCAAGGAAAGCGGCCGCGTTCGAGAACCTCGTCGTACAGGCAAAACCCCTGACCGTCCCAGTATAGGAGTTTCAACCGGTCGCCCTTCCGACCCCGGAACGCGAAGACCGCGCCCCCCGCCGGTTTCTGCCGCAGCACGTCCTGAGCCAGTGCCGCCAGTCCCGCGATGCCCTTCCTCATGTCGGTCGTGCCACAGGCCAAGCAGACCCGCACACCGGTCCCCGGGCCGATCATGCCGCATCCACCGCACGGATCAGGCGCGTCAGCGCCTTGTCGTCCATGCTGCTCGGAAACCGGAGCATGCGCCCCTTCGCCAACTGAAGCGCGACCCAGATGACCGGTGCGGGGTCCGCCGTCGATACTGCTGGGAGGTCTGCCGAGGGCGTGACATCGATTGGAAGAAACAGCATGCCAGCGGCCGGGGACCAGAGACCCTTCCGCTTCAGTTCATGGCGCCAGGCATAGATCTGCTGACGTGTCACCTCGTGCCGCTGCGCGACCTGCGTCACCGTCGCGCCGTTCACGCCCACTGCGCTCACGACCGCCAGCTTATCCTCATCACTCCAGCGCCGCCGTCGCTCGATCCCGGAACGTGTCAACGACTTTGAGACAGCAGCTTCTGGACTTTAAGCTTGATTTCCTTCGGTTGTCTTTGGTGGGTTGATCCAGACGGCAGTCGGGATTTTTGGTGGTTGCGGCGGTTTGCGCA
>Ga0307940_1001086_pt1 | contig 16031 bp, 6 predicted proteins | sample OrgLakmetagen124_FD_201835 | JGI IMG/M metagenome (GOLD analysis project Ga0307940, IMG submission 201835) | Saline water microbial communities from Organic Lake, Antarctica - #124 | ecosystem: Environmental > Aquatic > Non-marine Saline and Alkaline > Saline | place: Antarctica: Organic Lake... | reverse complement strand
AGCACTGCCTGGGTATCGTTTGCTTGAACGGCTCAATCTAAAAAGGGTCTGCCCCCACTGGGGAATGTTATCTATTCGACAATGTGCAGGTGGCCGGCTACTTCACTAGCATGGACTTTTTTGACGTTCGGACACTTTGCAGGATCGGCCATGGATATGCACCGGATATACCCCCCCAGATGCACCCCGAATCAGGGCCAGGAATACACCGGAATCAGCATCCCAGAATGGGGCTCTCCTACTGTAAACCCGGTTAGAGACGAAAGTTGTTTATATTCAAACATTTAAGACACCTTTTTTTACCCGATAGTTAGCTTATGCAACTATTTTACAGGGCAGTCAAAACCAGTCTCACGGCGGTACTCTCGGGCCATGATTTCAGACAGCAATTCCGCGTGCTTTTTGGCCACAATAAACGAATCGTGAACGGGTAAAATTGCAGTCTCTTGCTTCACAAACTCGGCGATTATCCGGCCTGCTATTCGGGCATCTCGGTATTGCACGCGTAACGCTTGGCCGGGCTTATTGAACGCTGCGGCAATCGGCTTGTTTGCACTCAGGAACGCGGCCACGGCTTCGGTAACGTCGATGTCTGGGCTTAGCGGGGCGAACGCATCCCATAGGCAGGCGGGGCGCTTAGGCGGACTTTGGCGGCGATCTAGTGGCAGTGTTTGCCACAGTTCCAACTTGTGCCGGTATTGGTGCCAGGCTTCCAGCAGGCGCGGATTCTGTCGGGATTGAAGGTGCTGAATTGCTTTTAACGGGTTGTCGTCATACAGCAGTTGTAAAAAAACCAGCTTGGCCACCTCACGCGGCACGCCTGGCAGGGTGTACGGATCGGCGTTGAGCGGGTATTGCTGGCCAGCGTCGGCGTACATCATGCGGGCGTGCATGGCGGCGTAGTCCAGTTCAGCCACCGGCTCAAGATTGATAAACAAGCGGCTGCGCTCTGCTTTGCTCAAGTTCTGGGCTTGGTGATACCACCGGCCACCCTGGTTCCAGTCCTGATTAAACACCCGTTTAACTTGCGGGCTCGGCAGGTGTTGCCCGTCCAGGTGCACATCGGTGTTCATCAGCAGGCGATTAAGGCGCTTTACGGGCGGCTCAAGTGAGAGAAGGACACGCGCTCCGGTTGTTTTCTGCGGCTGGCCTTTGCTGTCGCGCAATTCGATAACGTGGCGTAGCTCGGGCGCGATGTCCGGCGCTTCTAGCGGGTCGAGTCGGTCAGCCAGCGCAGGCAGCGGTCGCACTTCGGTACAATGGCCGCCGCCTGGCCGTTGGGACGCGATTGCCTGGGTAATCAGGCCAGCAGCTTGCAGCGTGTCCAGAATTGCCGGTACGGGGTTTTGGTTTGAAGTGCTGCGGGTTATCAGCAGGCATTTACCCCATCGCATACAGTGCGCCAGGTTAACGAAAAGGGTCTCGGCGGTTTCGATAAACAGCACGCGGCGATGTAGCTTTTTGACGTGGCCGGTCTGCTTCATTAGCTCGGGAACTTGCAACGCCAGGTTTCGGCAGCGTGCGTTTTTACTCTTATCGCGCCAGTGATTTGCGTAGTGGTGGCCGGTCTTAGTGCGTTGTAGAGCCTGCATTTTTTGCCCATCAATTTGGGCAGGCGCGGAATTTAATCAATAGCAGGGCTTGTCAATTCAGCTTAAATTAGCCAGTATCGGCCAATAACGGTGTACCGATAGTACACGGAAAAAAGCGGTTACAGCCGCTGCCGTGTTGCCTATCAATTCGCTGTTTATGCTAAACTTATCCAAGTTTCGCGCCTGCTTAGTAGTGAAGGTAATCAGACAGATTTCGTCGTCTATCACTGATTACCGCGATTTCAAAGAGCCCCTTAATCGGGGCTTTTTCCGTTTCTATGTTTCGAGTCTACATCAGAATTAATCACGGGTGCAGCAAGCCAGATTGCACGCGCCAACCACAATGCCATGTATACCCCTTGTATATCTTATACACCTTGTATAACCTGCAACTGTTCGCCTTTTAGCCAGAACCCGAACAGTTAGCAATCTCAGCAGGAGTACAGGCGGTGCCACACAACAACTTTGATCTATTCGACAACGAGCGGCCAACCACTGAAACCCGAACAGTTGAACCGGAATTGTCGATTCTGGGCGGTTCTCGTGTGGCTAACGATGTGGCGCGGGGTCGAAAGTATTTATCGCGTGATGAAGTTATGGCGCTGGTGAAGGCAGCAAAGAAGAACCGGCACGGCTCCAGGGACTCGCTTATGATCCGGCTGGCCTATGAACACGGGCTGCGGGTGTCGGAACTGGTGAATACTCGGTGGCAGCACCTAGACCTGTCTGGCCACACGTTCAGCGTCAGCAGGGCTAAGGGCAGCATTGATTCTACGCACCCGCTGCAAGGTGACACCGTGCGGGCCATAAAGAAGTTTCAGCGCGAACTCAGCCAGTCCAGCGGTCTTATGTTCACCAACGAGCGCGGCGCTCCTGTGTCGGTCGATGGGTTCCGGCGTATGTTCGGCAGGTTATCCGAGAAGGCGCTCGGCACGGTCTGGAACCCCCACGCCTTGCGTCATGCCTGCGGCGTCCACCTGGTCAACTCCGGCACCGGCATTCGTCAAATACAGTCGTACATGGGCCATTCCAATATTCAGAATACTGTCGTTTACACCCAGTTGAGCGCAGCGGCGTTTGACCATATCAAAATGTGATCCTGTCCATGGCAGCGGCTTACGGCGCTTTGCGATTTCAACTTTCTTCAGGTTTTATCAGGTTCAAACCCCATCAAACCCTATCAAATCCCACCATGCTGGTGCGCACGTCTGACTGCGTACCTTTGCTGCGTACCAGGGCCGTGTACCAATTTGAAATCTTGCCGCCGTTTGCCAAGTTCAGCGGGCAAAATGCTAACTATTGCTAAGAGGCCAGTTCGTACCAACAGTTCGTACCAACAGTTCGTACCAGGCGCAAACCCCACCAAGCCAGTAAGCGGGTGAGCTGCTCACGGTTGAGTGTTCCGGTAAGATGGGTATACATGGTCGGCGCTCCTATGGTTGCCGATGGTGTCACGGCTCCGGCTTGCTCGAACAAGCGCGGGGCCACTTTTTTATGCTTCGGCTTGCTGCTTCTTCAATTCTCTGTCAGCCCATTTCAACGACTGATCTCGTGCCACTTTGCCGGCGCTGATTACTTCGCCAGTTCTCTGCCTGAATGCCTTAACGGCGTCTTCCAACTTGTCGCGGTCTTCCTGGGTGATGTGGATGGTTAGGCTTTTCTTCACTTTCGTTGTGGTCATGCTTACGCCCCTGTCAGTATCTTATAAACAAGATATATCTGATAGAGTTTAGGTTCAACCTGTTTCGGCTCAGCACTGCCTGGGTATCGTTTGCTTTAACGGCACGGCTCAATCTGAAAAGGGTCTGCCTCCACTGGTGGAACATCTATTCGACAATGTGCAGGTGGTCGGCTCCGGTACTAGCAAAGAAATGCTTAAATTTCGCTTTCGACCGCCGATGTTCAAGGGAAGGTATTCAAGGGATTTAAGGATAAGGATTAAGGACAGGACAGAGGTAAGCAAACAGGGTTCTTAGTATTAGCCACAGAGGTAGTTAAAAAAACGGCTCTGTAGCCCGCTGATAGCGCGGGTCTACGCCTCAAAACACTAATGCACACAGGGAGCGTCAAAGTTGCTCGATTTCGAGGGTCAAAAGGTATCCGGTATCGGCCTTGATTCGGCGCTCAAGTTTGGCTAAATCCGGCTTGCCGTGAACGGTCAGGCCGTCATGTTGAAGTAGTGCGGCGCTGCCCGCTAATGTCTTGAGCATGGATTGCAGGGCAATGGATTCAGCCCCCTGTAAAACGTGCGCCAGCTTCTCACGGCTGTTCGACTTCAAGCCGATCTCGCGCCCCGCGTCATTAACCAAAACGCCAACCTTTTTCGTTTTGGCTTGGTAGTCCAGCAATACAGCCTTGCCGATTCTACGAACGTCGCCGTACAGATCCAGCACCAGGGGCAGGCCGCGTAATCGGTCGGTGGCTTCCAGTCCAAGACGTTGCTCGATAGCCCGTTGATTCTCTTTTTGGCTCCTGGCCAGGGTTGCACCGTAGACCACGGCCAATAGCAGAAACTTGGCGTCATCGGTGCTAATGTCTCCGGCTTGGTACCGGCGGCGGCTGTCGGGTGTGCCTGGTAGTCTGGTTATGTTGCTCATTGCTGCGGCTCCTGAATGGCCTGGGCCATTTCTTCGGTGGCCTGTTCGGCTCTGTCCATATTGGCCTTGAGCTGCCAAGCGTAATTGGCCAGAACGTGGGGAGCTAGTTCTTCGCCGCCTTCGTTCACTGATTTCAGGTAAACCATTAACATTGAAATCATGGCCTGGGTCTGGGTGGTGAGCTTTGGACATTTTGTCCATTGCTATCCCGCCGAAACGATCACCAAGGGTTTCGTGGGTTGGCGCTTTGGGCTGGACATTTTGTCCATCCGAAAAATCGCGACCTTCACGACCGCCCGCTGGCGCGTGTGCGATGGGCAGCGTTCTGTTTTCACTGTCGCTTGTAGACAGTGAGCTCACAGGCGCGTGTGCAGTGTTACGGATTGCTACTTCGTCGGGCGTTGATGGTGCGGCTAGCTGGTAGAGGATTGATGCGTTAAATTCCGCAAGTTGCGGAATATGACCGTTTTAGCACTGCCTGGGTATCGTTTGCTTGAACGGCTCAATCTAAAAAGGGTCTGCCCCCACTGGGGAATGTTATCTATTCGACAATGTGCAGGTGGCCGGCTACTTCACTAGCATGGACTTTTTTGACGTTCGGACACTTTGCAGGATCGGCCATGGATATGCACCGGATATACCCCCCCAGATGCACCCCGAATCAGGGCCAGGAATACACCGGAATCAGCATCCCAGAATGGGGCTCTCCTACTGTAAACCCGGTTAGAGACGAAAGTTGTTTATATTCAAACATTTAAGACACCTTTTTTTACCCGATAGTTAGCTTATGCAACTATTTTACAGGGCAGTCAAAACCAGTCTCACGGCGGTACTCTCGGGCCATGATTTCAGACAGCAATTCCGCGTGCTTTTTGGCCACAATAAACGAATCGTGAACGGGTAAAATTGCAGTCTCTTGCTTCACAAACTCGGCGATTATCCGGCCTGCTATTCGGGCATCTCGGTATTGCACGCGTAACGCTTGGCCGGGCTTATTGAACGCTGCGGCAATCGGCTTGTTTGCACTCAGGAACGCGGCCACGGCTTCGGTAACGTCGATGTCTGGGCTTAGCGGGGCGAACGCATCCCATAGGCAGGCGGGGCGCTTAGGCGGACTTTGGCGGCGATCTAGTGGCAGTGTTTGCCACAGTTCCAACTTGTGCCGGTATTGGTGCCAGGCTTCCAGCAGGCGCGGATTCTGTCGGGATTGAAGGTGCTGAATTGCTTTTAACGGGTTGTCGTCATACAGCAGTTGTAAAAAAACCAGCTTGGCCACCTCACGCGGCACGCCTGGCAGGGTGTACGGATCGGCGTTGAGCGGGTATTGCTGGCCAGCGTCGGCGTACATCATGCGGGCGTGCATGGCGGCGTAGTCCAGTTCAGCCACCGGCTCAAGATTGATAAACAAGCGGCTGCGCTCTGCTTTGCTCAAGTTCTGGGCTTGGTGATACCACCGGCCACCCTGGTTCCAGTCCTGATTAAACACCCGTTTAACTTGCGGGCTCGGCAGGTGTTGCCCGTCCAGGTGCACATCGGTGTTCATCAGCAGGCGATTAAGGCGCTTTACGGGCGGCTCAAGTGAGAGAAGGACACGCGCTCCGGTTGTTTTCTGCGGCTGGCCTTTGCTGTCGCGCAATTCGATAACGTGGCGTAGCTCGGGCGCGATGTCCGGCGCTTCTAGCGGGTCGAGTCGGTCAGCCAGCGCAGGCAGCGGTCGCACTTCGGTACAATGGCCGCCGCCTGGCCGTTGGGACGCGATTGCCTGGGTAATCAGGCCAGCAGCTTGCAGCGTGTCCAGAATTGCCGGTACGGGGTTTTGGTTTGAAGTGCTGCGGGTTATCAGCAGGCATTTACCCCATCGCATACAGTGCGCCAGGTTAACGAAAAGGGTCTCGGCGGTTTCGATAAACAGCACGCGGCGATGTAGCTTTTTGACGTGGCCGGTCTGCTTCATTAGCTCGGGAACTTGCAACGCCAGGTTTCGGCAGCGTGCGTTTTTACTCTTATCGCGCCAGTGATTTGCGTAGTGGTGGCCGGTCTTAGTGCGTTGTAGAGCCTGCATTTTTTGCCCATCAATTTGGGCAGGCGCGGAATTTAATCAATAGCAGGGCTTGTCAATTCAGCTTAAATTAGCCAGTATCGGCCAATAACGGTGTACCGATAGTACACGGAAAAAAGCGGTTACAGCCGCTGCCGTGTTGCCTATCAATTCGCTGTTTATGCTAAACTTATCCAAGTTTCGCGCCTGCTTAGTAGTGAAGGTAATCAGACAGATTTCGTCGTCTATCACTGATTACCGCGATTTCAAAGAGCCCCTTAATCGGGGCTTTTTCCGTTTCTATGTTTCGAGTCTACATCAGAATTAATCACGGGTGCAGCAAGCCAGATTGCACGCGCCAACCACAATGCCATGTATACCCCTTGTATATCTTATACACCTTGTATAACCTGCAACTGTTCGCCTTTTAGCCAGAACCCGAACAGTTAGCAATCTCAGCAGGAGTACAGGCGGTGCCACACAACAACTTTGATCTATTCGACAACGAGCGGCCAACCACTGAAACCCGAACAGTTGAACCGGAATTGTCGATTCTGGGCGGTTCTCGTGTGGCTAACGATGTGGCGCGGGGTCGAAAGTATTTATCGCGTGATGAAGTTATGGCGCTGGTGAAGGCAGCAAAGAAGAACCGGCACGGCTCCAGGGACTCGCTTATGATCCGGCTGGCCTATGAACACGGGCTGCGGGTGTCGGAACTGGTGAATACTCGGTGGCAGCACCTAGACCTGTCTGGCCACACGTTCAGCGTCAGCAGGGCTAAGGGCAGCATTGATTCTACGCACCCGCTGCAAGGTGACACCGTGCGGGCCATAAAGAAGTTTCAGCGCGAACTCAGCCAGTCCAGCGGTCTTATGTTCACCAACGAGCGCGGCGCTCCTGTGTCGGTCGATGGGTTCCGGCGTATGTTCGGCAGGTTATCCGAGAAGGCGCTCGGCACGGTCTGGAACCCCCACGCCTTGCGTCATGCCTGCGGCGTCCACCTGGTCAACTCCGGCACCGGCATTCGTCAAATACAGTCGTACATGGGCCATTCCAATATTCAGAATACTGTCGTTTACACCCAGTTGAGCGCAGCGGCGTTTGACCATATCAAAATGTGATCCTGTCCATGGCAGCGGCTTACGGCGCTTTGCGATTTCAACTTTCTTCAGGTTTTATCAGGTTCAAACCCCATCAAACCCTATCAAATCCCACCATGCTGGTGCGCACGTCTGACTGCGTACCTTTGCTGCGTACCAGGGCCGTGTACCAATTTGAAATCTTGCCGCCGTTTGCCAAGTTCAGCGGGCAAAATGCTAACTATTGCTAAGAGGCCAGTTCGTACCAACAGTTCGTACCAACAGTTCGTACCAGGCGCAAACCCCACCAAGCCAGTAAGCGGGTGAGCTGCTCACGGTTGAGTGTTCCGGTAAGATGGGTATACATGGTCGGCGCTCCTATGGTTGCCGATGGTGTCACGGCTCCGGCTTGCTCGAACAAGCGCGGGGCCACTTTTTTATGCTTCGGCTTGCTGCTTCTTCAATTCTCTGTCAGCCCATTTCAACGACTGATCTCGTGCCACTTTGCCGGCGCTGATTACTTCGCCAGTTCTCTGCCTGAATGCCTTAACGGCGTCTTCCAACTTGTCGCGGTCTTCCTGGGTGATGTGGATGGTTAGGCTTTTCTTCACTTTCGTTGTGGTCATGCTTACGCCCCTGTCAGTATCTTATAAACAAGATATATCTGATAGAGTTTAGGTTCAACCTGTTTCGGCTCAGCACTGCCTGGGTATCGTTTGCTTGAACGGCTCAATCTAAAAAGGGTCTGCCCCCACTGGGGAATGTTATCTATTCGACAATGTGCAGGTGGCCGGCTACTTCACTAGCATGGACTTTTTTGACGTTCGGACACTTTGCAGGATCGGCCATGGATATGCACCGGATATACCCCCCCAGATGCACCCCGAATCAGGGCCAGGAATACACCGGAATCAGCATCCCAGAATGGGGCTCTCCTACTGTAAACCCGGTTAGAGACGAAAGTTGTTTATATTCAAACATTTAAGACACCTTTTTTTACCCGATAGTTAGCTTATGCAACTATTTTACAGGGCAGTCAAAACCAGTCTCACGGCGGTACTCTCGGGCCATGATTTCAGACAGCAATTCCGCGTGCTTTTTGGCCACAATAAACGAATCGTGAACGGGTAAAATTGCAGTCTCTTGCTTCACAAACTCGGCGATTATCCGGCCTGCTATTCGGGCATCTCGGTATTGCACGCGTAACGCTTGGCCGGGCTTATTGAACGCTGCGGCAATCGGCTTGTTTGCACTCAGGAACGCGGCCACGGCTTCGGTAACGTCGATGTCTGGGCTTAGCGGGGCGAACGCATCCCATAGGCAGGCGGGGCGCTTAGGCGGACTTTGGCGGCGATCTAGTGGCAGTGTTTGCCACAGTTCCAACTTGTGCCGGTATTGGTGCCAGGCTTCCAGCAGGCGCGGATTCTGTCGGGATTGAAGGTGCTGAATTGCTTTTAACGGGTTGTCGTCATACAGCAGTTGTAAAAAAACCAGCTTGGCCACCTCACGCGGCACGCCTGGCAGGGTGTACGGATCGGCGTTGAGCGGGTATTGCTGGCCAGCGTCGGCGTACATCATGCGGGCGTGCATGGCGGCGTAGTCCAGTTCAGCCACCGGCTCAAGATTGATAAACAAGCGGCTGCGCTCTGCTTTGCTCAAGTTCTGGGCTTGGTGATACCACCGGCCACCCTGGTTCCAGTCCTGATTAAACACCCGTTTAACTTGCGGGCTCGGCAGGTGTTGCCCGTCCAGGTGCACATCGGTGTTCATCAGCAGGCGATTAAGGCGCTTTACGGGCGGCTCAAGTGAGAGAAGGACACGCGCTCCGGTTGTTTTCTGCGGCTGGCCTTTGCTGTCGCGCAATTCGATAACGTGGCGTAGCTCGGGCGCGATGTCCGGCGCTTCTAGCGGGTCGAGTCGGTCAGCCAGCGCAGGCAGCGGTCGCACTTCGGTACAATGGCCGCCGCCTGGCCGTTGGGACGCGATTGCCTGGGTAATCAGGCCAGCAGCTTGCAGCGTGTCCAGAATTGCCGGTACGGGGTTTTGGTTTGAAGTGCTGCGGGTTATCAGCAGGCATTTACCCCATCGCATACAGTGCGCCAGGTTAACGAAAAGGGTCTCGGCGGTTTCGATAAACAGCACGCGGCGATGTAGCTTTTTGACGTGGCCGGTCTGCTTCATTAGCTCGGGAACTTGCAACGCCAGGTTTCGGCAGCGTGCGTTTTTACTCTTATCGCGCCAGTGATTTGCGTAGTGGTGGCCGGTCTTAGTGCGTTGTAGAGCCTGCATTTTTTGCCCATCAATTTGGGCAGGCGCGGAATTTAATCAATAGCAGGGCTTGTCAATTCAGCTTAAATTAGCCAGTATCGGCCAATAACGGTGTACCGATAGTACACGGAAAAAAGCGGTTACAGCCGCTGCCGTGTTGCCTATCAATTCGCTGTTTATGCTAAACTTATCCAAGTTTCGCGCCTGCTTAGTAGTGAAGGTAATCAGACAGATTTCGTCGTCTATCACTGATTACCGCGATTTCAAAGAGCCCCTTAATCGGGGCTTTTTCCGTTTCTATGTTTCGAGTCTACATCAGAATTAATCACGGGTGCAGCAAGCCAGATTGCACGCGCCAACCACAATGCCATGTATACCCCTTGTATATCTTATACACCTTGTATAACCTGCAACTGTTCGCCTTTTAGCCAGAACCCGAACAGTTAGCAATCTCAGCAGGAGTACAGGCGGTGCCACACAACAACTTTGATCTATTCGACAACGAGCGGCCAACCACTGAAACCCGAACAGTTGAACCGGAATTGTCGATTCTGGGCGGTTCTCGTGTGGCTAACGATGTGGCGCGGGGTCGAAAGTATTTATCGCGTGATGAAGTTATGGCGCTGGTGAAGGCAGCAAAGAAGAACCGGCACGGCTCCAGGGACTCGCTTATGATCCGGCTGGCCTATGAACACGGGCTGCGGGTGTCGGAACTGGTGAATACTCGGTGGCAGCACCTAGACCTGTCTGGCCACACGTTCAGCGTCAGCAGGGCTAAGGGCAGCATTGATTCTACGCACCCGCTGCAAGGTGACACCGTGCGGGCCATAAAGAAGTTTCAGCGCGAACTCAGCCAGTCCAGCGGTCTTATGTTCACCAACGAGCGCGGCGCTCCTGTGTCGGTCGATGGGTTCCGGCGTATGTTCGGCAGGTTATCCGAGAAGGCGCTCGGCACGGTCTGGAACCCCCACGCCTTGCGTCATGCCTGCGGCGTCCACCTGGTCAACTCCGGCACCGGCATTCGTCAAATACAGTCGTACATGGGCCATTCCAATATTCAGAATACTGTCGTTTACACCCAGTTGAGCGCAGCGGCGTTTGACCATATCAAAATGTGATCCTGTCCATGGCAGCGGCTTACGGCGCTTTGCGATTTCAACTTTCTTCAGGTTTTATCAGGTTCAAACCCCATCAAACCCTATCAAATCCCACCATGCTGGTGCGCACGTCTGACTGCGTACCTTTGCTGCGTACCAGGGCCGTGTACCAATTTGAAATCTTGCCGCCGTTTGCCAAGTTCAGCGGGCAAAATGCTAACTATTGCTAAGAGGCCAGTTCGTACCAACAGTTCGTACCAACAGTTCGTACCAGGCGCAAACCCCACCAAGCCAGTAAGCGGGTGAGCTGCTCACGGTTGAGTGTTCCGGTAAGATGGGTATACATGGTCGGCGCTCCTATGGTTGCCGATGGTGTCACGGCTCCGGCTTGCTCGAACAAGCGCGGGGCCACTTTTTTATGCTTCGGCTTGCTGCTTCTTCAATTCTCTGTCAGCCCATTTCAACGACTGATCTCGTGCCACTTTGCCGGCGCTGATTACTTCGCCAGTTCTCTGCCTGAATGCCTTAACGGCGTCTTCCAACTTGTCGCGGTCTTCCTGGGTGATGTGGATGGTTAGGCTTTTCTTCACTTTCGTTGTGGTCATGCTTACGCCCCTGTCAGTATCTTATAAACAAGATATATCTGATAGAGTTTAGGTTCAACCTGTTTCGGCTCAGCACTGCCTGGGTATCGTTTGCTTTAACGGCACGGCTCAATCTGAAAAGGGTCTGCCTCCACTGGTGGAACATCTATTCGACAATGTGCAGGTGGTCGGCTCCGGTACTAGCAAAGAAATGCTTAAATTTCGCTTTCGACCGCCGATGTTCAAGGGAAGGTATTCAAGGGATTTAAGGATAAGGATTAAGGACAGGACAGAGGTAAGCAAACAGGGTTCTTAGTATTAGCCACAGAGGTAGTTAAAAAAACGGCTCTGTAGCCCGCTGATAGCGCGGGTCTACGCCTCAAAACACTAATGCACACAGGGAGCGTCAAAGTTGCTCGATTTCGAGGGTCAAAAGGTATCCGGTATCGGCCTTGATTCGGCGCTCAAGTTTGGCTAAATCCGGCTTGCCGTGAACGGTCAGGCCGTCATGTTGAAGTAGTGCGGCGCTGCCCGCTAATGTCTTGAGCATGGATTGCAGGGCAATGGATTCAGCCCCCTGTAAAACGTGCGCCAGCTTCTCACGGCTGTTCGACTTCAAGCCGATCTCGCGCCCCGCGTCATTAACCAAAACGCCAACCTTTTTCGTTTTGGCTTGGTAGTCCAGCAATACAGCCTTGCCGATTCTACGAACGTCGCCGTACAGATCCAGCACCAGGGGCAGGCCGCGTAATCGGTCGGTGGCTTCCAGTCCAAGACGTTGCTCGATAGCCCGTTGATTCTCTTTTTGGCTCCTGGCCAGGGTTGCACCGTAGACCACGGCCAATAGCAGAAACTTGGCGTCATCGGTGCTAATGTCTCCGGCTTGGTACCGGCGGCGGCTGTCGGGTGTGCCTGGTAGTCTGGTTATGTTGCTCATTGCTGCGGCTCCTGAATGGCCTGGGCCATTTCTTCGGTGGCCTGTTCGGCTCTGTCCATATTGGCCTTGAGCTGCCAAGCGTAATTGGCCAGAACGTGGGGAGCTAGTTCTTCGCCGCCTTCGTTCACTGATTTCAGGTAAACCATTAACATTGAAATCATGGCCTGGGTCTGGGTGGTGAGCTTTGGACATTTTGTCCATTGCTATCCCGCCGAAACGATCACCAAGGGTTTCGTGGGTTGGCGCTTTGGGCTGGACATTTTGTCCATCCGAAAAATCGCGACCTTCACGACCGCCCGCTGGCGCGTGTGCGATGGGCAGCGTTCTGTTTTCACTGTCGCTTGTAGACAGTGAGCTCACAGGCGCGTGTGCAGTGTTACGGATTGCTACTTCGTCGGGCGTTGATGGTGCGGCTAGCTGGTAGAGGATTGATGCGTTAAATTCCGCAAGTTGCGGAATATGACCGTTTTAGCACTGCCTGGGTATCGTTTGCTTGAACGGCTCAATCTAAAAAGGGTCTGCCCCCACTGGGGAATGTTATCTATTCGACAATGTGCAGGTGGCCGGCTACTTCACTAGCATGGACTTTTTTGACGTTCGGACACTTTGCAGGATCGGCCATGGATATGCACCGGATATACCCCCCCAGATGCACCCCGAATCAGGGCCAGGAATACACCGGAATCAGCATCCCAGAATGGGGCTCTCCTACTGTAAACCCGGTTAGAGACGAAAGTTGTTTATATTCAAACATTTAAGACACCTTTTTTTACCCGATAGTTAGCTTATGCAACTATTTTACAGGGCAGTCAAAACCAGTCTCACGGCGGTACTCTCGGGCCATGATTTCAGACAGCAATTCCGCGTGCTTTTTGGCCACAATAAACGAATCGTGAACGGGTAAAATTGCAGTCTCTTGCTTCACAAACTCGGCGATTATCCGGCCTGCTATTCGGGCATCTCGGTATTGCACGCGTAACGCTTGGCCGGGCTTATTGAACGCTGCGGCAATCGGCTTGTTTGCACTCAGGAACGCGGCCACGGCTTCGGTAACGTCGATGTCTGGGCTTAGCGGGGCGAACGCATCCCATAGGCAGGCGGGGCGCTTAGGCGGACTTTGGCGGCGATCTAGTGGCAGTGTTTGCCACAGTTCCAACTTGTGCCGGTATTGGTGCCAGGCTTCCAGCAGGCGCGGATTCTGTCGGGATTGAAGGTGCTGAATTGCTTTTAACGGGTTGTCGTCATACAGCAGTTGTAAAAAAACCAGCTTGGCCACCTCACGCGGCACGCCTGGCAGGGTGTACGGATCGGCGTTGAGCGGGTATTGCTGGCCAGCGTCGGCGTACATCATGCGGGCGTGCATGGCGGCGTAGTCCAGTTCAGCCACCGGCTCAAGATTGATAAACAAGCGGCTGCGCTCTGCTTTGCTCAAGTTCTGGGCTTGGTGATACCACCGGCCACCCTGGTTCCAGTCCTGATTAAACACCCGTTTAACTTGCGGGCTCGGCAGGTGTTGCCCGTCCAGGTGCACATCGGTGTTCATCAGCAGGCGATTAAGGCGCTTTACGGGCGGCTCAAGTGAGAGAAGGACACGCGCTCCGGTTGTTTTCTGCGGCTGGCCTTTGCTGTCGCGCAATTCGATAACGTGGCGTAGCTCGGGCGCGATGTCCGGCGCTTCTAGCGGGTCGAGTCGGTCAGCCAGCGCAGGCAGCGGTCGCACTTCGGTACAATGGCCGCCGCCTGGCCGTTGGGACGCGATTGCCTGGGTAATCAGGCCAGCAGCTTGCAGCGTGTCCAGAATTGCCGGTACGGGGTTTTGGTTTGAAGTGCTGCGGGTTATCAGCAGGCATTTACCCCATCGCATACAGTGCGCCAGGTTAACGAAAAGGGTCTCGGCGGTTTCGATAAACAGCACGCGGCGATGTAGCTTTTTGACGTGGCCGGTCTGCTTCATTAGCTCGGGAACTTGCAACGCCAGGTTTCGGCAGCGTGCGTTTTTACTCTTATCGCGCCAGTGATTTGCGTAGTGGTGGCCGGTCTTAGTGCGTTGTAGAGCCTGCATTTTTTGCCCATCAATTTGGGCAGGCGCGGAATTTAATCAATAGCAGGGCTTGTCAATTCAGCTTAAATTAGCCAGTATCGGCCAATAACGGTGTACCGATAGTACACGGAAAAAAGCGGTTACAGCCGCTGCCGTGTTGCCTATCAATTCGCTGTTTATGCTAAACTTATCCAAGTTTCGCGCCTGCTTAGTAGTGAAGGTAATCAGACAGATTTCGTCGTCTATCACTGATTACCGCGATTTCAAAGAGCCCCTTAATCGGGGCTTTTTCCGTTTCTATGTTTCGAGTCTACATCAGAATTAATCACGGGTGCAGCAAGCCAGATTGCACGCGCCAACCACAATGCCATGTATACCCCTTGTATATCTTATACACCTTGTATAACCTGCAACTGTTCGCCTTTTAGCCAGAACCCGAACAGTTAGCAATCTCAGCAGGAGTACAGGCGGTGCCACACAACAACTTTGATCTATTCGACAACGAGCGGCCAACCACTGAAACCCGAACAGTTGAACCGGAATTGTCGATTCTGGGCGGTTCTCGTGTGGCTAACGATGTGGCGCGGGGTCGAAAGTATTTATCGCGTGATGAAGTTATGGCGCTGGTGAAGGCAGCAAAGAAGAACCGGCACGGCTCCAGGGACTCGCTTATGATCCGGCTGGCCTATGAACACGGGCTGCGGGTGTCGGAACTGGTGAATACTCGGTGGCAGCACCTAGACCTGTCTGGCCACACGTTCAGCGTCAGCAGGGCTAAGGGCAGCATTGATTCTACGCACCCGCTGCAAGGTGACACCGTGCGGGCCATAAAGAAGTTTCAGCGCGAACTCAGCCAGTCCAGCGGTCTTATGTTCACCAACGAGCGCGGCGCTCCTGTGTCGGTCGATGGGTTCCGGCGTATGTTCGGCAGGTTATCCGAGAAGGCGCTCGGCACGGTCTGGAACCCCCACGCCTTGCGTCATGCCTGCGGCGTCCACCTGGTCAACTCCGGCACCGGCATTCGTCAAATACAGTCGTACATGGGCCATTCCAATATTCAGAATACTGTCGTTTACACCCAGTTGAGCGCAGCGGCGTTTGACCATATCAAAATGTGATCCTGTCCATGGCAGCGGCTTACGGCGCTTTGCGATTTCAACTTTCTTCAGGTTTTATCAGGTTCAAACCCCATCAAACCCTATCAAATCCCACCATGCTGGTGCGCACGTCTGACTGCGTACCTTTGCTGCGTACCAGGGCCGTGTACCAATTTGAAATCTTGCCGCCGTTTGCCAAGTTCAGCGGGCAAAATGCTAACTATTGCTAAGAGGCCAGTTCGTACCAACAGTTCGTACCAACAGTTCGTACCAGGCGCAAACCCCACCAAGCCAGTAAGCGGGTGAGCTGCTCACGGTTGAGTGTTCCGGTAAGATGGGTATACATGGTCGGCGCTCCTATGGTTGCCGATGGTGTCACGGCTCCGGCTTGCTCGAACAAGCGCGGGGCCACTTTTTTATGCTTCGGCTTGCTGCTTCTTCAATTCTCTGTCAGCCCATTTCAACGACTGATCTCGTGCCACTTTGCCGGCGCTGATTACTTCGCCAGTTCTCTGCCTGAATGCCTTAACGGCGTCTTCCAACTTGTCGCGGTCTTCCTGGGTGATGTGGATGGTTAGGCTTTTCTTCACTTTCGTTGTGGTCATGCTTACGCCCCTGTCAGTATCTTATAAACAAGATATATCTGATAGAGTTTAGGTTCAACCTGTTTCGGCTCAGCACTGCCTGGGTATCGTTTGCTT
>Ga0307940_1001021_pt1 | contig 16637 bp, 11 predicted proteins | sample OrgLakmetagen124_FD_201835 | JGI IMG/M metagenome (GOLD analysis project Ga0307940, IMG submission 201835) | Saline water microbial communities from Organic Lake, Antarctica - #124 | ecosystem: Environmental > Aquatic > Non-marine Saline and Alkaline > Saline | place: Antarctica: Organic Lake... | reverse complement strand
TGTAACTAATGACAATCCTGTTGCTGTACTATAAGTTGGAGTTACCAATAAATAGTCTGTGTATAAATCTAAAAGGTTATTAACATTCATAAGCGAAATTTAATACTTTTGTGCGTAACATCAGTTAAGTAAAATAGATTTTAAAGCGGCTGTAAAAGGCCGCTTTTTTTATCTCCCTATTTAGATATAAAAAATTACTTTTGCCGCATGAAAGAACCCAAACAAATATACCAACAACGTATAGCTAACTTTAAGTCAAGTAAAAAAAATGTTCAAAAAAGATTATTGGTGTTTAGCCTTTTTAGATTGCTAGTGTTTGGTTTAACTGTATTTGGTATTTACCAATTCTGGGGAAATTATAAATGGGCTGGTGGTTTTGTGTTGCTTGGAATTGGCTTGTTTGTTATGCTTATCCATCTTTTTTCTAATTTCAAATACCAAAAAAAGAAACTAGAAGCTTTAATTGAAATCAATGAAATAGAATACAAAACCAACCGGTCTAATTTCAGTTTTTTTCCAAACGGTGAGCGCTACCAAAATGACCAACATGCTTTTAGTCAGGATACAGATTTATTTGGTGAACGCTCTTTCTTTCAATATCTAAATAGGACACAACTTCCTGCAGGGGAAAAACATTTAGCCTTTAAGCTACAAGAAAATGATATTGAAGCGATTCCAGAAAAGCAAGAACTGATTAAAGAAGTTGCTGAAAAAATTGATTTCAGACAAGATTTTGCAGCCCACGCTAAATTGATGAAAGCCGATGAAGATGTAGATAAAATCCTTTCCTTACTAGCTAACTATAAAAGCTTTGTACCTAAGATTATGAGTTGGTTTCCATTTCTTTTTTCAGGAATTTCAGTTTTAGTCATTGTTTCATATTTTGCAGAAATCATTAGTGGTACTCAGTTTTTACTATGGTTTTTTATCGGCTTGAGTTGTTCTGCTTATTTTTTCAAAAAAGTAAATAAGTTATCTAGTTTTGCAGGGAAGGCTCAGAGTGTTTTTCGGCAATATGCCAAGTTGTTGGAGTTGATAGAACAAAATGAATTTACTTCTAAAAAGGGCAAAGAAATAAAGGCTTCTTTTATAGCAGATGAAGTTCAATTTTCGGTTTATTTGATTCAGTTTTCAAAACATATTGATGCTTTGGAACAACGGAATAATATGCTCTTGGGTATATTTTTAAATGGATTTTTATTATGGGATATACAAAAATCATACAAAATAGAGACTTGGATAAAAGCCCATCACTTAAAAGTAGAGAGTGCTTTTCAACTAATTGCAGAATTTGATGCCTTGCTAAGCTTGGGGAATTTTCGCTTCAATCATGCAGATTATGTATTTCCGCATATTGATGCAATCGCTACCGAGCAAATATCTGTTGAATCTGCAATCCACCCTTTATTAGAAAAGAAGGTTGCCATTGCTAACGATTTTAGTTTACAAACCGAAAATTTTGTAATCCTAACCGGTGCAAATATGGCTGGAAAAAGTACTTTTTTAAGAACCTTGGCACTGCAAATCGTTATGGCAAACGTAGGATTACCTGTTCGTGCAAAAAAATGCATCTACCGTCCTATCAAATTAATTACGAGTATGCGAACTACAGATTCACTTGCAGATGAATCTTCTTATTTTTATGCTGAATTAACTCGTCTGAAACAAATTGTTGATACCTTGGAAAATGAAGCTCATTTTGTGATTTTAGACGAAATTTTAAAAGGAACCAACTCCACAGACAAAGCCATTGGAGCTCAAAAGTTTGTAAAAAGACTGCTTCGAGAAAAGGCCGTTGGCATTATTGCCACGCACGATTTAAGCTTATGCACACTAGAAGAAGAATCAGCAAATATTAAAAACTACTATTTTGATGCAGAAATCATTGAAGATGAATTGTTTTTTGATTATCGATTAAAAAATGGAGTTTGCAAAAATATGAATGCCTCCTTCTTATTAGAAAAAATGGGTTTGGTTTAATTCAGTTGATACTATTGATGCCACGAATGCACGAATAACTGAAATTTTGAATGTAATTAAAGCTTAAGATGCTACGATACACGAATGCTTGAAGTGCCAATAATATAAGAATTCTTCAAAAGTCACAAATTCTTTACATACCACGAATACACGCATTACTTTACTTTTTAAAAGCTCAAAACATAAACGCCACGAGTATTCAAATTCTGCTGACTTTTAAGATGCCACTAATGCACGAATGAAAATGATTTAAATTGATGCTACCTAAGGTTCTGCTGAGAAACTCAAGCAACATTGATTTTTAAAATATTACAGCATCTTTTAGTTCGCTATTTTATTCTTATGAATTATAGTATTAGTCCCGTAGGGACTAAATCTTGGTAAAAAAGACATCAAACCCTTTTTTAACGTGCCGTTAGGTACGTCATATCCTATAATAATTAGTTGTTAATATTCAAATTAATATCAGATTCTGTTCTGATATGCTGTACCTAAAGGCACAGTAATGTATGGCTAAGTTCAATTTTTACCCATGTTTAGTCCCTATGGGACTTTTTTACAGTATATATTCCGATTTATCTATGTCAGAGTGCACGATTTTTTAAAAGTTTTTTCATGTTTCCTTGCAGTAAATACAACAAACTTGAGGCTTATCCAAATTGAATAAAGGCTTTTTAGTTTCTCTGCAATCCCTACCTCACCCCATGCATTAACTTCTTCAACAAAGGATTAAGTACAATAGCAATTAATCCTAAAGCAGCTGGAACAATCGTAAATATTAAGAAGAACGTAGTCATGCTGTAGGCTTCCGTGATTTTGTCAATTTGTCCACCTAGAGTTCCTGCGAGTTTATTTCCTATGGCAATGGCAATGTACCAAATACCAAACATCATGGCTATCATTCTTCCTGGCACCAACTTACTGATGTATGAAAGCGCAACTGGAGATAAGCACAATTCACCTAAAGTATGGAGTAAATAGGCGAGAATCAACCAAATAATACTTACCGAAGCAACTTTGGCACCTTGGTCTATTCCTAATGAACCAAAAGCCAAAGCAGCAAAACCTAAGCCTAAAAGTATAAGTCCTAGTCCGTATTTCATCGCTCCAGAAGGATTGCTTTTACTCTCCCACCATTTGGAAAATAAAGGGGCAAACATAATGATAAACAACGAGTTAAGGATTAGAAACCAAGTGGCTGGAATTTCAATTTCATTTTCTTTTATTTCTGTAATTTCAGCATTTACAATACCAGTAGATGCTCCATTTTCAGCTGCTTCTCTTATTCTACTTTCATTGGTTTCGGACAAATAAATAAAATTTCCCTTTTTGTCAACATCAATTACCTTGATTTTGTCACCAACTTCATATGAAATGGGTTCAATAATGCTTACTTCTTTTTGTATGAGTTCATCATCTGCATTTACTATATAATCTTCAGTTACAGTAATGGTGTTTTTCTTCTGATTTCCATCTTCATCTAAAACAGGTTTTCCATTTTCATCGACCACTGCTTTTTCAACAACTTGGTAATTAGCAATGTATGCTGAAGAATTTAAGTCACGATTAATCATCCAAATGACCAAAGCCCATATCAATACAAAACTGAATCCTAGGGTAAGGTTTGCAATCGGGTATTTTTTGAAGGTTTGTTTAAACAATAAAATCAATACCCAAGTAATAATAGCAATGGGTATTACAGTAATTAAAATGTTAGCGATTAAGAAAACGGTATACCATTCCCCAGACATAATGCGGTCTGTATAATCCTTCGCAAAAATGGTCATCGAGCCTCCTGCTTGCTCAAAACAAGTCCAAAAGCAAACCGTGAATAGTGCAAAGAATATAATAGCAATCATCCTATCACGAATTTTTGCAGGGTAACGAATAATCCGAATAAACAAGACTAAGAAAAAGGCAAACAAAGCGGCCAGGGCAGTAGCATTAGAAAAATCAAATTCACCAACAGCTAGCACGCTACTATCTCCTATAATAGAAACAGGGTCATTTATAATCCAAACTAATCCAAGGATAACTGCAATACTAATGAGTACTTTGTCTATAAGTAAAAACGGATTGAGTTTATCTCCCTCAAATTCTAGTTTGGCTGCTTTATCTTCCTCGCTTTCATCTTCTTCTTTAGTTGGGGTAAGTCCAGCTTTTCCGAAAATATTTCTTGCAAAATAAAACTGAAGCATTCCAAAAAGCATAAAAACACCAGCTAAACCAAATCCAAAACTCCACCCAATTTTTTCACCTAAATATCCGCAAAGTAAAATTCCCAAAAAGGCACCAGCATTTACACCCATATAAAAAATGGTATATGCACCGTCTTTTTTATCGGGATGTTTTTGGTATAACTCTGAAATAATTGAAGTGATGTTGGGTTTAAAAAAACCATTACCAATAATTAATAGAGCTATGCCTATGTACATGAAAATATGAGCAAATTCTAAAGCCATGGAAGCATGTCCTAAGGTCATGATTATTGCACCAATGACTACGGCTTTTTGGTAGCCCAAGTATTTATCTGCTAAATAACCGCCTAATATAGGAGTTAAATATACCAAAGAAGTATAAGTTCCATATAAGGCCAAAGCATGTTCCCGTGGCCAGTCCCATCCACCGAGTCCAAAGGAGCTTACTAAAAACAAAACCAAGATGGCACGCATTCCATAATAGGAAAAGCGTTCCCACATTTCGGTAAAAAATAACACAAAAAGTCCTGCTGGATGACCTAATACTTGCGTTTCAAAAAAATTAGTAGGTTGTTGGTTTTTTAAGGTAGGATTCATAGGTTTTAGGATATTTATTTTACGTCTTCGTCTGCTAATTCAAATCCTTCTGCTTCTAAACCTTCCATTTCTTTTTCTTCTGCTCCGTGAGTAAGTTTCTTCAATTTTTTCAGAAAAAGCAATAATAATAAACCAAATGATACTGTAAAAATAACCAACCACATAAAGGTTTGGTATTCTTGTTCACTTTGTTCTTCTTCTAAAACAAAACTCATTTCGTAGTTATTACCGTCGCCTTTGTTTTCCATTACTTGGGCAGCATCCTTGTTTTTCTCGAAGGTTAATCTGGCGTGATATGGATTGTCTTTTGTAACTCCATTTTCAGTTAAGCTTTCAAGAAGTCTATCTTTTTGTTCTTGTTTTTCAGCTTCATTTTCACCAGAGAAAGCAAATAAACTATTCACTTTTTCTCCATCTTCCATGTTTTCAAAAACCACTTCATCGTTTTCATCGTTCGTAGGATATACTTCCGTTTTTATGCTGAAATTTTTATCCTCATTTATAGGATAATCAAATACAGTAATAACCTTATTATTATCGTCCTTTATTTCAATAGAATCTTTTGTCATGTATGGCAAAATTATCGACTTATTCACAATCATTTCCGTACTATACGGTTCTAATTGAGACGCTTCACCAATGCTTCCTGCTAGTTTATTTCCAAAACCAGTAGCTGCAAAATAGACTCCCATCATAATTGAAGCATATTTTAGCGGCGCTAATTTAGTTATAAATGAAAGTGCAACAGGAGAAGTACAAAGTTCTCCAATGGTGTGAAATAAATAAGCTAGAAAAATCCAAACCATCGCTGCTTTACCAAAAGCTTCAGCACTTGCTTCTTCTGAGGCAAACATCATAAATACATACCCAAGACCCATGATTATGGTACCAATAGCCATTTTGAAGATAGAAGAAGATTCTCTTCCAGATTTTTTCCACCATAGCCAAAAACCGCCAATTACGGTTCCAAAAATGATAATGTATCCTGCATTTAAAGATTGAAATACTGCCGCAGGAATTTCACCTAAATTCAAAAAAGAGGTTGTTCGGTCTACTTTTGCATCTGTATATAAGTTCATTAAACCACCAGCTTGTTCAAAAGCGCCCCAAAATACTACTACTATTAAAAATGAAATTAAAAGCACAACAACTCTATCCATTTCTATTTTGCTTAGTGGATTTTTAGCTGCTGCCTTTTCTTTTTCGCTTACTTTATCTCCTCCTGTAAATTCGCCTACTCCTTCAAGGTATTTTTGCCCCATCATAAAAACGACTTGTCCTAAAACCATCCCTATACCGGCAAGTCCAAATCCATAATGCCATCCATAAAAATAGGCTACATAACCCACCGTGATGCTTGCCAAAAATGCACCTACATTAATGCCAATGTAAAAAATAGTAAAACCGCTATCTCTTCGAATATCTCCTTCTTTGTACAAACCACCGACCATAGTAGAAATATTTGGCTTTAAGCCACCAACCCCTAAAATAATTAATAGTAGGCCTGTAAAAAATGCCCAATCTTGAGGTATGGCTAAAATTCCGTGACCTAAACAGAGAAGAATACCGCCAAGCAGTACGGTTTTCTTCTGTCCTAAAAACTTATCTGCTATCCATCCGCCAGGAATAGAAGCAACATAAACGAGCATGGTATACCAACCATATAACCAAATAGCATCTCCACTGCTCCAGCCTAATCCTGGATCTACTGCCGTTGCGCTTGTAGCAATGTAGAGTACTAAAATACCTCTCATTCCATAATATGAGAAACGTTCCCACATTTCAGTAAAAAATAAAATAAATAATCCTGCTGGATGACCGAAAAATTCTTTTTCGTTTGGAGTGGTTAAGGTTTGGTTCATGGTTTATTGTTTTATTTTGATTGTTGAATACATAAAGGATTTTTATTTTTTCTTGTGCATCAAATATAGCTTTATTGCCAAAATATTTCTGGTTTTACATAAAAAACAGTATCTATAAAATAAAGCATGCCTTTGCTTGTGAGCACGTTTTCATCATGAAGGTCTTCTAGTATGATTCCCAGTTCTGATTGATAGTAATCGTTATTTTTGGTATTAATAAATCCATTTGTATTTAAAAACGCTTTTACTTGATGTAATTCTGTTAGGCTATCGGTTTTTATAAAATTTTGGCTTACCACAGCATATAAATCATCTTTTAAAATATAAAATCCTAATAAATGATAAGCAGTATCTGCAAAAAAATAGTTGTGTAAAAGCAAATTATGAAAATAATCTTCCCACGAGGCATAATAAATAGCGTCGTTTAGTTTAATTACACTTTGAGCATCTTTAATATATACCTTTTGTTCAGCACCTTCAGAGATGTAGTTTTCAGTTAAAATGGTATCTAGAAAAAGATTATTTTGAGTTGCAAAATTTATGAGCTTCTCTTTTTCTTTTGCTTTGTTTTGGTGTTTTTCTTCAGCCACAGGGCTTGTTCTCTGGCTTGTTCTAAGGTGACGGGTGACTGCTTGGATAGTAGCATCATAGCTGCCGCCGCTCTTTCCTGAAAGGATATTTTGTAATTCATATTTTATGGATTTATTATTCATTCAAAGTTAAGTGTTTTCAAATAAGTAATCTTTGCCTTGCATTATCATCTTATATTTAAAAGTGAGATAATCTGTAATCTTGTTTTCAAAATCTTCTACTTTGGGTATTTCGATAATAAACTTCTCACTCCATTCCATTGTCCTTCAAATCATTATGTATCAATAAAAAATTACACTTATTTCTTTCTTCAAAACTCAATCTTTCTTTTGGTGGAAATAACTTGTTGATTTTTCTGGATAGCTTCAAAAATTTCATAAACCGTTCTTTACCAAGAAGTTTTAAAAAATCTTCTTGTTGCTGTTGCTTACTTTCTTCTTTGGTTTGAAAACGTATCTTCATTATAATTTATCTAAAATAAAATTCGTCATTAAGGTATATAAATGTAAGCGTGTGTTTCCACCATAAATGCCATGATTTTTATCAGGATAAATTCGCCAGTCAAATTGTTTGTTGGCTTGTATTAAGGCTTCTACTAGTTGCATTGTGTTTTGCACATGTACATTATCGTCTCCACCACCGTGAATTAGCAAATACTTTCCTTTTAGTTTATCTACGTGTGTAATGGGAGAATTATCATCGTAACCTGATGCGTTTTCTTGAGGCGTACTCATGTAGCGTTCGGTATAAATGGTGTCATAAAATCGCCAACTGGTTACCGGTGCAACGGCAATGGCTGCAGCAAACACGTCGTTGGATTGAAAAATGGCATTAGACGCCATAAAACCACCATAGCTCCAACCCCAAATCCCAATTCGGTCTGCATCAATCCACGGTTTTTTTCCTAAAATTATGGCAGCTTCCGTTTGGTCTTCTAGTTCGTATTTGCCCAATTCGTTTTGAGTCATTTTTTTGAAATCCCTTCCTTTGTATCCAGTTCCACGACCATCTACACAAGCAATAATATAGCCTTCATTTGCTAACATCTGATACCAATAATCATTTGAACGGTAAAATGTATTGGAAACTGACTGCGAACCTGGTCCAGAATATTGAAATAGTAAAAGCGGATAACTTTTATTTGCATCAAAATTAGTTGGTTTCACCATCCACATGTTTAATTCATTCCCATTTACTTGTAAGGTTGAAATTTCTTTAGGTGAAAAGTCATATTCATTTACCTTGTCTGATAAGCCTTGATTGTCCTCTATTAGTCGAATTTGTTTTCCGTCTTTAGCTTCATGCAGCGTATACCGAGCTGGTTGACTTACACTTTGAAACGTATTGATGAAATATGTAAAATCTGCTGAAAACGAACCTGAATTTACACCTTCTTGTGAAGCTAATTCCCGCTTGGATTTTCCATTCAATTTAATGGAATAGACTCCGCGATTTACACTACCATTCTCAGTAGATTGATAAAAAATACGTTTAGAATCAGCATCGTAACCATAATAATTAGTTACTTCCCAATTACCCGATGTAACTTGATTTTGCAAATTTCCATCTGCATTGTAATGGTAAATATGGTTCCACCCATCTTTTTCGCTGGTCCAAATAAAGCTATTGTCTTCTAAAAAGGTTAAGTCGAAATCAACATCTACATAAGCTGCATCGGTTTCTGTTAAAATGGTTTTTGCTTGATAGGTAGTTGCATCAACAAAATGTAACTTCACTTCATTTTGAAGTCGATTTGTTGTTTGTACGCTTAAAATTGAAGCCTCTTTTGTCCATTGTAAACGTGGGATATATTCGTAATCGCCCAAGTCTATTTTTGAGGTTTCTTTTGAAGCTACATCGTAAATATGTAAACTTACTTTAGCATTTACTTCTCCTGCCTTTGGATATTTAAAAACATCTTGCGTTGGATACAAATCCTTACCATAACTTCCATACATGTCCATTGAAAATTCTGGAACTTCGGTTTCATCAAAACGAATAAAAGCTAATTTGGTTGCATCTTTATTCCAATCAAATGCCCTCACCAAAGAAAATTCCTCTTCGTAAACCCAATCTGTAATTCCGTTGATAATTTCGTTTACTTTCCCATCTGTCGTTACCTGAGTAGTTTCGCCAGAAGTTAAATTTTTATAGTATAAATTGTTTTCAAAAGCATAAGCAACATGATTAGCATCTGGAGAAAAATGAGGAGATTGGATAACTTTATTAGAAACAGGAGTAGTTTTTTTCGATTTTAAATCGAATACATTGTAAACCGCACGAGAAGACCTTCTGAAAATGCGTTTAACATCATTCCCTAGCAAAACCTTGTCTTCGTTTCCACTTAATGAAAAAGTTTGAAAAGCAGCTAAATCTTTTATTTCAGTTGAAGAAAATAAGGTACGGACTGCTTTTCCAGTGTTGTAATTATATACGATTACCTTAGTCTCATTTGACTTTTGATCCCTTTCTTGAACAATATATTCCGTTCCATTGTTTAAAGATTGCAAAGATTCCATGGAGTTTGTACTGAAAGTATCTCCCCAAATTTCGTCTAAGCTTACTTGCTTTTTCTGTGCAAAAATGGATAAGGAAATCAGCAGAAAAACTACTAATGGGGTCTTTTTTAGAAACATAATTTTGATTTAATGTAATTAACCCCAATTTTACTAAAAAAACCTTAATTAGCTGTCATTATTTTTGATTATTAGTAAAACTCAATTTTGAGAAGTCTGCAAGGGGTACTCAAAATTGTAAGTTGAACCTGCCGGCCGGCGGGCGGGCTAATCCAACTTTCTTGTGCTGAACTTACTTGTGCTGAATTCATTTCAGTATTTCAGTATAAGCGGGTATTGGTTTAATACCTCGACCCTTGGATCGATTCTTTGTAATGGGTTAAGGGCTTGCCCCGAGGTAGTTTATTACCTTTTATTCCAAAAATGAGAGAACACCGGGTAGGTTTGTATGTCTTTTTTTTTGAAGCTGCTTAAATACTGTTGTTATCGCTGCACCTTTTTCCGTTTTTAAAGAAAAATAATTTTTAACAGTGTTTAAAGAAAATTTTACATAAATTTATAGAATAAAATCTAACTATCATGAAAACAACTCAACAACTCAACAACTCAACAACTCAACAACTCAACAACTTTTTAGTAGATTAAGCATTTTTATTGTATTATTTGCTTTTGTTGCATTAGCAAATAATCTTAATGCACAGAATGCATTACCCCAAGTACATTATTATTATGTAGAGGAGGTTACTCCAAACTTAATGACACCCCTGACTAAAAATAGACTTGCAGACCATAGTTTAGACATTAGTTTTACTAATCAGGAATTTGATGAATTTTTTAGCCAAAAGACTGTTTATGTATTTAAAAAGGCCTTTCCTGGCGCGATAAACAAAAGGCTTCAAAACATGTACTTAATAGGATTAAGCCAAGATGATGAAGTAGATGACTTTCGTAATTTAAGTAATGTGGTATATGCAGATTTTATCGGTGAACTAACATTTGAAGATTTGAGTACTCCTAATGATTATAACAGTAATGCTATAATCGCAACACAGTATTTAGATGGTAATCCTATTATTGGATTTGCTTTTGAGCATCTGTCACTTGTTAATGCAAAACAAGCTTGGAATATAACTACCGGAAATTCAAACATTTCAATTGGATTACTTGATGGCCCTTTCTATCCTAATCATCCAGACTTAATCAACAAAATACTAACCCATTATGGTGCTGTGTGGGATCCTTTAAACCCCGGACCAAGTCCTCTTCATCAGCATGGAACAAAAATGGCTGGTATTGCAGCACAAGATACAGACAATAATGGTGTTGGGTTGGCATCCATTGGCTATAATACAAGTATGGTAACTGCTAAAACTGATTTTATTATGCAGCCAGCTTTACCTCATCCGTTTGATAATATTAATGGGCTTGCGGCACGTATGTTGCACCTTGTAATTAATAATCCCTCAATTAAGGTGTTAACTCATAGTAGAAAAGAGTCTTGTAGCTTCATTCAAGCTAATGCTTTAGCTTACCAAGAAATTTGGGAAAACTATGGTGTAACTGTTATAACTGCTGCTGGCAATGGCGCTTGGAAAGCTCATTGCGATGATGATAATGGAGGAAATAATGGCTATGTATACCCAGCATCATATGATCATGTTATTTCTGTAAGCACCGTAGGTCATCACTATCCTTATGGTTATGTACATGATAATGGTAATGAATATGGATGGAAAGATCTTCATCAATATATTGTTGGTAATGATGATTACACTTTTACACATAATGATAAAGTAGATATCGTTTCACCAGGATATTTTGTTCCTGCCACATCTACTACTGATTCATACCAAACTGGTGCTGGCACCTCTTATTCTGGTCCATTTGTTTGTGGTGTCGCAGCGTTAATGTATGCAGCAAATCCAAACATTACCCCTGATCAGGTAAGAACAATCCTTATGCAAACAGCAGAAAACATTTATCACATTCCCGAGAATCAGCCTTATGTGGGTTTATTAGGTACAGGAAGATTAAATGCCTACGCAGCTGTTTTGCAAGCAAAGTGTTTAGCAAACCCAACGGCGGGATTAGATTTAATGATGCAAAACTCAGATGATGATTTTGGCGTTGAACCCGATGTAAATACGGATGTTATTTGGGACAGTCCAGATATTTGGGTTAGAAACCAAGATGATGGTATATTATATCAAACAAGTGAAGATTTACATTTTGTAGATAACCAAACTCCAGTTTACGTATATGTTAAGGTAACAAATAACAGCTGTGAAACGTCAACAGGAAATGAAATATTAGAACTATATTGGGCAAAAGGAGGGTTGTCTCAACAATGGCCAAATGTATGGCAAGGAAATGTTAACCTTGACCCCAATACACCAATAGGTAACCCTGTTAACCAAAATCCACAAAATCCGCTACTTCCGGCATACATACCTAGTCTTGCTCCGGGAGAATCAACTATTTTAGAATTCCCATGGCAACCTTTAGATCCAGATGCTTATGCAAACTTAGGTTTTGAAAAACCATGGATGTTTTGTTTTTTAAGCAAAATAGTAGCGAGTACAACTACAGGACCTATGGCAGACCCTTTAGAAGTTATAGAAGGTCCAAATGCAGCTTTGAATACTAGAAATAATAATAATATCGCTTATAAAAATGCAACTGTTATTAATGTTGCTAATCAACCAGATAGTGGTTCTATTGTAGTTGGTAATGTTGGCAGATCAACTAGCTTAACTTCAGATATAGAATTTTTCACGAATACCATTGATGATGATAACGTTTGGCAAGATGCAGAAGTTAGAGTAGAGCTAAATCAAGATTTATGGAATTTATGGCAAAATAGTGGAGGACAATTTAGCGATGTAAGAGTTATCGATCCAATACAAAGGATAATACAGCTTACAGCCAATAATGCCAGCCTAAACAATATAGCCATGCCAAGTGATGTGTGGGGTGTAGCAACTTTAGGAGTTAATTTTCTTGTAAATCAGGTCGGTGCACAGGAAGACTACCGCATACATGTGCAACAACTTGAATCAACTACACAAGAAGTACTTGGCGGTTTTTCCTATACTTTTTTAAGAGATAACCAAAGGCAAAATTTCAATGCAGGAACCAATCGAGTTTCCAATAGTGATGGGTCTGAAACCTTTTATGTGGAGGACATAAACGAAGAAGCTATTTACAATTGGTATGATGAGGATGGGATTTTAATTTATAGTGGGTCAGATTTTACCATTAGCAATATGATTGCACAAGAATATAAATTAGAAGTTATAGCCGAAACAGACGGACATAAAGATTACAAAACTGTAGAAACGGAAGACAAGCGCGTTATAGAAAGCATCAGTCCAAATCCTGCAACTACATCAACAATTGTATCTTATCAAGTAGCACCAGAAGACAATGCTTACATAAGACTAACACATTCCATAAGTGGTGTATTCTTCAACTACATACTGAATAACCAAGATAGCTCATTGCCAATTCCTACCCAAAACTTAGCACAAGGTACTTGTGCAGTAAACCTAATAGCGAATGGCGTTATGATAGATGCCAAACAATTAATTATAAATTAAAATATGCTCACTATGAAAAAATTAATACCATTATATATGTTTCTAGGTTTCTTTTCAGCCAATGCACAAATTGAGCCACTTTTAGAACATATTTGGGAATTGGAACAGGTAGTTACAATAGATTCTACCTTAACAGTCCCAAATGATATAATCCCAACGCTTGAAATTTTAGATTTTGGTAATAATTATCTAATTTCATTCGGTTCTTGCCAATTTTTAGAAGCACAAATTTTGTTCGATAATCAAGACGAAAGTTTTGCTATTTCAGAAATATCCATGCCTTTAGCCAATTGTAACGATAATGAAATTTTATCCTATGAATTTTTTCTTTATGAAGAATTTTTGTTTGAGGATACTAGTTTAACAATTCCATATCAGCCTTACAACTATACATTTACAACTGAGGGTAGTATTATTTATTTAGACATTACCAACAGTGTTGGTGATGTAGCAACTTATACAGCAAGTACCCTCAGCAATGATGACTTCAACTCAACTCAATTTTCTATTTATCCCAACCCTACAACAAATCTATTGCACATAGAAAGCGGGGAGACCGAAATACAAAATGTAAGTATTTTCAATTTAAGCGGAAAACAGGTTTTGCAAGCCGACTTACAAGACAAACAATTTATTGAAGTTGGCCATTTAAATAATGGGGTATACTTGTTGAAAATGGAAACTGAAAACGGGAGTGTTGTTAAGAAGTTTGTGAAGTATTGATGGAATTATCATAAATAGCAAACAATTAATTTTAAATTAAAATTCAAAATATAATGAAAATTAGAATCATATATTTTAACATTTTTATTTTTAGTGTTTTTTGTCTTCAAGCACAAAACTACGAATCTTTTTTTGGGGATAATGAGACTATTATCACTCGCCTAAGTAACAATTCTACTCTAGGTGAACACCCATATATGATGGATTCTTTAGCGATTACCGCTGAGGTATTGACCGCTAATAATAACACCTTAAAAGTTGTAGAGTATTATAGAACTAATCAAGAGCCATTTGAAGACTCTGAACTCATATTTTACCTAAGAGAAAACCTAGATGAAGGTAAATTATGGTTTCGTAATACAATTGAAGGAGATGAATTTTTAATTGCCGATTTATCTTTAACCATAGGCGATTCACCTGATGATATAATAGGAGTTGGTAACCAGACAGTAAGTGAGGTAAATTTTGATGATGGTCAAAAATTTATAAAATTTGATCAGCCTATTTTTGTAGCGCCAAGTGATGGATTGAGTAATCAATTTATGTTTTTTAAGGAAGGTGTTTTTCCTAATTTTTTAAATCTTTTCGGTGATTATCCTATGTCTACACTGCTGTCGATAACTACGTGCATTATCAAAGATGGCGTTCAAGTTTTTAGCATTGATGATGTATGGGTGATTGACTTAGAAAACCCGTATACGCGCTGGGTAGCATGCGAACAAGTGGATTTATATGAAAACTTTAGCAACGAAGACTTCAACTCAACTCAATTTTCTATTTATCCGAATCCAACCACTAATCTTTTGCATATAGAAAGTGGAGAAGTAGAAATACAACGTATAGAGGTTTTCAATTTGACAGGAAAACGGGTTTTGCAAATCAATGCAAATAATTCTGAAATTATTGAAGTTGGACATCTTGATAGAGGATTATACTTGCTGAAAATACAAACTACAAGTGGGAGTGTAGTGAAGAAGTTTGTGAAGGAGTAGGCCCTTTGCTTGCAAAACCTGCAAATTTTTAGGGCATTTTGAATTTTGACTAAAATCTAAAAAATAATTACCATGAAAAAAGCAATAACACTATTTATGTGCTTAGGTTTCTTTTCAGCGATTGCTCAAATTGAACCCCTTCTAGTGCACAATTGGCGATTAGAGAGTGTCGTTACGGCAGATTCTATTTTGGATATTCCAGACGATATAAATACCTACGCAATATTCTTTGAGTCTAGCGAATTGTCTGTTTATGATTTTGAAGTTAATTTTGGTTTTTGTCAAATTATTGAAGCTTCAATGACTTTTGATAACGAAAATCAAAGTTTTAATTTAGATAATGCTGGTATACCATTAGGACATTGTGGTATCCAAGATATTTTATCATATGAATATTTTTTATATGAAGAATTCATTTTTGATGACATGAACGATCAAATTTTTGAAAGTATTTTTACATATACTTTTACAATTAATGAAAATATAATTTACCTTTATCTTACTAATAGCGAGGGCAGTATAGCAACTTATACAGCAAGCACCCTCAGCAACGAGGACTTCAACTCAACTCAATTTTCAATTTACCCCAATCCAACCACCAATCTTTTGCATATAGAAGGAAAGGGTGAAATTATTCAAAATGTAGAGATTTTCAATTTATCAGGAAAGCGCGTTTTACAAATCAATGCCAATGATATTAAAACTATTGCAGTCGGACATCTTGATAATGGTTTGTATTTACTGAAAATACAAACAGAAAGCGGGAGTGTAGTCAAGAAGTTTTTGAAGGAGTAGTTGTTTTAATGGGTAAATAGAAAATAGGTGAAATATCAGTCATTATAATTTTGCATTCTGGTAAAACTTATACATAAATGCAGATCAATTCTGCCTTCTTAGTTGTATAGGAACGTTAGCTTTTTAAAAGTTTAGACACGCTTTAAACTTCTAAATTTCTTTTTGGCATACACAAAACAAACTTTATAAGTACTTTCACTTTATTTGTCAAGAATTATAGTAATTTTCAAATCTATTATAGATATACCTATTATGATGAAGAAAAATTTTATTATTGCATTAGTTACCGTATTATTGGCTGCCACTTCATGTAGCTTCACTACCAAGAATTTTGATGCAGATACAGATAAAGACAAGGTTTTAATCGAATTGATTACCTATGTACTTCAACAAGGTCATTTTGATTTGCGAGAAATGGATGATGAATTTTCAGAAAATATCTTCAATGAATTTATTGAAACACTTGACCCACTCAAAAGACATTTCATGCAATCTGATTATGATGAGTTTGCCAAATTCAAATATGAGATTGATGACCAAATAAAGAATAAGGATTTATCTTTTTTCGATTTGGTCTACAATCGTCATTTAGCTAGAGTAGCCGATTCAGAAAAATTTTATCAGGAAATATTAGATTCTCCTTTTGATTTTTCAGTAAAAGAAAGCATCAACACAGATTATGAAAATATTGCTTATGCTTCAAATAAAAAAGAATTGAAAGAACGTTGGAGAAAACAATTGAAGTTCAATGCGCTTGGTGTTTTTTACGATAAGTATGAAACTC
>Ga0307940_1001020_pt1 | contig 16641 bp, 18 predicted proteins | sample OrgLakmetagen124_FD_201835 | JGI IMG/M metagenome (GOLD analysis project Ga0307940, IMG submission 201835) | Saline water microbial communities from Organic Lake, Antarctica - #124 | ecosystem: Environmental > Aquatic > Non-marine Saline and Alkaline > Saline | place: Antarctica: Organic Lake... | reverse complement strand
AATGAACCGATCACCGGTCTTTTCACTGGTGAAAGAATTGCTTTCAGAACTGAACGCGGTGTTATAGAAATCGGCGTGAAGTTCTTAAATATCATTCACGCTTGGAAGGTCACACCATGCCAGCAGTAGGAGCATTTTTAGCGGCGGCGGCGGCAAGCGTTACAGCAACCGTTTCCGCTGCCCTGGTGGCCGTGGGTGGCTGGTCTGGCATTGTGGCGTTCTTTGCCAGCCCGTTCGGTGCTTTGATACTGGGGGTGGGCTTACAGCTTGTCACAAGCCTTTTCATTCGCAAACCAGACGCACCATCAATTGAAGCCGCGAAAGTGAACGTCCGATTGCCAGAACCCGAACGATGGATGACAGCGGGTCAAAATCGGCAAGGTGGCGGCGTTATTTTTGCTGAATTTGATGCTGATGGAAATTTTTGGTATGTGGTTGTTCATGCTGATAGTATTTTAACTGAAACCGTTGCTTTGTATTTTGATGATGAAGTTATTGAAGTTGATGTTAATGGTGTTGTTACGTCTGAAAACTTTCTTTTGGATGGTAACAGTAAATTTAAAATATTTACAACAACACACACTGAAGCCAATCCAACACCGCCCGCGCTTACTGAATTCAAAGCGGCGTTTTCAGGTGTTTGGACGGATGACCATAAACTTGTTGGAACAACTTATTCCGCAATTAGAATTTCACCAATTTCATCTGAAGATCGTTATAAAATTTTCAGGTGGCGCGGTGCAATTGGTGTTGGTGAACCGAGTTTTTCAATTGTTGGTAATTGGTCAAATGTTTATGATCCGCGCGATGAAACACAAACATTAGGAAATCGTTCAACATATAAGTTTTCAAGAAATCCTGTTCTTCTTTGGGCATGGTTCAGAACAAACCGTTATGGTCGCAATAAAGCGGCTTCAAAAATTAATTGGGATAAAGTTGCAGAACAAGCAAGCATTTGCGATGCAACAAGAACTGACATTGATGGTGGAATTGCGCCATTTTGGCAATGTGACATTTCAATTCCAGAAAGCACCGAACGCACAAACGGTGAACAGCAAATTCTAATATCATGCGATGCGCAACTTGTTTTTGATGATGATGGTAAATGTTGGCCGCGCGTTGGTTATTACTATGCGCCAAGTTTGAAACTTGTTCGCAATCGTGACATTGTTGCGATGGAAAGTGTTGAAGCGCAAAACGGTGAAAGTTTAACACAAGGTGTTATTGTTCGTTATATTGATCCTGATGCAAATTACACCGCGCAACCTTGTGCGCCATATGTGAACCCGTTTTATTTTGTGGAAGGTGAAACACCGAAATATTTAGTTGTTGATGCGCTATCAATTCAAAATCATCGGCAAGCAATGCAACTTGCAAAATCAATTTCACACCGTTCACAGTCGCCTTATAAGCTTTTGCCAACCGTAGGTTTGCGCGGCTTGCGAGCAAGGCAAGAAAGAATTTTTGATTTGCTTTATGATAATGAATTTGCGGGCGATCATGAAATTGTAACGCCAACTGAAGTTGATGCTTCGGGCGCTTTTGTTGGTTTCGGTTGCGTCCCCATTGATGAAAATCGTTGGGCTTTCTTACCAGGTGAAGAAAGACCAAAGCCGATCACTGTTGACAGCTTGGTTTATTATCTTCCAACTTTACCAACCGGAGTTGTTGTTGAATTTGTAAACAATAAAATAAGAATATCTTTTGAAGCCGCGCCGCGCGATGATTGGTCATATGAATTTCAATATCAATTGAAACCTGATGATGTTACTGTTCCAGATGATGCGGAATGGTTGCCGATGGGAATTCCAACTGATCAACTTTATGCGGTTTCCGGTGGTGTTCTTGCGAACGCTGAATATTTCGTCCGGTGGCGCGGTGTTTCAACGGGTGGTGAAGTTTCAGCTTATGTTACACCAATTCCAACAATAAGCACTTCATCATTAACATTGTCTGGAACGCCAATTGTAACGGTTGAAGTTGATGTTGCTTATGCGGGTTTCACAATTGGGGTGACAGGCGGGCAATCACCGTATATATTCGCGGATATATACGGGCGGTTGCCGGATGGAATAGCAATAAACACCGCAACAGGTGTTGTTTCTGGAACGCCAACTATCGCAGGAACTTACGCGGATATTCTAATTCGTGTTTCAGATAACGTTGGGAATTTTAAGAATTTCCCAAGCTTCACCATAACAGTAACGGAACCGTAAAATGTCTGCATATGATACATATAAAAATGCAATTCTTGGAAATCCTTTTGAACCAAATAAAAAGCCTTCAAGGCAGGGTGCAGTTGAAGCTTTTGCGGAAATGCAAAAACAGTTGGAAGGTGCGCAATCTGGTGCAATTGTAAAAGATACACTTGCAAATCTTCAAGGATTGACTTCTGTTATTGCTGCAAACGTCATGGCATGGGTTGTTAACGATCCTGTTCAATCCAAAAATGGTATTTATGAAAATACTGGTTCTGATGTTGCGCCTGTTTGGGCGCGCCGGTCTGACATTCCACAATTCATCATTTCAGCTTCAAATGTTGCTGGTTCTGCCAATGCAATAACGGCTTCAACCGATTTACCAATTCCGGTTGAAAATGGTCGCTGTTTGATCATGTTGCCGATTATTGCAGACAATACAGGTTCGGTGACTGTTAAATTCAACGGTGGGTTGTCTAAAACTTTCAAAACCGTAACCGGTGAAACCGTTCAATCGGGAATGATTAAGAACGGAATGGTTGTTGCTGGATATATATTGAACAGCGAATTCAGATTGATTAGCGATGTTAATTCTTCAATCAATCTTACCGCAATTGAACAAGCGGCGGCGGCGGCTTTGGTCAGTGAAGGAAATGCGGCTGTTTCGGCGGGCAATGCGTCCAATGATGCGGCGGCGGCGCTTGCCGCTGCTGGTGTTAGTGGTAACGTTGTTTTTTATGATAATAAATCAGATGCAAACATTGCTGTTGGTGGTTTGCCAAATGGTCAAATTGCTGAAGTTACGCTTGATGAAAGTCAAGGAAATACCAGGACGCGGTATAGAAATGAAACTGGTTCTTTGGTTTTGAAAGCGCATTTAAGCATTGATGCAATTCCAAATCTGACAACCTTGAAAAATCTTACAGCGTTGCACAGTGATCAAGTTGCGCGTTTGGTTGATAATCGTTTGTTCGGTCATTGGAAGTGGCGCGGCGGCGATATGTCATCATTCGTTAGCGGCGATCCTTATGGCGGATTATGGGTTGCACCAACAACCGATGAAACCGGAGCATCTGGCGCATGGCAGCGCATGGTCGAGAAGGATACCTATGACGCGGAGTGGTGGCTGCCTGATGCGATGCCCGCCGGCGCGGACATTTATCTCAACAGCGGCATTCTTGCGATCCCGGTGAATTATGGGATATTTCTGCTGCCGAGACGGACGGTGACGACCAGCGGCCCGGTGCGGTTTGCAAAAGGATTGACCTACGAGGGTTTCGGCCAGGAATGCCCGATCAACGGCGGCGGCGGCGGGTTCTTTGCGGTTCATGTCATGGCAAATAATAGCGTCCTGAAAAACATCAGTGCTGGGAACGTTGCGGGGCAGCTATCGCTTGGCGAACCCGGAGGGTTCCACGTCTATGACGGCTTCCCCAATCTCGATGGCAGCGGTGGTTATCCACGAAACATCTCCGCGCACGACTGTCATGCATTCGACGCAGAGTGCGGTTTCCGGGTCGGTCAAAGTCCTGAGGGCGATGGGACCGCCCCCGGCATTGCATCGGTCAATGGGTCTCGTGAGGTCTACCTTGAGAATTTCAGAAGCAACAATACGGCCCGCATCGGCATCGAGGTCATGCGCGGCGTCGATGTGCAAATCATCGGTGGCCTGATCGAGATGGGAATACCGGACCCGGTTGTTGGTTTTGACCGGGGTGTCAGGCTCGTAGGTGCGCAATCGGTCCAGATCAGCAATCTCCACATCAAATCGCCGGGCAGCACGACGGTCTTTGGAGTGTCCATCGAAATGGGTGGGCCGACCGCAAGCATCCGAGCAGGCTGTTCTGACATCAGCGTAGAAGGTGTTCGCATCGAGGATACCGACATTGGCGTCCACGTATCGGCGGGGGCCAGAAATATCAACATCAGGGGGTGCAATCTTGTCGGACGGCGGGCTGATGGCAGTCGGACGGCTTTTGCGATCAGTGCGACAAAAACCGATGAAACAATGGAGTTTGCCGCAGCACGCACCGTCAGCATAAAGGGCTGTCAGGTGTCGAACTTCAAGACATTTGCCGCTTTCAACGGCCTTATCTACGACCTAGACATCGCTGGTAACAGCTTCATCTCCAACGGCTCCGGAGGCGAACGTTTCTTCGACTATACGTCCGGGATTGGTCAGGCGAAATTGATCAATGCAAAGGTGACGGGCAACACAGGCATCCTTAGTCCCACCAATACCGGTGGAACATTGAGAATCCAGAACCTGTCGGACGACAGCGACATTACCATCGACGACAACGATTTCACCGCAGATGCGTCAGGAAGTGTATTCACTGCTTACGGCACCGGAAATGGGATCATCCGCATGAGAGACCGACACAGCAACAGGGTGCTGCCAGACATATGGGCGGATGCTCGTCCCGCTCTGGCGCCGAACAACAACGATGACGGGGGCTTTTGACCATGCCAATCCAGTTTGTAGACAGTTCGCCAAAACTCTGGCCGATTGAAATCGATATCCCATACTCAACATTTACCGACGCGAACCAGTCAATCATAATTGCAGGAACCGGTGTTGGGCCGGGCGTGATAACGAACGCGACCCGCATCGCAGACGTGATGATCTACAAGCCGACGGCTTTTGACGCCAATACTGTTGAGATCGGGCACCGCGCAACCGCAGGGGACAGAGACACCATCGCAACAGCATCTGAGGTCTCGGCCATCACGACTGGCGTGGCGAAGCCGGTAAACTGGCAAGTGGCCGGAAAATATGCAGACCTGATCGTGAGCGCCAATCGAGGCATTTACGCCCGCCTGGGTGCAGGAAGCGTCCCGACGGTCGGCCTGCTGCGTCTGGTGCTGATCGTCTATGACGTTTCGCCCAAGACCACGATCTGAGGTTGATCGTGGTGTATTAGGAAACAAATCACCCGAAAGTTGGAAAAGTAATTTGAATGCGCTTCTGGCTTCAGATAATGTTGCTGTTTACGGTAGGGTTGAAACCGCGTTGCCAACAGCGGGAAAAATTCATATTTGGATTACTGTTTTTGATATAACACCTAGGACAACTTTTTGAGGAATTTCAAATGAACTTTCAAGGAACAGGTAAACGCCTTTCATCTGGTGATGTTGGCAAAGCCGCAAAACAAATCGGAATTGAAACGGCTGTCTTACTTGCTTTCTTGGAAGTTGAAGCGGCTGGACGGGGTTTTGATAATTCAAACCGTCCAAAGATGTTGTTTGAACCGCATATTTTTTGGCGCAATTTAACCGGTGCGTTGCGATCAACGGCGGCGCGGCTTGGTCTTGCCTATGCGCGGTGGAAACCTGGCAGTTATCCAAGCGAAAGTTATACCAGGTTGCAAGCCGCAATTGATGTTTCTGAAGAACCGGCTTTTCTTTCGGCTTCATATGGTCTTGGTCAAATCATGGGTTTCAATCACGCTGTTGCAGGAAATCGCACCGCAAAAGAAATGTTTGAAACCGCAAAGAAAGGTGAATTTGAACAGCTTGTTCAGCTTGTCACTTTAATGAAGTCTTGGCACATGCATAAGATGTTGCGCCCTGGTGCCGATTACACAAATCCTGAAACATGGGTTCCAGCGGTTCGCAAATATAATGGCGGTGGCTATGCAAAACATGGTTATCATATTAAAATGGCACGGGCATACGTGAAGCATTCAGGACGGGTTCAATCTGTTGTCAATGTTGTTTCATCTGTGTTGAAAATTGGTTCAAAATCTGAAGCTGTTCGCAATCTTCAGACAGATTTGCAATCATTGGGATATGTTTTTGAAAGCGGTGTTGATGGTCGTTTTGGTCCTGAAACTGAACTTCATGTTAAAACATTTCAAGATAAGAATTCGCTAACCGTTGATGGTTGGGCTGGTGAAAAAACACTTGCAAAAATCTCTGAAGCGGTTCAACAGATTAAAGTTGACAAAACACCTGAACCACCTGTATTTGATAAAAAAGCCGGTTGGGTAAATCTGATCATCGCAATTGTACAGGGGATTTTCAAATGATGAATAAATACTTCAAGCCAAAATCCTTGACTTGGTGGACATCAGTAACACCGCTGTTTGTTGGTGTATTTATGGCCGCTGAACCGCTTCACGGGCTTTCCGGTGCTACTGATAGCTTGCGCAATGTCACGGGCTTAACAGCGCCCGTTTTGATCAACATGGGTCTTGCCGGTGTTGGATTGCGCGGGGCTGTTTAACATGTGGTGGACGGGCGTCATCAAGTGGATTACAGGCGGCGGGTTTTCTGGTATCGCGTCCGAATTGCGTCAAGCACATGCTGACAAACTTCAGGCGCAAACCGATGAACAGAAACTTGCCGCTGATGTAACCATTAATCAACTTGAAGCGCGACAGAATGCGCTAGTTCAGGGTGAAGGTGCTTGGGTTTCAAAAGTTGTTCAAGCCGCCTGGGCAACACCTTTCATCATCTTCAACTTCAAAGTGATTGTTTGGGATAAAGTTTTAAAACTTGGTGTGACTGATCCTTTGGGCGAATTTGAAAGAAATATCGGAATGATAATCGTTGGTTTTTACTTCTTAACAACCGGCGCAACTTACGCTATACGACAGGTGAAGAAATAATGGATGCTGATTTAAAATGGTTGACTGGTATTGCGGTAACACTTTGTGTTGCTTTTACTGCATCTTTAATTGCTACATTTCGCAACTTTGCAAATAAGCTTTCAAGCCATTCTGACAAAGTTCATAATAGAATTGACAAAGTTAAAGAAGATTATGTTCGGCGCGATGATTTGAACAATCACATTAACAGAATTGAAGAAAATATAAAGACCTTGCGAAAAGAAACAAATGATAATCATCAAAAACTTTTGGACGCAATCCTAAGCATTAATAAATAATTAATTTCTTAGCTTCAGCAACATACCAATCATAATTTAAATTAGAAAATTGAAAGTCTGAAGCGCGGTTGCATTCCCCAACTTTCCAACCGGCGTTAATTGACATTTCACGAATTTTATTCTTTGATTTATTCTTTGTGTGAATTCGTTCATCCCAAACACCAGGGCCAATTTCATTCATGATCTGATTATAGAACGTATCGGTCAACTTGTTCGCGCGCTTGAACGCACCAACAACCGCACCTTTCGCGGGCGGGCTGATTTTCTTCATTTCCGAACCGTTCACGGCGATGAAATAACGGGTTGTGCTTTGAACCTGGTTCGCGCCGATCATCAGCTTTGATGCGCGGTCAACCTTCACCCGCAACATAAAATCAAACGGGTCATGTTGGGTGCGAATAAACAATTCTGGATCAATCCCTTGCGTCATTGCTGCAACGGCGGCTTTGGTCACAACAACCGGATTAAAATCTTTATGCCATGCGGGCGGTCCTGAATTGCTGATACTTGCCGCATAATCAAACGGGTCGGGATACCAGTAACAACCTTTGGTTTTGATTTTAAGAGCCATTTAGTTTGTTTACCCTCGCGTGATAATAATCTCTTTGTGATTTCTGTCTTTTTTCTTACATTCAATGCAAATTCCAGAATATCCAGATTTATCAGTTTTCACTTGATAAAATTCAGATAGCAACTTTTCTAATTCACAAAGTATGCAAGTTCTCATTCCATATACTCCGCAACATAATTGTTCACGTCCCTAATCCACATGCGCGAATAATAACCGCTTTCAAGTTTCAACATTGTGTAGTTTTCCCAAGTCTTTTCAACTTGTTCAGCTTGCGCAACATGATCTTTGTGAATTCGGTATGTTATACCATCGGTGTTCACCTGAATAAATTGGACGGTTGGAACTTCAAGCAACATTTCCGCCAACATGCAAAGCATTAATTGACCGTTTATCGTGATTGTCATTGTAAATTTTGGATCATAAAAAACGCTGAATTTGTTGTTGCTGTTTCCATATGTTCCATTTGCCGCAAGCTTCAAAGATGCGTTTTCAACCGTTCCTTTTTTGTGCGTTCGGCGTTCGGTCAACAACCCTTCATATTCAACAGAAAACGCTTCACCTAAATGTTCAGGGCGCAACTTATTCACAACCGCAACTGATGGATAAAGGCTTGCAACGTCAATATCTCTGATCAACCATTCTTCAGTTGCAATAATCTTTTGTTTTTCAACAGATGCATGAATTCCGCCCGTTCCAAATTTGAAATCAATTCCGCCAACGTTCGCTTTCAAACCGCTAAACACACCTTTGGTTTTGATTTGTGAAAGTTCTGTTTCACCTGTTTCAAGATTTTGAATTTCTTCAGATGAAAGTGTTTGTGATTTAAGATAATCAAGAACACGTTTGAATTCAGGGTTGTTAAAAAATACATATGGAAAGATTATGTCATTCAATGCAATTTGGTGGCGCACCGATTGACGCGGCTGTTTCCGGTTGTTAACGTATTCATAGCACATTTCTTTTCCAAGACGCTGTTCAAGAATTTTCGCGCCAATCTTGGTATCATTGAAATTCATTACATCGCCTTGAAGCTTGTCAAGCAAACCAATTCTGAAATTAATTGCGGGCAATGAATAATGCGCAAAGCGTTTTGTTTCCCTAACATCGTGTTTGTTATATGGAATTAATATCTGTTGAATTTGCTGTTCTGAAAGGTTTTCACCAAGTGCAATTTCTGTTCCGATAGGGTCCGAAACGGTGTGTGAACGCATGTTGATTTGAAGTGCTTTCAAGCTTGTTGTTTTCGCGCGGTTATCCATGTGATGAATTTTGAAAAGATCAATTTGCGGCGCGAACCTGTCACTTTGCCAAACCATGTTTGCGAACCGATTTGTTCCGCTAATGATCTGCATTGCGAATTCATAAATCTGTTCAACAGTTGCGTTCGGGTTCTTCATCAGAAAATGAATAACAGGATAATCAAAATGTTCGCTGTTGAAACCGATCATTGCGGTTTGTGTTTGGTTCAACCAATTGAACCATTCAAACAGCTTTTGCCGATCATCCCTAAAATGGCTGATTTCCCAAGTTGAGCCAATGTCTTGATGTAAAAGTTCCGCGTCCAATGTAAAACAATTCGGAAACGTTTCAATGTCATAAACAACGGCTTGATCAAGGTTCATTGGTTCAACTTATTTTATTTCAAAATGGTATGCAATCTTTAAGAACACCGTCATATGTTCCCATTGCTTGAAATTTGCGGCACTGTTCACCTGCTACAGCGCCGCAAAGATCACATACCTTTAACCGTTTGGGTTGTGCATTCCTGGTTGCATGTTTCCAGGCATTGCCGGTTGACCGGTGTTTTGCGCGGGCGGCTGTTGCCCTGGCATTCCCTGATGGCCAGCGTTCTGAACAAAGTCATTCGCGGGCGGCTGTTGTGGCGCTGGTTGGCCCATTGGCGGCTGTTGTGGCGCTGGTTGGCCCATTGGCGGCTGTTGTGGCGCTGGTTGGCCCATTGGCGGCTGTTGTGGCGCTGGTTGGCCCATTGGCGGCTGTTGTGGCGCTGGTTGGCCCATTGGCGGCTGTTGACCGGTTCCAGGCATTCCAGCACCGCCAGATGCAACGGGTGTTTGTGAAGCACCGGCTGGCAACTGATATTGCGAACCGCCAAACAATTGTTGCGCATCTGGCCCATTGTGAATTTCTTGACCATAACCAACATGTTCAATCGCAACGGGGTTGATATACAAACTAGGTGTGTGCGTCCGATTGGTTGGAACGTTCACAACAATATTCAGCGCAAGAACAACGTAATGACCGGTTTTGATTTGATCCGGCTGAAGTTGGACGTATGCACCATTCATCAGTTTGTAAATCGGCGGCGCGAAAGCTTCAGTGCTTACAGTCAAAACATAATGACCGGCATAACCTTCACGGCTGTTGAACGGTTGCCCGTTACTGTCAACACCATCACCATCATTATATTTCCAGGCGAAATGTTGCGGCGTTCCATTCGGATAACCTTGCGCGCTTTCTTTTGCCATTGCCGGCCAAATCATCTGTTCAAATTCAGCTTTCGGAAACGCAACACCGAAAACCCATTGATTGACTTGTTGACCATCGCGCAAAACAGGTTGTTTCGTTTGCGGGTCTTTTTTGATTTGAGGCTTTGCAGGGTTGCCCCAAACAATGCGACCAACACCAGTTATAATTTCCGTTCCCATTTTTGGGTTCCTTTTCAGTTAGGGTTTAAAGATGCGTTTGGCTTTTTCGTTCGCATCCATTCGTTTCAACTTTGTGCCTGTTTCTGGTCGATAAGTCAACGCTTTAACCGCCATTTCAACGGTTAACTTTCGTTCCGTTGGTGCTTTTTTTATTGCTTGGTTTGGTGTTAGCATTTTTCCAGATGTTACATCAACACCGGTTAAAGCTTTTATTATTTCAACATTGAAACCTTTTTTCCAAGTTGTGTTACCAAGACCGCGATCAACGCTATAGTTTTCAATTATTTCACCGTTGATCAATTTATATTTCGCAAGTTCTTCAAGTGCTTCAAGCCTTGCGTTCAAAGCTTTTTGCGCCCTGTTCAGACTGTCAAGTTCTGATGAAATTTGATCATTTGTCAATTCTTCATCGTGCGCTTTTTCCGATGCATCAACACCATTAAAACCGGCGATTTTTGCGGCTGGACAAGTTGCGAGTGCGTGACATTTGGCGCAATGCGACCCTGTTTTCAATTCATCGGTTAGATTTGAAAGCGTGTTAAAAACCTGGTGCCACAAATGAACCAATTCATCATAATTAATTGACCATGTTTTGAAGTTTCGCGGGCGCGGCTGAACTATGTTGAAAACAATTTCTTTCGGCTGGAAACCTGTTGCGGTGCAATAACCGATTGCATGGGCGATCAACGTCCAATTCATCTTTACTTCAGTGATCCGCCAACCATATTTGAAATCATCAACATAAAGCGTTTCATTCACGGTGCTAATGTGATCGGCGCGGCAATTCACGCGAAAATTTTCACCTGCAAAACTGCTAGGGAATTCAACCCGTCCAGGGCGTTCATGAATTATATCAAGGTATTCATGAACGTGTTCAATCATTTCGCTTGTGATGTAAATTCCGTTCGGTGCTTTTTCATTTTCATAATCAACCGAATTTTCAAAATCACCAAAACATTGTTGTGCCAACCAATGCGCGGCGTTTCCTTCATCGCGTAAATCATTGGCGGCATTCATGGGCGGAATAAACCCGCCCATAAGCCTTGAACCGTTGCAATTCATCAAGCGTTGAAGTGTTGTTGCGTCGGTTTCAAACATTTGTTTAATCCCATTTTCCATCACGTTGGAAAACTTGAATCGCGTATGTGATCATTTGCGGATTGCTTGGAATATCGGTGATTGCGTTCAACGGAACAGACCATGCACCAGAAATTTCAGCGGTTGCTTGTGCCAGATAATCAGCGTTGATCACCGGTTGCCCTGTTTCATCACGCTTTTGCATTTGTGCTGAAAGCTGTTGCATGAAGGTGTGAAAATCAATGCCTTCAGCGGCGGGCGCGGGTGCTGTTTCGGGCGGCGGTGTTGGTGCGGCTGGCATAGCGGGCGCACCTGGTGCAGCGGGTGCCGGTTGCTGATCAACTTGCGGCATGGGCGGCGGTGTTGGTGCGGCTGGCATAGCGGGCGCACCTGGTGCAGCGGGTGCCGGTTGCTGATCAACTTGCGGCATGGGCGGCGGTGTTGGTGCGGCTGGCATAGCGGGCGCACCTGGTGCAGCGGGCGGCGGTGTTGGCGCGGCTGGCACCCGCTGCACCGATCGCAATTCGGCTTCGACACCGGCAACAAACGCATCTTCAAGTTTCTTTTTCTTGCGCCAAGTTCCATCTTTGTTTTGACTTTTGGAAGGTGCATGAATTCGTTCATCCCAAGGTAAACCATCAGCGTCAACACCGGTTGCATCAGCGGCGGGCGCACCTTGATCATCATCTTCATTTTCGGGCGCGGCGGTTGTTGGTGTTGGCATTGTCGGAACCATCGGCGCGGCGGTTGCTGGAACCGGTGTTGCAACGGGTGCTTGTGATTGACCGGAACCAAAGTGACCGGCAACAAATTTTGCAAGTTCATCACCGGTTTCAAACGTTAAAGTAAGGGTTGGTTTCATGTTTCTGTTCCTTGTTGGCGTTTCATCTGTCAAAATCATATAAACCATGCTTGACAAGGTTGCAAGAAAAATCTTACATGGTGGTCAAGAAAGCAAAGGGAAAATCATGGAAGTTTCAATAAGTTGTGATGCATTCGCGCGATTGGCAAAAATTTCTTCATCAAACAGTGAAGGTTATTTGCGTTCAATCTGGTTGGAAGTAACTGAAGCCGGTGATATTATCGCGGTTGCAACAAATCGAAAGATTGCAGCGATTGAAAAGGTTGGAAAATCAACAATCGGCGTTATGAAAATGAACGTTTGTGTTGATGAAAAACTTGTTGAACAATGTAAAACAGAAATCGCGTTTAACAGTTCAGTAACGTTTGTGAACAATGAAGCGTTAAAATTCATCAGCGCAAAAACAAGTCTTGGTTTTGTTCATTCTGGTAACGCTGGAATTTATGCAACTGAAGAAAACGCTTTTGAAACCTGGCGTGATTGGTTTCCCGATGAAATACCAACCGAACCAAACGGCGGAATTTTCAGCAATCTTGAAAATCTTGCATTGTTGGCTTCATCATCACCAACCGCATCGGTCATTTTCCAAGAAATTATTGACAACAAAAAACCGGTGATTGTTCAAGATATTCATGAACCGGCTTGGCTTGGTTTATTCATGCCCCGTCCTGATGCGCAAACCCGTTCGCCCGAACCGTTTTCTGTTCCAGGTTGGGTGAAATAAATGATCCCTGCATTTTGTCGCGTCAATCATGAACCGGAACAAGATAAATTTGGCGATTGCTTGCGGGCGGTTGTGGCGTCAATTCTTGAAATTGAACCGCCTGAAAAAGTTCCGCATTTCTTTCATGATAATTGCAACGGTGAAACAGGTCATCGGCGGTTGCGCGACTATCTTGAAACGCAAGGGCTTGTTCCGTTTGTCGCATATTATCCAGGTTCAGAAAGCCTTGAAGATATTTTGAACATTCAAGCGGTGCAAAACCCTGATGTTCATTTTGGTTTATTCTGTTCGGCGGGCGGCGGTGATCACATTGTTGTTTGCTGCAATGGCAAGGTTGTTCACAATCCGTCATGGGTTCAAAGTAAAGTTTCAGGTCCGAATTCCAATGGATTTTGGGGAATTATGGTGCTTGTTAAAAAATGAATATTTTTGTTTTTGGATCAAATCTTGCAGGGCGGCATGGTCGCGGTTCAGCTTTGGAAGCTGTTAAAAATCATGGTGCAATCTACGGTTTAGGTTTTGGATTGCAGGGAAATTCTTATGCAATTCCAACAAAAGATAAACAGTTAAATATTTTACCTTTGAACGTGATTGAATATCATGTTGGTTATTTTGAAATTTTTGCGCTGAACCATCAGCAATTTACATTCAATGTTGTTGCAATTGGTTGCGGTCTTGCTGGTTATAATCCTAATCAAATTCGCCCGCTTTTCGCATTGCGTCCGCAAAACGTAATTTTACCGCAAGAATTCAGGTGGTTGTGAAATGATAATTTTGCGCGATGATCAATTGAATCTGAAGTTTGGCGTTTATTCCGGTTGGAGTTTCGGTAATAAAAACATGCTTGCCGTTTTACCAACGGGCGGCGGTAAATCAATTGTAATGAGTGACATTATTCTTGACAAAAACAACCTTGGTTGTCGGCAAGTTGTAATGGCGCACCGAACAGAACTTGTTGGTCAAATGTCAGTTCACGTTGCGCGGCGCGGAATTAAACACCGAATTATTGCGCCAAAAAATGTTGTTCGGCAAGTCATTGATGAACACCGGCGCGAATTCAACGGTTATTCATTTATTAATCCTTCAGCGAATTGCGCGGTTGGTGGTGTTGACACAATTAATTCACGCGCCGATGAATTGAAATCATGGGCTGAACAACAAGAACATTGGTATATTGATGAAGCGCATCACGTTCTTGTCAATAACAAATGGGGAAAATGCGCGGCGATGTTTCCCAATGCTTTCGGGCTTGGCGTAACTGCAACACCAGAACGCGCCGATGGTCAAGGTCTTGGTATTCATTCGGACGGTGTTTTTTACGATATGGTTGAAGGTCCAACCATACGCGAATTGATCAATATTGGGGCGCTATGTGATTATGAAATTGTTATTCCAGAAAGTGATTTTGAAATTCCGGCTGATGTTGCACCGTCCGGTGATTACTCGCAAAAGAAAATGCGTGAAGCGTCAAAGAAATCACATATTGTTGGCGATGTTGTCAAAGAATATTCACGTTATGCAATGGGAAAGCGCGCAATTGTTTTCGCAACAGATGTTGAAACATCAAACGAAATTTCCAAAAACTTCAATGCACAAGGAATTCCAGCCGCATCGGTTTCAGCGAAATCGCCAAATGAAGTAAGGGCTGATTATATCCGGCGATTTCGTGATGGTCGATTAACCGTCCTGGTGAACGTTGATTTGTTCGGTGAAGGGTTTGATGTTCCGGCTGTTGAAGTTGTAATAATGGCAAGACCAACGGCAAGCCTTGCGGTTTTCCTTCAGCAATTCGGGCGGGTTTTAAGAACGCTGAAAGATAAAGATTTTGGTCTTGTTATTGATCATGTTTCAAATTGGAAACGTCACGGTTTTCCCGATAAGCCGCGATATTGGACGTTAGATCGGCGCGAAAAAAGAGCGAAAAAAGAACCTGATCCTGAAGATATTGAATTGACCGTTTGCAAATCGTGTTCACGTCCCTATGAACGGTTTTTTTCGTGTTGCCCGCATTGCGGCGCTGAACCGATTATTGTTGAAGGCGGGCGCGGTTCACCTGAAATGGTTGATGGTGATCTTGTTTTATTAGATCGGGCGAAACTTGAAGAATTACGCGCTGCAACACAATTACCTTCACCGGCTGATGTTGCACAAAGAACAGCACATGTTGCCGGTGATCTTGCTGGAAAGGCGGCGGCAAATAAACAGATTGAAAGAATTCAAGCGCAACAATTGTTAACTGAAAAAATCAATCAATGGGCAGGAATTCAACGCGCGAAAGGTCGTGATGATCAACAAAGTTATCGGCGGTTTTATCTCACAACCGGCGTTGATGTTCTTTCTGCATTGGCGCAACCGCGCGCCGCAATGGAAAACTTAACAACTAAAATTGAAGGATGGATTGAAAATGTCAACTGAAATTTGCGCACATGGTGTTTCACTAGAAACTGTTTGTTTTGATTGCGTCAACCAATCAACTGAAACACCAACTGGAATAAACACTTGCGTTCATGGAACACATAACAGTTTACCTTGTGAAAAATGTTCTTCACACCTGAACCAAAATCAAATGAATGTTCCAGGTTATGAAAATCTTGGTCGCATTCTTCAGGGTGCTTATGATCAAAGTGCAAAAGGAAAAGGTAAACACCGCCATGCGAACAACAAACCGTTTGAAAAGCAACCGATCATGGCGATTGGTGGAATGGTTGGTGTTGGCGGTCACACATATCAAGTTTTCAAAAAGGCGCAAGAAGCAACAAGCATGGTTGCGCGTGAAGAATATGATGCGGCAATTGCTGAAATGCGCGGTGTGATCGTTTACGCGGCGGCGGCGATCTTGTTAATTGAAGGAATGGACGAATGAAAATTTTGATTTTTGGCGGGCGCAACTTTCGTGATCAAAGCTTGATGCAACATCATCTTGATCAATTTTACCTGATGCATGGTTATATCACTTGCATCATTCATGGTGATGCAAGTGGTGCTGATAGTATGGGAAAGATGTTTGCGCGCAATTGGTTTGGTATTCCTGATTTACCGTTTCCAGCCGATTGGAAAAACGTTGATGTTCCTGGTGCGGTGATCAAAACAAATCAATATGGTGATTACAATGCAATTGCAGGTCATCAGCGCAATCAAAGAATGATTGATGAAGGTCAACCAGATTTCGGCATGGGTTTTCCTGGTGGTTCTGGAACGGCTGACATGTTGAAACGTCTTGAAGCGGCTGGTGTTCCGATCTGGAACGGTGGTTGCAAATGACAAGTGAAACCGCAATTCAGAATTTAACCAGGCGTGATTTTGCATATGTTGGCCCTGTTTGGCGAAACAACAGCGGCGCGGTTGATTATGTTGATGATTACGGTTCCAAGCGTCATGTTCGGTTCGGCTTGGGTAACGATAGCGCGCAAATCAACCGTGAAATCAAATCAAGCGATTTGATAGGTATCACACCTGTTTTGATCACACCGGCATTGTACGGGCAGATTTTAGGGGTGTTTACCGCCTTTGAATGCAAGCCTAGCACCTGGAACTTCAACCCGTCCGATGATCGGGCGCGGGCGCAACTGAAGTTTCACAATATCGTTCGGGATGCGGGCGGCTTTGCTGGTTTTGTGAATGATCCGCAACAAATAAACGGGATAATAAAAAG
>Ga0307940_1001019_pt1 | contig 16649 bp, 15 predicted proteins | sample OrgLakmetagen124_FD_201835 | JGI IMG/M metagenome (GOLD analysis project Ga0307940, IMG submission 201835) | Saline water microbial communities from Organic Lake, Antarctica - #124 | ecosystem: Environmental > Aquatic > Non-marine Saline and Alkaline > Saline | place: Antarctica: Organic Lake... | reverse complement strand
ACGTACAAGGAGCGAGAAACATGCTGTGGATTCTACAACACGAGTACTACGGAGGGCGAGAGAATCGGCCGTGGTACATGACGAGGAAAGGGTGTTGTGGAAACGTGGCGAGTACTTGTATCCGTCCGATGACGTCGAAGGCTAAACGCCATGCTGGTGCTTTTAGCACCAGCGATAGAGAATCCGCTGTGAAAAAAGGATGATAAACGCTAGAATAAGTCGTTTCATTTCTTTTTTGACGAAGTGTATCGATGAAACGCGGCAGATTTGAAAGGGAAAATTTTTGTCTGTGGACCATCATAGTCAAGATCTTCCAGCTCGAAACTCAACAAATCCCACTTGAAAAATATAGGGAAGTCTTCGTCATTCACTTTTACGGCCTCTCCACCACCACCTCCTAACTTAGTCAGCAGGCGGACATTACTCTTTTTTTTACTCTTTTTAGCACATTTTTGAATAGTCATCGTTTTAGAAGCTGAGCAATTTTTGACGCTTGTATAATATTATGGAAATAATAAATACGAATAAGAATATTGTTGAACCAATATATATATTCATTTGTAGCCCATTTTCTTGCGTAACTCCGGCGTCAGGGCGGGCGGCTCTTTCAGGCCCAGGGCGGCAAATGCTGCGGCCGCCTCCGTCTCGAGTTGGGGCTCGGGCACGCCCATGCCATGTGATTCGCTACCATAGAATCCTAACCAAGATCCGTACGCCCGTCGAAACAGGCCGCCCTCCTCAGATACTAATTTTGCGGCGGCCGCGTTCAGTTCGGGTTTCACCGTGATGGTGACAGACGAGGAAGGATCGCCCTTTGCTGTCGTGTTCACTTTCGCTTTGGCGTTCGAGTACGAGTTCAGGTTTGTTTTTTTGATGCTACCGCTGTTGTTCTTCTTGGTAGTATTGTTGTCGATTCGACCCGCATGACCAGAACTTTCCCGCAACCATTCTACACCGAATCCGTCCAGGCGTTTACGCATCGAAGCTTCCTCGAACGGGGCCAGAACCAACAGCGCGTCACCCTTCTTGCCGGCGCGCCCGGTTCGCCCTACTCGATGAACGTATGTCTCCCGGTCCGTCAACCCCATTTGCAACACCAGCGTCACGTCAGGATAGTCGACGCCGCGCGCGATGACGTCGGTGCCCATGAGCACCGCACGTGAGCTCTGTCGAAAATCATCTGACGCGCGGTTACGCACTTTCTGGTCCAAATCGGCGTGGATTTCGAGTAGCTTAGTGTCGCTGCTCAGGCACGACGGGGTCACTTTGCGCAACAAAGCCGCCATCAGTTGCACCTGGCGCTTGAATGGAAAGAACACGACTATTTTAAAAGCGGTGGCGTTCGAGGCGGCGTGCTCACACAACGCGTGCAGCAGGGCGTGCGGGAACAGGGTGTGCGAGACCACGAGCGCTCTGTGGCGTACGTCTGGGTTCACACGTGCTTCCGGCTCGTTGTCGTCTTCCGGTGTGCCGCTCAGGGCCGCCACGTCTATGACCGCGCTGTCCGGTCGCATGTACTTGCGTGAGAGCTCCAGCACGCTCGCGGGCATGGTCGCCGATACCAAGACGGTCTGACGCTGGGCGACAGACGAAGAAGATGCCGCGTTTAAAATGTTTTCGAGCGGCTGACGGAACCCAGCGTCCAACATGCGATCCGCCTCGTCGAGAACGATGGAGCTGACGTTCGCGATGACCCTCTCCTTAAACCCGTCAGGCGCGGTCTGGACGTAGTCGTTAAGTCTACCGGGCGTGGCCACCAACACCGCGATATCCCCCGCGGCGTATGAAGACAACGTTCGCATGTCTTTTTTTTTATCGTTTCCTCCTATAACGAGGGCGGCACGCATTCCCGTTCCGCTCGACCCGGGGGTCGGAGGCAACAGCTTCCTGGCCTCCTCGAACGTCTGAGCGGCGAGCTCCTTCGTGGGCGATAGGACGATGGTATGCGCGCGAGCGTACGGCGCAGAGGAATAGGGCGGAGGCAATGCCGCCGTTCGTGCACGGGACAAGTAGGCGCGTTCGATCATGGGGAGGAGAAACGCCATGGTCTTCCCGGAGCCCGTCTTGGACTTGACGAACACGTCTTTCCCGGACATGAGGTGGTCGAACGTCAGGGCTTGGACCTTGGACAGGTATTCGTGGCCGAAATTGTCCCGTAGAGCTTTTTTGGTAGTGTCAGAAATCCTGCTGGCCACGTTCACGTTCGTGAATCTTCGCTCTGACAAGAAGGAAGCCTTAGGAACGGTGGCCGGAACAGCAGGAACGTCATTCCCGTTGCTCTTGCTCTTTCTACTGTTGTTGTTGGGAGAAGAAGATGCGTCGACGACGTTGTTGGTAGTGGCATATGAGCGCGCTCTTTTTCCACCGTCGGCGGTATTTTCCATCTTCTTGTTTCTTTGGGGCGACTGAACTTTTACGTTCCTGCTCGCGTTGTTGTTCGTCCTTTTATTGTTATTGCTCGTATCATTTCTAGTCGGAGATGACGTAGCTTGCAGCGAGCGAGTCGATGATCTATTCAAACTTCCGGTTGTCGTGTTATTATTCGTCGTCGCAAGAGCCTGGCCTCCTGATGTGGTACCGGTAGTGGTAGTGGTGGACGACGAGTTTAGAGGTGCTCCGCGCCTACGAGGGGGAGGCGGCATGAATTTGACGGAGAGGTCACACCGTGTTCTGTATACAAGATGCGTCTAAAATGTTTCAAGTCACCCGCCTGGTCATACCCCTTATGTATCGCAGCGGGGGGATGGACCCTTCTCCACGGAAGCCCCTAAAATAATTCTCACGAAAATGCCGAGACACCTCCTCTGATCTGTTTACGGAATCGTCGAGCTTTGTAAATTTTTCGGCGTAAGCGGCCAGGTCTTCGAACGCCTTCGGCTGCTCCTGCTGCAATTTTTTCATGAATTTGAAATTCCGTCGAGAGATGTACAGGGACGCCGTGTTATCTCGATCATCATAATAACATGTCCCGCTCGTAGCCCTGTAGATATCGTCTATTTTCTCTCCGATGGCATTTGTCGAATCCATGACGTTTCCGTCCAGTTTGTGTGTGATTTGCCGGATACGATCGTCTACGGTGCTGCGGACCACAGCGCCGTAGCTCCTGAACTGACTGGCCACGTAGTCTCGCATCTCCAGTAACTTCGCCCCTCCTTCCGATCCAGAACTCATTCTTTTAGTTTGTGACGAAAAAAATTACTGGCGAAAAATTTCGGATGTACTTCGCTAATCGTCTGTGTAATAATGCGTATTTCGAATAGTCAAATATTCACCGAACTATAAACGAACGGGTCGATCCTACTCTCTCTTATAAGCGGTTACGATGGCATGCCACGACACTCGACTCGTCTCTCTTCCTCTTTTTTGCATTCTTCTCTTTCGACGCGATCATCTCCGTCAATGCCCGAGTCACGTCCTGACGCCCTCTCTGTCTCCATCTCCCCGCCAACATGTAGATGACGGGGTCGGGTGAAACGTCCAGTACGGCCGGGAACAGGCGGAACAGCAACCACATCATGGAAACGCGCCCTTTTTCGACGGCTTTGACGTAGGCGAGAGATGAGGCTTCGGGAGAAAGGAGGGGAGACCGCGCCAGATCACGAAGAAGGATTTCATCATCTTTACAGACCGCCATTTCCAGGCACCGTTTCGGACGATGGCGCAGGAGCCAAGTAACCTTGAATGACGGATCACGCTTAATTATCGACGAGGTCGTGCGATTCGTCTGAATCAGAGAGCACAAACACATGGCATCGGGGATGTGCATGCAGACCTTTTGCCAAACGTCGGATGAAAGAAATTGACACATCGCTCGTATTTTTGTATTTATATCTACAACCGGTTAATCCCTGATGCTGTGTAATCGAAACGAGTTTATCACCCCTTTATTCACGTTAGTTGTGTGCCTTCTCTTTTCACCCCCAGAAGAATGAGATTCACGAGTTTCAGAACCTTTCGCGTTCCATCGCCCACTCATTCGCTGCGCTGACGCAAATTGATACGTAATTGCTCGATCCTCGTAGGTCTGTACCATCGACATCGGCGAGGATGAGGAGTTGTTTAACGAGTCCTCTCAGTGCATCCACGCCTCCTGATGGACACACGTTCCAGGTAGGGATCGTCACAGCGTTTCTTTCCTCTCCGGCAAAGACCTTATGCGTTTCGTTGTCGATCAGCAAGACGCGGTCCAAAGGGTACCCCAGTCCATGCAGAGGCTTCACGGTGTCCCATTCTTTTCCGCCGTCTCGCTCTTTCCACTTCGGGTCTTGAACGCAGTGATCTCTGTGGAATATTCCAGCGGAAAATAGCTCGGCGGAAGTTTTAGGCATCACAAACCCCGGTGCGTCCCAAAGAAAGGGGTGTTTTTTTCTCGCGTCGCGTCTCATCGTTCTTCCAAAACGCGACCTCCACGGGATGAGCGACCGTCTCGGCGGCAGCCATTCCCTGATCAATGAGAGAACTAGGATGAAATTTCTTCAGATTTTTACGCTCCCGCCGGACCCTTCGAAATATCTAGGGTTGGCCGATTCCGTATATATACGGTTTCAAACCGTATATTTCCATGATCAGGGTATAAGGCCAACGCGCAATCGGCGGATTGTTAAATATACGGAATCGGCCAACCCTAGAAATATCACGTCCGCGTAGTAGTGCGCATTTTTCTCCGTACACGAAGAGTATATTCCCAGTCGATATTTCGGAAGAAGGAGAAGAAGAAGAGCGATCCCGGGCCTCGTATAACAATTTCTCCGTCATGTGTCAGGGTTCCATCCGGTCGTGGCGAGTACGCCGTTGATGTCGAAAAGTAGGACGCCCCTCTCTTCAGAAGCTGAAGATGCCGAAAAAGAAGAAGAAGAAGACACAGAATAAGCCATCGTGTGATAATTATAGCACAGAGTCGATAACATCACTTGATCGATCGAACCGCGTGTTTATGCTATAATCACTTCAAACGCAAAGAACTCATGTCATGTAGTAATAGGTATCGACCGATGTTGTCCAGACAGGCCTCGAGTGTGCGCGCCATCCCTGCATAGTTTGCGTTTTCTGCCCCGGCGGTCCTGTAGCATGACGACATCCAGGTGAACATGACGTTCACGTCACGAAAAACGTAAAACCCCGCGTCATCGTCATGATGCATCTCCGTGTTGGTCCACCTCATGCTCCTCTGTCGTGCGTCGTCATATTTTTCCCTCCCGCCCCAGGGCCATGCGCGAGCCTCGTCCACCTTGAGCCACATGTTCATCATACACGACTGTTGCATCTCCAAGAAAGCGGGGAGGTGCTCCACCTCCTCTCGTTCAGACATCGTCGATACGGCTTGCACCAGGTCCCATAACACTCCACTGACGTCGTGGATGGGGCGCGTTTGTAGGACAGACATACCCGTCACGTCTCCGTAAACGAGATCTCGTTTACAGTGATTACCCATGGAAGCGACGATAGATGCCAAAGTCGAAGATGATTCTTGAGTATCGTCGATCCTCGACCGCAAATGTGATCTTCCGATCATGAGGACAGCTAGATACAGATCCTCCACTATATTTTGTTTTTCGCCCCTTATCTCTATACCTGTACCACAAAACACAGAACAAACCATTTTAATTGTCTTCGAACGCATCCTAGCGTACGACATCCGTGCTGTGATGGCATCATCGTATGTAGTAACGGTAGAGCTGTTTGACCAGGAGGATGACATGGAAGTCCTTTTCCCCAGGAAGCTTTTGAGCAGGGACGCCATGTCGATACGAAAACATACGATAACAGACATCGCGAACAAAGTCGCCACATCGAATGAAAGTCGGAGGATTATTCGTTACATACGTTCTGAACACGACAAGACCCACGCGTCCATCCCCGTCCGTTCCGTGCGCCCGTGCATGCGCATCATCGAGTACAACATGGTGAAAATGTGGGGGCATCGTCATAATAGGCCGATGACTTCCCTCGTAGGTGCGCACATTGTCGCGAGCTGCATTTTGGAATTACCCTATGTCGTCAGAGAGAGGGAGGTATTGCGGATGCCCGCGACTTCCACGAGTCCAAAAAAAACAACGGTTATGGACTTGACGACCTTGGATGAATGGTCCGATGATGTAGCGCGTTCGACAGATTTTCAGCGCCTTCCCGAACATTTGCACGTGACGTTCGAGGATTATATCGATAATGATAACAAGATTTTTTGCGCGGTGTACTTAGACAGAGTCGTCCCTCGAAGATATGTCGATTGTTGCCTCGACACGGGAGCTCTATTTTGTTACACGATATCGTCGTTGAACGTGTACGTACAAAAACGTGTCGATCCAGAAGACAATCCCCAGGCGTCGTGAGGGCGAACAACAAATTACTTACATGCGCAACCGAGGATTTTCGTTTTGAGAGGGCTTGTCCGTCGTCACTAGACGGTGTAAAAGTGTCACACGTGTATAAACAACGTCAGACCGGGCTTAAAACATCACGCACGACCGGGTTAATATACAATCAGGGAGCTTGTTATAATTGACATACATAGAGCAGTGACCCAGTCCAGACGTTTGCTGACCGACCCGGCGTGTGGGTAGTTATTTTACTTCATCACGATTTACGATGGATGATTCTGAACTTGCGTACGATCTTCCCCGTCTGAGATCGATCGCTAAGCAAGCGCCCGTAAATGAATCGATCGTCCAAAAAATATGCTCTCTCCTCGAAGGATACGCGTGTTTTACCGAAAATGACACGCAACAGCCGATGGAGAATCGTCCCTCTTCCTCTTATGGGGGGTGTGGTAGGGGAAAGGGAAATCGTGCACCACACCGACAGCATCAGCGGACAAACGGCCACTCCTCGTCACAGAACCGTCCGCGTCGTGACGAAAAGGAGGGAGGTCACGACGCGGACGGTTTTATACCGGTGACTCGTCCAAAATATGCGACGATGTCAAGGTCTTACGATAGAAAGTGGAAAGATCCAAACACGGTCGTCGGTGTCAGTCGTAGTAGTCCTGACACCGGTAAACCTCGCCCTTCTTTATTCGTTAAGAGTAAAGACGCGTTCTTCATCGCCTTGTTGAACGTCCTGACGGAGTCGAGCTACCCCCGCCTGCTCTCGAAAGCTTTGGTCCGTCTGCGTACGAACGCACCTGATATTGACGACGGTGACCCGTGGACCAGGGCGGCGGGGCTTACCCTGGAAAAGTGTTTTACGATGGACGCAATTTTCGTGGACATGTACGTGCGTTTTTTGACGGACCTCGTGGCGGAACGCGCGAGAGAGGATCGGGAAAGTTCGCGTCGAATGCTCGACGTCGTCGAAAATTTCACGGAAGTTTCCTTCTTGGAACACGCCTTGCCCCGTACGGACCTCGTCATGGGAAGGTCCGCTCCGGTCGATGAGCAAGGTATGCAGGACGAATTTCAGAAAGCCAAACGCCTCCTGGGAATGAACCGCACAGCGCTCCGCCTTTTCTTATCCGACGATGACTCCACGGTGCGTCGATATGCCGACGCGATCGAGTCGCAGATCGAGAGGTGCGGAGGAGAGGACGACCGCCACTTCCATCTTCTCCTGGAATTGACGCACGAATTTGTACACGTCCACTGTCACGCCAGAAAGCGAATCGCAGCACGTTGTTCTCTTTCACCTTCTCAAAAGGCTCTCTCCGGAGGGGCTGCGCGGGAGGGCATTGAAAGATGCTTGCACGCGGCGTCGACGAATGATCGTCTATTGAACATGGACGCCAGATGCCGGTTTCGTCTGCGCGGCATTCGCGAGGATTTTGCCTCTTCTTCCTTTTCAGACAAGACAAACGTGAAGAATAGTCGTCACCGAGCACCTACTCTTCCCGCAACGGAAATTCATCAACGCAACCGTAGACCCATGAATGAAGACAAGGGCCCCCCGAGGAATCGTTCTCGCGCTGTTTCTGACGGGCGCCATTTCGATCGATGATAAGCACATAAGGAGGTCCCCATGTAGAGAAGGAACGTCATCCGATTACGATGTGCATCATCGACCCCGGCTTGTATGATCACGGCGGGCAGGTTCGAGCCGTAGCCGGCACCCGCATATTGGTGTGTCCGGAGAAAGGGAGTGGCGGGTCCCGTCAGGTAACGGTCTACTCGAACCGCGTGGCTCTCGGATCAGGTACGAGGGCGGTGGCCATGATCCTACCCGTTCCGAATCCCGGCAATGATCCCCGACATATAAATGTCGTGGACACTTCAGACGATAGAGGCGTATCATCTCGTCTCTTCGACGTCCTACATCCGTTGACGCAAAAGGTTAATCCTACTATATCAACCAAATCAAGGAGCGTCAAAGGACAGGGAGGAAAAAAGTATGACAACGGAGAGAGCACCTTACCAGTCGAACGGTCAGGATCGTACGCTTACACGGTTGTCCCTAAATTCGAAGATTTCCGTCGCGTTCACGGTTCCGTGTTACCGAACAAACCATCAGACGCCGTGATGCGTCTATTGAGTGAAACGTATACCACGCACATGTTTTCGTTTCTGGTGTGTAAGATAGCCGCCGGCGAAGACGCCCAATATCACCCCTTGGCGTATACGCATACCATGATGTCGTCAGGTGCGCGCTTGTTCGTACCGACACTTCATTATCACGGAGAAGAAAATGACACGCTACTACACGCCACTGGAACGTCCTCCGAAGACTACTTCAATCGTTACTTAACGCCGATTGCCACAAGGGGAGGAAACGGTTCGAATGGCCCGGACGTGCGCGTGCTGTTGGAACGCCAGCGAAAAGAGATGGAAATAGAGGAAGCCGAAGCGCGCGCTCCCCAAATCAAGAGGGATAACGCGTTTAAAAAGAGTTTGTACGCATTTCAATATTCCGATGTAGACGGATACGACGTAGAACAGGACGAAGACGCCGACTTTTTCAGGAAATCCAGTCCTGACTTTCCTCACTGGGACCATGAAGTATACATGTTCGGCGTTTCTCCTGACGAACAATTCGGGCGACGCTCGAGCGTGATGAGGGGGACGCAAACGGAACTCGACTCCGCGTTGCGAAAAATACCCGATAGTTACGCGCGGTTGATAGATCGTGAGCAGGCGATGTCAGCCTTTCGATTTAGGAGGATGTTGGGTAATCGTTTCGCAAACGGCGACGTCACATTACTCGCCATGCCGACGAAAAATTAAATTAAATTAAATTCACAGTTCATTGAAAACGCATCTTCCAATCCATTCGCAATCTTTTCCAATAGGTGTATTTATTGTATGTAAATACCGCCCATCAAGAATGGCACACGACATCGCCCTACACATTATACGTATCGTCGAACATGAGAAGGCATCTCGCTCAGCGACCATAGAGTGTGGTGTTCCGAATGACCCAGATCGTAATAAGAGCAGTATCGTATTTACAAGAGAGGATGCTGAGAACGTCACCGTGACCATTCGCGAGAAGGACCAGCCTCCGATGAAATTTACGATTATGAGAAAAGACTTTAGTAACCGCCACAAACTCGCGATCATGGAAATGGCGACGGGGTCCCTTTTAGTGATTTCTGGAAGAGTCCCTGACGGAAGGGTCAGATTTCGGTATGGGAAATCAGATGATAGTTTTGACCCGAGTTATTTTTTATATCTTCGATACGTTGAAGGGTTCTTTCGAATGCCTTTTATCTGGATGGATCTCATGATCCACGTCTGACGATCTTTTTATACTATTGTTGCACATAGAAACACATAAACTCCCAACAACATGCGAGTACGCTGACACCGTCTTTTTCGGACGCCTCGATGATTATGCACGCTTGCACTACATCAGGGAAAGATTCACGATGCTTGATCAGATATGTATCTGATATCATACATCTTTTTCTGGATTAAAGAACCCCGATGATGTCACCGTGTTCCTGACTTACTATCGAGCTATGTGTGTGTCATCGTAGAGAACTACCCGCACGTGTTCGTTTCACCCTTATTCTGACGGGGCTTGTCAGCTGAACCGTTCCTCGTCACTGTACTTCTTTACATGATTCCACATCTACGACCTCGTCTTTGGGTCACACTCTCAATGACGTAAAATATAGTTTCGATGCTTTTTTCTTACGAGGCGTACAAGGCAGATATCGTTTGAAACTTCCTGCTTTCACTCAGTCGCACGTTACCAACAAAAATGTGTAGTATCTATATACACAAAACGAGATCGCCTCTCTTCTCACCGTACACCCCCTGATAATGCCGAGTTCCCCATCCGCACGACGTCGCAGTACTCGAAGAAATACCGGTGGTTCTATAGCGTCTGACGCAGTCACCTCCCACGTTCCTCAGTCGGCTTATGTTAATAGCACGAATCGTTTCAACGTTAACGGGGGGTCTTCTGTCGCCGCTGCGTCGCGTCAGAGACGGTCGAGCGGCGGATCGTTAGCGTCTGACAGGGTGATCGATCTGTATCAATCCCATACTAATATCTCTAGCCCGAGTTGTGGAGGCGGATCGTCTCCTAAATCCACCCGAACAAGACGCCCAGCCTCAGGGAAAACGCAAAAGCAGCAGCTGGCGGGATCTCCGGCATACTTTCGTATGATGAGCCACCTCGAGACCCTCGGTGGAGGTAACATCGCCCCCAAGAACGCGAATGCCAACGCCAACGCCCCCAAAAACGCGAACGCCAACGCCTCCAAGAACGCGAAAGCCAACGCCCCCAAGAACGCGAACGCCAACGCCCCCAAGAACGCGAAAGCCAACGCCCCCAAGAACGCGAACGCCAACGCCCCCAAGAACGCGAACATCCGTGAACCCGGAGCTAAACCGTTATTGCCACCGACTAATACCGGTAACAAAAAGATCGGATCCAAAAACGTTAAAAACGCCAACGTTCAGAAAAAGAAGATGTCAGGGGGTAGCAGCGACCCCGCGCTCGACAGCCTCTTCGTCACCAACCGCATTTCATCGTCGAACCACCTTCCCTCCAACGTGCCCGAAGCGAATAGGAGCCTCGATTCCTTGACCAACAGGGCCGTCATCAACTCTCAGCCCTCGACGCTCCAGCCACGTAATTACGACACGTGGCAGTTCCCCAAACCAGAGTCGCATCCGTTTTCGCTGCACGACACACCCTTGACCGGTCCCGCTCAGGCGAATTTCAGCTCCCTCCCGTCCGCCGAACCTTACAAGTATCACTTATGAGTATCTCACTTATCCACATAAACAAAATGATACATTAAATTGGTTGGTGAAAGAGAACGATGGTTGCATTGCGTCTAGCGTCAATCGACGCCAACGCATGTAATGACCAAGGAGACACGGCGTTGATAATGGCTTGTCGTCGAGGGATGAAAGACGTCGCCTTACGACTTTCTGAATTACCGGACATCGAAGTGAATGCCATGAATAAGAAAGGAGATACGGCGCTGATATGGGCGTGCTGTAACAAGATGAACGTCGTTGCACTGCGACTTCTCGAACTCTCAAGCATCGACGTAAACGCACGTAAAATTCGGGAAGCACAGCTCTAATGGCATCGATCGAACATGGAAGTAATGACGTCGCACTGCGTCTTCTCGAATTTCCGAACATCGATGTGAACGGCCAAAATTGTCACGGAGATACGGCACTGATATGGGCGTGCTGGAGGAGGATGAACGACGTTGCACTGCGACTTCTCGAACTCTCAAGCATCGACGTAAACGCCCGTAACAAATCAGGAAACACCGCTCTGATTTTTTCGATTGAGTGTGAGATGAACGACGTCTCACTACGACTACTCGAATTACCGATTATCGATGTAAACGGCCAAAACCGTCAAGGATATACGGCGTTGATGTGGGCGTGTCATAATAATATGAATGACGTTGCTCTGCGCCTTCTTGAATTTTGAGGAGATGATATTGATTTTTTGAGCGAAAAAATGGGAACGACTGTGACCGTGCGTGTCAATCCATCACCGAGCAATTATAATCAAATTCAGCACGACCGCAAGACACAACTGCGTTCAGAGCACCAACATACGCGCGACGTCCACGGGCATACCGTGAAACGACACGAGGTAGTTGCGGACTTGCATGCGCCTGGCGGCGCCTCTCGCCCTCACCATGCTACCCACGTCCACCTTGGCGTCAATGATCATGTCATGCCTAGAATGGGCCGGCCATTTGACAAAAGCCTTGCGCACGGACGCCGCTCCTTTCGCATCGGATTTGATGAACGGCAAATCGAACGTGCGCTCCTTCATGGTGATCAGGCATTCCATTCCGAACTCGAGCAGCAACTTCAACAGCTGTCGGAGGGCTGCCTCCGCGTTGTTTCCATTCCCTTCATCTCCGTTCGACCTCCAGTTCACCTTCAGTTTGAACTCCACCGCGGTTCCGGGAACGACGTGTGTCCGGAGCTTTTGCAATTCCGATTCACTTTCATCGTCGAGAAACACGGGGATGGGTGTGCCATCAGGGAGCGTATCACCATAATGCTTTTTGGCCCTCTCGCACGTGACCGCGTCGATTAACCGGGGAGTGACGGGTGTCGAAATCCACTTGCAGGTGAAACGGAAGGGTATCATGAAACCCTGGACTTGATTGAATGGCTTCAATATCATCATGAGATTGCTCACACATTCGCCGAATTCCGTCAAGTGGGCACCAAACTTGTTGTTCATGGTAATTGAAACGTGTTACGGCAGGTACAAGGTACAGAGTAAAATAATTTTTGGAGAAGAAAGGAGAAGATGATAAGAGTTGTAAAGGCCGACAATTTTTATTTCGTTTGGTAGACGTCGACGATTTCTTTTGGCAGATGCGTAGTCACGACGGATGATAGTATAAATTCGTTCACTTGGTTTTTTGAAACACAAAAAACCGATTCAGGAAGCTGTAGCGCTTGTGCGTGTCTGACATTGACAGGGCGCTCGCGACACGCCTGTCCGTTTCTCCCTCTCGGGCTACGTGTTCGCGCATGTCGTCGAAGAGTTCACCGAACCCCCCAGTGGACGTCAAAAGACCGAGATCCTCGCGCGAAGATTCTGTCACGGGCGTCAGTCCCACCTCCGCCATGACCCAGTTCAAGAGCTCGAAATCGACGAGGTATTCGTCGACCGCTTGGCCGATGGACTCCATGAACACGCGCACTTTGCGGCCCGTCCGGTCGAGCAGCGGCGCGTCTCGGAGACCGCCTTTGTACAGTTTCTGGACGTGCCACATGAGAGTGCCGTCTTCCGCCGTCCCCTGAATGCTCGCTCCGACGGTACCGTCCTGTTTATCCGCTCCTGATTCCACAGCAGGCGCGGCATTAGAGGCGGCCGAAGAAGAGGAAAGAGGGAGAGGCTTGGTAGTCATAGTAGTGGTGGTACGTCCTCGCCGCTGTTTGACGCCTCCTCCCAAGACCGACTCCACCTGCTGTTCATTCGACGGGGACGGTCCTCCTCCGCCGCCTAAAGCAGCATCCACACTGGCGCCGTCCAAACACGTCCCCACGAAAAATCCCCCCTCTCGTAGTACGGAAGCCACGTTCTTAGCGAAGGTACGCAGGGACGCGATGTCGGCAAAGAAATAGTGCACGGCGAACTGGCAACTGACCAGGTCGAAGGCCCGTGCGGCGAAGCCGTACATGTCTTTCATCCGCGGGTGGCGCACGGCGTTCACGTCCTCCAATCCCCACAGGATGCGTCCCACTCTGACGTCAGCTGCGTCTGGGAGCGTATCGATCTGCCCCGCTCCGAACGGTTTGCTCCCGTCCATGGGGAAGAAGACGATGACGGGATCAGACACCGCCTGTGGAAGGCGTCTCTGTAACCGCGCGTACGCCCCGCCTTCGCGGTTGACGATGTTATGTTTGTCGTAGTCCACTCCCATGACGCGCGTCAGACCCGGCATTCGGCGCCACTTGGTGATGTCCCCCCCCTCTCCGGATCCGATATCGAATATGGACGTCACCTTGCCCGCGAAGGGCCCCAAGACCGCGCGCTCTTTGACCCAGGCGTTGTGGAAGTCCAACATCGGCAGTGACGCACGCTCCGACCTGGACTTGTCGCCGCGCTTGTAATACTGCTTCTGAGCCTGCATGTCCAGGGACCTCGCGTCAGATCGAACGCTGCGCATGTCTTCCCCTCGCAGCATCTGCTCCGTGACGGGATCGTGTATGGATTGCCATACGCTTCGTGCGTTTTTGTAATCGTTCGCGGCTCTGGCGACCGACTTTCCGTTCGCGTGGTACCTCTGTGTCTTATCGTGCCGGATACGGAGAGGCCTCCACCGGAAGGCGACCTCCTCCTGACTTTGCGGGTTGTCGAGCGAAAATTCCACGACGACGCTGTCTGTGATCTCTTCTCCCGTCTCCTCGATGATGATCCGCTTATCTTCGTTGAGTTTTAGGTATGCCTGGTGCACTCGACGGGATTCCCCGTCTGGGTGGAACTTGACGGCGATGTAGTCCGTGGACCCGTCGCGCTCCCCCCTCTTCTCCGCAGACATGTTCCACCTGCCCGTCAGGGCGTCCAGGATGCTGACCGGCTGAGTGGACGCCCTCCTCCCCACGTAGAGATCGACCACTCGGAAGACATTATCGCGCTGCTCCACCCGTGTTCCGGTCACCATGTCGTTATCATGGAAGCGTACCAGGAAGTCTATCGTGTTCATTTCAGGCGGTTTCCACTTGAATGCGCTGTTCCATCCGCCTCCCCTATACAGTCGTGGTGCCGTGCGATCGCCGCCTCCTCCCTCCACTCGTCGTATCCCCCCACCACCTCCCTCTTCCTCTTCCTCTTCTTCGCCGTCTTCCTCTCTGTCGGCCCGTTTGTTTTCGTGTGGGTATGTGGAAGTCGCATCAGCAGCGGGGGGCATATCTTCCCCCACGGCCAACAGCGCGGGTGTGAAGATGAGGCCGTCGATCTGGTAAGGGAACATGCCGGCATCACGCTCTCTGAATATCGAGTTAGCGCGCGCGAACAGCTCTGATTGACTGTCCACTGCATAAAACTTTTTCACGATGCAGTCGCAATCTGTGGGAGCCCTCTTATCGAAGCCGTCCGCGAACACCTTCTCCGCGATGGATATGCGATCCGGAACGTCCGGTCGCCTGTCCAAGAGCGGGAATCCTCGTACGTCCTTCCCGCCCACGAAATATGCGTCGAAACACATGTACATGGCCGCAAGGTGATGAGCAGGTTGCTGCTGCGGTTGATGGGACGCAAGAGTCGAAGAGGCACTGTCACCGTAAGTGGATATGCCGTCTTTTCCACGAGTCGCCTTCTCCTTCTTGATAGAAGCCGCTGATCGTGTTTTTTTCGTCTTAGCTCCTCCGTGCATACCATTTGTCGCCGCTGATGTCGCGATGACGTCGGTGGTGGCGCGCGTTTTACGCGCCGGCATGAACTCCCCGTCCAACAGGGTCGACGCCGGGCCGCGACTGGTGAGTCCGGTGTACGCTACGTTGAGACGATCGTCGATGGTATACACGCGATTGACCTTGTCTACGAACAACAGTCGCCTCTCGCCATCCGCCTTCTCTGTAAGGGTGTACCCTTTGAGCACAGACACCTCTCCCGGGACGGGAGGCAGGAGCACGTTGTTCTTCATCAGGGTCACCGGCTTGGGACCCACGAAGGGAATGGAATCGGTGGAGTTATTAGGTGGGTTGTTGCGACGGCGTTGCTGTTGGACGGCGCCTCTTCCTCTGCCGTCGTTCCCTCCCCCGCCTCCCAGATGCGCGTCGATGAGGCGCTTACCTTCTTCATCGTTCGAGATAACTCCGACAAGAACGCCGTATTCCCGGATGACCGCCTTCTTCGCGGACTCCGGCAGCAGGTGGTCCACGTCCTCGATGACCTTGAGCATCAGGCTCGACGCGCCCAGCAGCTTCAACGCGACCGCCTTCACACGTGACTCGTTGTCACCACCCGAAGCCAGGGACGCCAGGTCGCTCCCCTGCACAAGTTCGATCTCCATCTCGTACGTGTCCGGCGCGGTGAGGAGCTTCCCCCTCGCGATGTCCGAGCCATAAGGGGCTTTGGTGGAGGTCTGGCGCACGGACGTCATATCGTAACGAAACAGGCCGTCCTTACTGAAGGCACTGAATCGGTGCTTCTGGCGCACGGTTTTCATGGCGCTCGCAGATTCCAATGCGTCTACGATAACAGACCGCAATCCTTTCACGGCGGGAGCGATCGATTGCTCGGTCTTAACGTTCACGCGGATCCCATATTCGGAAATCTCGACGGGTGGGTGCGTGCGGGTCTTCTGTATGATGGTGTATTCCTTGATTGCGGCCTCCCGATCGAGACTGGCGGCCATGACGTATGATGGAACGGTCACCCGGTAAGCATCGGCGTCGCTCACGTTCACAGTCACGTCGATGGACTTCTCTTCCACGAGGTCCGTCACCCCTCTCCCGTGCTGCGCCGTCGCCGTGCGAAAATAACGCAACGCATCCGTGAAGCGCTGGCGTTGCAGCGGCTTGACGTACTTGACCTCCAGCTCAGAGGTGTCTGCTTTCAAAGCCGAAAAATGCGCATGGACGGCCTGGCGCACGAGATCGTACACCGGGCGGTCGATCTGCATGATGAAAACGAGGAGCACACTCCTAGATCTCCTTTTATGTAACTTTCGTTTTAATTCTCACGGTTCGTACGAACGCCGGGTTTTAAAATATGCGGTATGACATAACAGATTTACGAGTACAACGACTGTGTTACCCGGTATGTCG
>Ga0307940_1001016_pt1 | contig 16676 bp, 16 predicted proteins | sample OrgLakmetagen124_FD_201835 | JGI IMG/M metagenome (GOLD analysis project Ga0307940, IMG submission 201835) | Saline water microbial communities from Organic Lake, Antarctica - #124 | ecosystem: Environmental > Aquatic > Non-marine Saline and Alkaline > Saline | place: Antarctica: Organic Lake... | reverse complement strand
GCCTCCAGCGGCAGGGAGGAGAAAAAACGTAGCGAGATGGAAAACCCGCCATCTACTGCGGGAGGCTGAATGACCTGCGCCCGGATTGGACGATCGCGAAAGAGGATCGAGACCGAGACGATTGGCTTCTTGGTGCTGAGCGTGGTTGAGGCGGCCGAGGCGATCTGGTTGCCAAGGTCCTTGATCTCGGTCTGGGTGAGCGGGGTGCCGAGCCCCCGCATAAAGTGATCACCCTGGAACTCTCCCCAAACCTGTCCGTCTGGATTAATGCAGATCTCGATCGTGTCTTCACGCTGCACGGGCGCGCCGAGCCGATCGAGCGAGGCTTCGAGATAGCTTGCTGCCATGTCAAAATATCTCCAGGTCGCGGTCAACCATGACCGTGATCCGCGTGCCCTGATCGACATGGATCACCGGGCGGATCGCGAGATAATCCTGCATCACGCTTTGAGTGCTATCGCGCAGGTCCGAGCCGACATCGCTTGCGACATCGGCAGCAGCCTCGTCATCGATCTGGCCCGCTGCGGCAGCTGGCAGGGCACCGATCAACGAGATCAGCGCTGCAGAGCCGAAGCGCTGCGCAAAGCGGGTGTCGACGAAGCCAGTGGTTCCGGTGCGACCGAGTTCATCACCGCCGAAGGCGCTGATCTCCACGGTCTGGTTGTCAGGCAGGATGATCCTGTCCCAGGCCACCATAACCCGCGATTGTGCCAGCGCCACATCGGAGCGGTATCGCCCGATCAGTCGCGCGCCGCGCGGGATCAGGACGCGCGATCCGTCAAAGGAATGGACATCTTCGGAGACGATGGCGCGAATTGCACCGGGCAGCGTGCTGTCGAGCGCGGTCTCGGTCACCGCCTGGATCATGGTGCCCTGAATAACCGTGTTCGTTGGGTTCACAATCACCTCAGCGCGCGTTACGGGCGCGGGCCGCGCACCGGCGCGCACGAAGGCTTCATCGGCATTCAAGCGCGCAGCCTCAATCGTACTTTCGCGGTCTGTCCCTGCCCCCATCCCGGAAAACGCGATCATGGGCGACGCAATCCGTTCTGCTCGCGCCTCAGCCTCAGCGGCACGTCGGCGCTCAAGTTCAGCCAGCCGCAGTTCCTCCTCGTTGGGGCCGAGGTCCGTCGGCGCGGGCGGGGTCAGGCGCGCGACCTCAAGGTCCATGCGCAGCTGGTCAAGTTCCCGGTCGCGTTCGGTCAGTTGCCGCTCGAGCGCCTGCTGCGCTTGTGCAGATGCCGATTGGAGAGAAGCGATCTGAGCCGTGAGGTCTGCAATGGCCTGTTCAGCGCCGTTGTCCGATGTCTCAGCTGGGCGTGCCCGCAGGTCTTCGAGTTCGGCCCGCAATGTGGCGAGGCTTTCCATCAGCGCAAGTTCGGACTCTGTCGGACCGGTCTCCACCGGAGGCGCCGGTGCTGGCTGCGCTACAGGTGGGCGTCCCAGGTCCCCGAAGCCGGGCCCGGAGTTCTGGAACTCCTCGGGGGCCGCGGTCACCATTGGAGCATCCGGGGACGGCTGCAGGGCAGCCCAGGCGAGACCACCGAAAGCCGCAAGACCGACAATCCCAAGGATTGCGGCGCCCGGTGATGTGCGTTTACTCACCCGCGCGTTAGCTGTGGTGCCTTCAAGCGCTGCAAGCCGTGCGGCAAGATCTTCGGTATCCTGCGTCATGATGTGGCCTCGGTCCCTGCGTCCTGAACACAGACGACAGCTTCATCGAGGCGAAGAACCCATTGTCGGTTGACGCCCGAGACGCGGATCACGCCGTCACTCAAGGCCTGGCTATTCACCGCCCGCTCCCTGCCATTGGAATACCGGAAGATCGCCGGGACCGGCGCATTTCTCGCGAAGCGGAAATAGGTGAATGTGCCATCGTCCCAGATAGCTGTCGGCGTGAACTCTTCGCGGGCGCTGACCGCGTAGTTCGCATTGGGAGCCTCAGCTGCGACCGCCTGGATAGGCTGAACGCGGCTTTCGGGATAGCGGAACTGCACCACATAATGCGGGGTCTCGCGCGCTTCGACCACGTGGAAATAATAGGAACGGCGGTTGGTATAGACGGTGATGTTGGTGGCAACGCCCGAGGCCGTAGGTTTGATCGCGAAAGCGCGCCCGCCGGGGACGCCGTCGAACTGGAAACCCACAGTATCACCGGCGATGATCGAACGAATGGTCTCACCTTCACCAAACTCCACAGTGGTTACGCGGGTCAGGGTCGTGACAACGCGGTAAACCTGCCCTTCGGTCCAGGTCGCCACGCGGACGCGGTTGTCATGGGAGCCTGGACGCGGTGTGGTCTCGGCAAAAACGGCGGGAGCCGCGAGGGTCAACGCGCTGGCGATCAGAAAGGCATTTACGAGAAAAGGGATCATTCGGAACGGTCCGATCGGATTGCATATTGGGTGACGGTGAAGCCGAAGGGGTTTTGCCAGACATCGTCGATCGAGCGGGTCCGTTCGGGCTGGAACGCAAACATCAGCGTCGCTGTGAACGATCCGTCCTGCGCACCCTGCGGGCTGGTCAGGCGTTTCCTGAGACGCACCTGCGCCCGGTTCTCGCCGATCAGTGTGATCGAGGCGATTTCGACGGCCATTTCGGCTGATGCGCCGTACCGCGTCGGCGGATAGTTCTCCTGCCCGGACGTCCATATTGCGCGCATGCTCGTCTCGGCGGCACCGGATGACTGTGCCAAGACCCTGCGCACACGCAGATCATTGTCGAGCTGATTGTAGGTCTCGCGCTCATAAATGTAGCGGTAGATTTGTGCTTCTATCACGGCGGGTCGCTCGGCGAGGGACACAGTCTCGACCCTGGCGTTCGGGAGCGCCATGCCTGTTGCCGGATCATAGGGCACAACGACTGGGGGCGGTGCCTCAACCATCAGCGCAACAGCCGCGGCCGCGAGGCAGCCCACCGCGCCAAAGCCAGCGCCACCGAGACCGATCATCCTCCACAGTTGTTCACGGCGCAGGGCACCATAAACAAGCTCCTCCTCCACGAGCTCGCGTGTGTTCATCCCCATTGCTCCACTCATGGTCGAAGTTCCGGTAGGGTGAAGTCCATGTACCGTCGCTCTTCGGCAACGGTGGCGGCATCGACCACACCGACATTGCCCGCGCCGAGGGTCTGGATCGCTTCCAACTCCCACATGCGTGTCATGGCGATGGCGAGCTCTGCCGTAACGCGGGTATTGTGGTCCATGGAGGCTTTCAGATCCTCCATATCCGGGATCATCTCGACCAGACGTTCAACCCGCTCGAGAGATTGTTCAGCCTCGGCATGACTGTTCTGGGCAGCGGCGGACATGACGGCACCGGTGGTTGCACGCGTGGCGACGCCCTCCGCACCTGGATTGCCGCTGGTGGCAATCTCGCGCAGTGAGTCTTCGTCAAAACCGGCACTTGCCAGCACCGCTTCCATCTGGGTGCGCATCGGACCTGCATTAGGGCCGATGAGGCTGCTCCAGTCGCCCGCCTGGATACCCCGGATCAGACCGGGAATATCTTCAAAATTCGCCTCAAGTAGGTTGTCCAAATCCCCGCCCATGGCAAGGCCGAGGATGCTGCGCGGTCCGGTGAGGGAGGCATACATCTCGTTCAGCTGATCGAGCTGGCTTTGCAGCATGTCGAGCTGCTCGAGGGCATTATCCAGAAGATCGGTCTGGAGCCCGAAATCCTGCAACATCTGCTGAAGCTGACGGATTTCCTGAGCGATGTTCTGGGTGTCGACCGTGGGAACGCCCTGTGCGGCGACGGGTCCGGTAAGATTGAAGGCAAGTGCTGCGGCCGCCGCACTGGTGAAAATGGAACGGGTAAATTGCGCGATCACTGCAAATCCTCCTGATTGAAATTCATGTATTGCCGCTCAGCGGCTTGGGCGGCGGCCATGGCGAGTTGTTCCTCGCTCAAGGGCTGGGTGTGCGCGGCCTTGATCCGGGTCCGGATCGCGACCAGCCGGGCAAGCTCGGCCCGGGCATAGGTGTTGAGTGCGATCGCCTCGTGCAGGTCTTCGGTCTCGCCGATCCGGGTGATGATGCCTTGCCCTCGCAGGGCCGCGGCCCGCACCGAGACCAGCGAGTAGTCGCCATAGACGCCCGCGCCATGGGCCGAGAGGCTGAAACTCGCATTGGCGAGAAGCACCGGGTCGATGGTGCCCAGGGCATCGATGCCGCCGACGGCGGCGAGGTAGATGTTGTACTGCTGCGGGATCACCACGACGTAGTGCTGGGTTTCCGCGAAAGGCGGCACACCACCGTGGTTCTGCACGTTCCCCGGACCCGCGTTATAGGCCGCGAGCGCGTGGATGATGTTGCCATCGAACATGTTCAGCATCTGCGCGAGGTATCGCGCGCCGCCGGTGACCTGTAGGTAGGGGTCGTCGTGATAAGCAGGGTAGATGCCGAGATCGCCTGCGGTTCCAGGCATGATCTGGGTGAGACCAAAGGCCCCAACGGGCGAACGCGCCCCGATCTGGAAGCGGCTTTCCTGCCAGATCAGCGCCTGCAGAAGGCAGCGCCACTGCACGAGCGAGAGCCCCGCGCGGCTGACGCCCGGCAGGCTATGGGTGTCTCGGGCCGCGCGGATGATCAGCTCCTCGATCCCTTCCCGGGCATCGCCGAACATCCGGGCCGCGGCCGGGTTGTTGTCCTGAGGTGCATAGAGACTGGAGGCTGCACTCTCGACGCCATTTGCGGCCCCCTGCCCCGCCTCGAGCCCGGCCACAGTGCCCGCGACATCGGCCGAGCCAAGCGACATGGCATCCATCACCCCCTCAAGCGAGGCGAGTTGCTGGCGTTCGATCTCGGCCAGTTCCTCCTCGCGGGTCAGACGGTCTTGCTGAAGCGCCAGATCCCGGTCGGTCTGCTCGAGGATCGCCTGCCTTTCGGCGAACAACGCCAAGTCGAAGGTCGGCACGCCCTGCGCCGTTGCGGGCCCAAACAAGGGAGCCGCAAGCGCAAGGCCAAGCACCGAGAAGGGAAGCCAGGTCCGCATCTGATCAGTTGCCCGTCCCCAGCATCACGAAATCGCAAGCCGTGTCGCGGCGCGTGACCTCCGCTCCCATGGTCGAGATCGTTGTCGTGGCGGCTGCCGCCTGCGCAGGGGCATCGCGGAAGTTGAAACAGTTGGCCTGCGCGGGGTTGTGTTGCGCACAAGCCGTCAGGGTCAGGCCGAGGCCAAGCAGCACGGCACTGCGGGTGATGGTGCGGGTCATGTCACTCTCCTGAAATCAGCCCAGAAATTTGGTCGGTCGCGGTAATCGAGGCCAACGAGGGCCTCGCCCTTTTCCATGCCGCCGAGGATGGTCACGAGGGGGCCAAGGGCGCTCAGATCAGCGTCGATCACGACTGCGCCGCGGTCATCGCGCACGAGGGCGAGCCGAGAGGCAGAGCCGACACCCAGAAGCACGTCGAGCTCTTTGTCGCTGAGGCCCAGCATCGCGTAATCGGCGGCGGAGGCGCGGATATTTGGCAGGAGCACCTGGGTCGGCACGGCTTCGACGATGGTCTTGCCGGTGCGGGTACGCTCAAGCTGGCTTGCGTATTGGGTCATCATCACGACGACGGCGTTCTGCTTGCGGGCCGTCACCAGCCAGTTGCTGAGCCGCTCTGCGAAATACGCATTGTCGAGTGCCTTCCAGGCCTCATCGATCACGATGATTGTGGGCTTGCGGTCCTCGATCACCCGCTCGACCCGGCGGAAGAGATAGGAAAGCACGGCCATCCGTTCCCGCTCGCTCTCAGAATCAAGGATGCCGGTCAGATCGAAGCCGGAGACATCGCCATCCAGGCTGAAGGTATCCTGAGTATTCGCCCCGAAAATCCAGCCGTAGCGACCCTCGGCTGTCCATTCCTGCATGCGCTCAAAGAGGTCGCCCTCATCATCGGTCGAAACCAAAAGCGAGGCGAAATCCGACCAGTTCCGCAGGCCTGCGTTCCCTGCACTCGCATTCTGGCGCACGACTTCTTGCAGACGGTTGGTCTGCACCGGGGTCAGCGGACGGTCGCGGCGCTCCAGCAGGCTTGCAAGCCAATCGGCCAGCCAAGCTTGGCCACGCGCGTCGATCTCTGTCTGCAGCGGGTTCAGACCTGTGGGCCGCCCTGCCCGTACAGTCGAATAGCTGCCACCAAGTGCCCGGACGGCCATTTCCATACCCGCGCGATAGTCGAAGACGAAGAGCCGCGCGCCCGCCCGCCGGGCCATGGTCATCAGAAAAGCCGCCAGCACGGATTTGCCTGAGCCGGGACGGCCCAAGATCAGCGTATGTCCGCCCGTGGGTTCCCGGTCTGGCGCGCCCTGTTCGTGGAAATTGAAGCGAAAGCCACTGCGCTCTGGCGTCGGAAAGAGCGCGATCGGCACACCCCAGGGAACTTCCGTCCCGATCTTGCCGAGTGGCGTGCGGTGGAAGGTCGCGAGATCGGCGAAGTTGTGGTTCGTGATTGCGGCCTTGCGGCTCCTTGCACCGGTGTTCCCGGGATGCTGCGCCATGAAATGCGCCCGCGCGCCGAAGGCTTCCGAGATCAGATTGATGCCGGAGGTTGCAGAGATGTTGCGGATCTCTGCTGCGATGTCGTCGAGGGCGGCCTGGCTGCGGGCATAGACGGCGACCGTCATGTGGTGCTCTCCGAAGATCAGGCGCTTGGATTCCAGATCGTCTTGCGCCAATTCCAGTTCCTGCGCGAGGCTGACGGCCCCGTCATTGGCCGCCTGCATCAGGCGCAGCTGCCGCTTGATGCGGCCCGCCATGATGTTGGCGTTGATCGGCACGAAGGAATGCGTGACCACCATGTCGACGGGCAGGTTCAACTCGTCGAGCATCAAGCTGTCGGTCTTGGCGGGGTAGTTCTTGACTGCAAAGATCGCGCCGAACTTTTCGCCAACCGCGCCGTCGGACAGTTGGATTGTGGTGCCCCGGAAGGTGACGCGGGTGTTGGCCACGTCCTCTGCGATCACGCCAAGGCGCGAGCGCGGATGGACCGGGTGCTCCTCGCCAGTGTTGAGACTGCCCAGGAACCCCAGAAGTTCGCCGGTCTGTGCCGGCAAAAGGCGCGGTTTCATCTCATCAAAGGAGGAGAGCAGAAACCCCACGACCTCATCGAGCTTCCTGAGCCGCCGTGTTGTGTCGGCCGCGAGCCGTGTGTGGGAGGACCCAAGTCCAAATGGCAGACGACTGCCGGTCTCGGGGCGCTTCAGGACCGTCAGGGTCAGCGTCTTATCGCGGAGACCCGACCGGCCGAGATGGGCACGCCACTGCTGATCAATGGCGGCCGCGAAGCCCTCGTCCGGGATGGGCGGCAAGGTCACATCGACCGCTTTCGAGACCTTGTGCAGGTAAAAAGAGAACTCGGTGCCAACCTGTGCGACGATCCCGGCCAGAAGCCCGCCGATCCGGTCAAGATACGCGTCCTCGCTCGTTGTGCTGTTGACTCCCTCGAGCCGGATGCATTGCATCAGCTCGTTGCCGCGCGTCCGGATCGTCTGGTCGGTGACGAGGCTGACGTAGGGCAGCATGGACGATAGCCGCTTCTCGCCCTTGACCCATGTGGGAAGCGCCGTCAGCGGATCGAGCGCGTCTGCATCCTGGCCTGCAATTCCATCACGGGGCATAGCTATCGCCTCCGTGGAGATTACGGTTCTTTGTCGGCGGAGTTTCCTGCAACGTTGTCACCAGAACATCAAGGAAGTTCGGATCCCAGTCCGCGGCTTTCCAGAGCGCGGGCCAGGCCAGGCCCGCAAAGACGGCCACCACCCAGCTCTGCACCCAGAGGAACAGAAGCGTTGAGCCGAAGAGCCAGACCATGGCGTACATGATTGGCAAGCCCATCAGCTTGGGTGGCCTGAGAAGGCCGATGAAGACGCGGGACTGGTCAGCCATGGGTTTTACTCAGGTCGTCCAGATCGCGGCGACAATGGTGGGTGCCGCAGCAATGCCGGCGATCGCCACCACCACCCACAGCGCTTGGCGGAAATCGAGGATGCCAAAGAGCCAGGAGAGGAACACGCCGATTAACGCCAGCGTGCCGATCACGATGCCCAAGGGACCGGTGATCGCATCGACGATGCCCTGCAGCAGCGTCTGCACAGGCGAGAGGTCGATGCTTTGGGCCAGCGCAGGGCCGGCCAGCACGATGAGGGCCATCGCGCCGAGCGCGACAAGAGATGGTTTGGACGTCATGAAAGATCTCCTCTGAGCCGATGAAACACGGCCGTCACACGGGCCACATGCCCTTGGGTTTCGGTGTAGGGGGGAATGCCGCCATGGCGCGTGACCGCCTCGGGGCCAGCGTTATATGCGGCAAGGGCCAAGGGTCCGTCGCCGAACTGGTCGAGCATCATCAAAAGGTAGCGCGCCGAGCCGTCGAGGTTCTGGGCAACATCGTGGGGATCGACGCCGAGATCGCTGGCAGTGCCCGGCATCAATTGTCCGAGGCCGATGGCGCCAACAGGGCTTCGCGCGATCGGGTTGTAGGCACTCTCAACTTCAATATTGGCGCGGTAGAGGAGCGCCCAGTCGGTGACGGAGAGTCCCGCACGACGCAGAGCGCCATGCCCGGCATATCGCAGGGCGGTGGTCTCGATCGCATTAAGGATTTCTGCGGAGGCGCGAACAGCACGCGGAGCCGGGATCGCCACCTCAGTGACTACTTCAGGGCCACGTGGTTCTGCGAAAAGAAAAAGGCGATCCGTCGCCTCTTGGGTCTCGGAGAAGGAGCGCAGGGTGCTTGCGTCATCAGAGACGGAATTCAGTCGGCCATCGGGACCAACAGAGAAAATGAAAGCGTCGGCACCCGCCCGTGTTTCAGCCGCCAAGGGCGCGGAACAAACGCCTGTACCCAAAACAACGACGAGCGCAAAGGCGCGGTTAGCTGTCCTTGACCGGGGTCGCTCCGTTTTGCGACCCTGATGTATGACCGGGAGCGGCATGACGCTCACGACCACCTTCGTTGAGCGGAATGCTAACTGTCGCGCAGCCCATGTCAGCCAGGAAGCTGACAAGGCCAACGATGGTTTTGAAATCGCGCAACTTGAGAACACTTCGGCTGGTAACGAGCATCTTGTCGTCACGCCCATCAGACGCGACGGCGCGGATGACCCACGTACCGTACCAGCTGTTATGGCGCTTCTCGGCTTCTTCCTTGCAGACCACCTCGATGAGGTAGCCCTCGGTGAGCAGGCCGCGCAGTCCGTCTTCTGTAACCACATTGGGGGCTTCTTCTATCATGGCTTTCCCACGGGTCCTTTCTCTGCCTGAGGTGCAGCATCGGTCCCGTAGAGTTTAAACACCACGGGCGATACAATACAACATTACTGATAGCAAGACAATTAAAACGACTTGACGAACACCGCCTTGCTCTAATACCAGTGATAGCTGACAGATAAGTGATCTTAAAGGCAGCAAAGGAGTTTTGCCCTGCACATTTCCTGTGCGCGCATTGCTACGTTATTGCTGTCGGTCTTGCTTGGATGCGCGCCAGTACCTGCGTTTGCGAATTGTGTTCCGCCCGAGCGACCGTTCCTGCCCCAGTCCCAAGACGACATGCGAACCTACGCCGAACTGATCCGGGCGGATTTTGAAACTTACATCACTGATGTTCAGGACTATTTCCGTTGCGTCGATGAAGAGCGTGCTCGCGCCTTCGCGGAGGCTAGTGAAGTCAGTGAGGATTATGGCAGGTTCTTGAATGCCGTGAAGTGATTGACGTGGGCGAAAGGTGATCGGGCGGCAAATCTCTTTGCCTACATCATGCTTCCAGTGCGAACGTTCGCCAAAGGGGATCCTGCGAGGATCGGACGTTCTCCATCTCGCTTCAACGGCAGAATTATGGCCGGTAACTTACCCGGGCCCCATCATCAACGATAACGAAATGATCTTGATACGCTGGATCATACGGGTTCGGCAGCAGCATAAACTTGGGTTCGGATGTAAGGGCGTGATCCACCTTAAGCACGAAGTAGGAAATATTTGAAGAAACGAACGAAAAAATAAGTCCAAAGAAAATTTTGGGGAACTTCATCAGCCGTAAGCGCTACGGCATGGCCCTACGCGGCGAGGCTTGACGGCAGCCTGAAGCGCCACGGCATAAGGTCTTCGATGCCACTCTGCGGATGGCCGTCGAGGATCGCGCGGAGGGTTGCGTCGAGGTAGTCGACGGGGTTCACGCCGGACATTTTGCATGTGGCGACCAGCGAGGCGAGCATGGCCCAGTTCTCGGCGCCGACCTCGTTGCCGGCGAAGAGCGCGTTTTTCCGCGTCAGGGCAATCGGTCTGATTTGATTTTCGACGGGGTTGGTGTCCAGCTCGAGGGTGCCGTCCTTGAGGAAGCGGATCAGGCCAGTCCAGTGCGCCAGGGTGTAGCGAATATCCTCGGCCAGCTGGGATTTCTGCGGGATGCGCGAGAGCTGAGCTTCCAGCCACGGCTTGAGCGCGGCGATGATCGGGGCTGAGTGTTCGCGCCGGGCGACCAGCCGCACTTCCGCATCCTTGCCCCGCACGGTCTTCTCGATCTGATAGAGCAGCGCGATCTGGCGCAGCATCTCCTCGGCTATGGGGGAGCGGTCGCTCTCGAAGCGTTTCACGAAGCGGCGGCGGACATGGGTCCAGCAATACACCAGCTGCCACGGGCCGGTGTCGCGCGCGATCTCCGTCAGCGCGTTGTAGGACTGGTAGGCGTCGCATTGCAGGAACCGGCCGCGGTATCCGGTGAGGAACTTCAGCGGATGCTCTTTCCCCCGGCCGGGGGCGTAGTGGAACAGAACGATGGGTGGGCCGACACCGCCATGACCACGGTCGTCGGACACGACGGCCCAGAAGAAGCCGCTCTTGGTGGCCTTGCGGCCAGGGTCCAGCACCGGCGCGCGGGTCTCGTCGGCAAAGATGCGGTCCGCGCCGCGCAGATGAGCTTTCATGTGATTGATGATCGGCATCAGGTGGAAACAGGCACGGCCGACCCAGTTGCCAAGTGTGCCTCGATCCAGATCGATCCCCTGCCGCTTGAAGATCTCGGCCTGGCGGTAAAATGGCAGGTGGTCACCGAACTTGGACACGATGATCGAGGCGATGAACAGTTTGACCTGCCCCCCGAAACTTCCCTCAGTTTAATGTAGAGTTTGCTCAACCTTCGAAGGAGCAAACAAATGCGACAGAGCCGTTTTACTGAAGCCCAAATTATCGGGATGATCAAAGAACAAGAAGCTGGGATGCCGACAGCTGAGGTGTGCCGCAGGCATGGCCTCAGCCCTGCGTCGTTCTACAAGTTCAAAGCCAAGTATGGCGGCATGAACGTTGCTGATACCCACCGCCTTAAATCGCTGGAAGATGAGAACGCTAAGCTGAAGCGCCTGCTGGCCGACACGATGCTCGATAATGTTGTGTTGAAAGATTTGCTGGGAAAGAGCTGACGACACCGAATGTGCGACAGGCTGCAGCACGCAAGGCAATGCGGGATCACGACATCTCGCAACGTCGGGCGTGTAGGCTTGTCGGTGTCGATCCCAAGACTGTCCGGCGTGATCGGCCGCCGGATAATCCAGAAGTTCGCGAAGAGATGAAAGCGATTGCCAGCAAGCGGCGTCGGTTCGGTTATCGCCGGATCGGCGTGCTTCTGGAACGCAAAGGGATGATCATGAACCACAAAAAGCTGTATCGCCTTTATACTGACGAAAAGCTGGGCGTCAGGCGGCGAAGGGGCCGCAAGCGCGCACGTGGGTCACGCACGCCCATGCCGGTGGCCTTGCGGCCAGGTGAACGTTGGTCGCTGGATTTTGTGTCTGATACGTTTGGTGCGTCACGCAAGTTCCGCATGCTGGCTGTAAACGACGATTGTTGCCGCGAGAACCTCTGCTTGGTGGCTGACACCAGCATCTCGGGCGCTCGTGTCGCGCGGGAACTTGACGCGCTTGTCCGTATTCATGGAAAGCCTGCCTGCATTGTCAGTGATAACGGCACGGAGTTTACCAGTCGTGCGATCCTAAAATGGGCCGGTGATAACGACGTTGATTGGCATTACATCGACCCCGGCAAACCCCAGCAGAATGGCTTCATAGAAAGCTTCAATGGCAGCCTGCGCGACGAGCTGTTGAATGAGGAAATCTTCGATACGTTGGATGACGCCCGGCGTAAGCTGGCACTCTGGCGATACGACTACAACAACGTCAGGCCGCACTCATCGCTTGGGAACCAAACACCGGCAGAAGCGCGTCGAGCGCTTGAGCAATTTGAGGGCTCCGCGCACGACGCGCTTGCCCAAACTGACGACGAAGAATATGAAACTCAAGCCCGCAAACTCTCGTTATGAATGAGGGAGCCTCGGGGGGCAGGTCAGTAATATTAAGTGATACTGTCGGCAGGTACGCGCTCACGCAAGAAAAAAGCGTTGTTATCGGATAACAACGCTCCGGCTCGGCCAAAACTAGTGACTGAGGCCACGGTCACGATCTACCTCCCTGTCGGCCTCGATCTGTAGATCAAGGTTCTGTTCCTCTGTGGACACTCGTGCGTAACCGATTTTCATGGATTCTTTTTGCACGAGGTTTTTGCGGCGGTCCAGCACCAATTGAATCAATGACTTGGCGGAAAACAAAAAACTGCCGCAAAAAAGGGTCGTTATAGCCGGTGACAAATAAACGAATGTTTTGACACGTTTTTCCGCTGGTTCGTGGGGTTGGGCATCGACGATCCGGCCTGGGTACCGACCGTCTTCACCAAGAACCGCGACCGGCTGCCCAGGCTGCTGGCTGCATGACGATGAAGGACCGCGTCAGGCACGCATGCCGCCTACGTCAATGTGAACGCCGCCGCCCACGCAAAAGGGAAAGCGTTCCGCATGGTAGACTTCTTCAGCACCCTGCTAATGTGACTATCGCCTTTGTAGTTCTTGGTATACCGTCGAAAGATCACCTCGTTAGCATATTGCAAAACTCTCGGGTTTTGGTTGAATATTCTTCGTATTTGCCCGCATAACTCACCATCAGTTCTTGATATTGTTGCCAAGTTTTACTGTAGCCAACGATGTCAACCGCTAAGTGCATCGTCATATATAAGCGCCGTTTGGCTCGATCACTGTTACTGATATTGCCAGCTATGTCCAATAACTGAGCATATTCAGATAGCTCACCATCAGACAGTTGCTCTACGAAAGTAAATAGAGGCCCATACATTGCTGCTATCACTTGGTATCGAACGACGCGATGATAGCTCGACGGGTCAGTAAAAAGAGTGCCATTTTTTTCGGTGATTGACCAAGCTTCGTAGCTGAAGATTTTAGAAACAGATTGTATTTGGCCAGCCAGTCTGAAGCAGTCAGGCGCTGTCTCAGCTTTCAGATCCGTTGCTAATATACTTGCGGCGAACGCAAGCACAGAGCCAGCAGATATTATTGAACTGATATTATTGGTCATTGATAATCCTTACAAGATGTAAGTTAGTTATTTCATTTCAGATACCACAGCATACAACGAAGGCAGTCGGAAAAATATATAGAAATTAGTCCTCGATCACGTTCCAGCTTGGAGTATTGGCGAGGCTATTAGCCAGCGCAGCGCATTCATCTGCTATTGTCTCTGCCTTGCCTTCACGGCGCACTGTACGACCCACGCGTTGGCGTTCTGCACCTCAATTAGCTCAGGTAAGTCTTTGCGGCCCCACGTCAGTTTTACAGCGGTAATCTTGCGTTCCCGCTTGATCGGGATGTAGCCCTTAACATTAGCTGGTGGTGCTACTGGTTAGGTTTTGGCGTAAAGATCGACTTGGCTAACCCTAATACGAACAGCGAAATTCCAATACCGAGAAGGACATAACTCGTCGTCCTTAGCATTGAAACCATCGATACTGCTTCCTGTGGACTGGATGCCCGGATCAACTCTCCGATGATCTGGGGGTCATTGGCTGCGTATAGCAGAAAACCTCCACCACCACCCAGAAGTATGCCCCAACCAGTCCAGAATGATGGGGAAAGCTCATACATTGTGGAGGTGGAATTTTCCTTCGCTCGTTTTTGAGCAGGTCTGACTTGAAGTAGATAGATTACAAAGAGAATTATTCCGAGCAGCAGAAACGGCATTATGCCGATATTGTTTAGCAATGATGTCCCTCGCAAATTTTGAATCGATATCACCTGGGTTGCGTCGTTAGCTAACTTCCAAAGCAAAATTTGTCTTTGGTCGGACGCGAACTTTTTTACAGTAACCGGAAAAGAACCTTGGACAACCCCAAAGGTTTTGACAGGTTCCTGGCCAACCGGCCAGGAACCTTCTTAGTTCTGCTTTTGGTTAAAAGCGGAATCCAATTTTCCCAATTTTTTCAGTGTTCGGTGAAAATACGCTTGACATGCGCCCAAGGTAGGCAGTGCCAGATTGCCTGCCCTTCACTGCAGATGTGAAGTGGCAGTTCGTCAACAGCGAGAGCCGACGTTCAAACAGTCATAGATCGGGGGTTTGTGCTGCGGTGTGGAAGGCGGCTCTGAGCCCAGAGTCACCAATGCTGCGCTGCTCACCATCGTCCGCTCTTCGCAAGCGGAAGTCAGCGGGTGTGACGTTGTTCAGGCTCTCGTAGTAGCGCGGGTTATTGTGGTAATCCACGAAGTCCACGATCTTTCGTGCAAGCTTACAGGACAGGTAGTAGTTCTTCAGCAGAAATTACCATTCATGGTCTGAAGATGAGAAGGCGCGGATTGAGGCAGATATTCTAATTGAGAAACCGCTTACTTTTGGTTGCTAAGGGTCGCTCAGTTCAATTTTTCTGCGGCAGCAAGGGCCACACTATATAAGAAAGCGGCATGCATCTCACCGCGATCAAATTCATCGAGTTTCTCTAATGCACCAGGTATATCAACTTTGGCTAGTTCACTATATACATCCAGTCTAGCCCAAGCTTGGGAGCTCTGATCTTGCATATTTCGTATATAGGTTTCCGCACGATTCAGATCACCTGCTTCAGCGGCTGCGTTAGCTGCAATCGACCAACCATCATCCCGATCATCGCCATCGAGCCTCGATAGAAAGCTTACTAATCTGGTCTCGTCATCAGTACGATAAAGTGCCTTTACCGTCTCTAACAGCGCGACATACCTATTATACTCTCCAAAATTCCCTTTGAGCTGAATAGAAAAATCAATCGCTGTTGAAAGATTGTTGGTTTCAGCCGCGCCCGCTGCCAGATGACCCATAATCGATTCCGATGAGTACGAGCTACTTGCAGAATAAAGTAGCTCTAGTGCGGCATCCATGTTCCCTGCCAACACTTCAGCTCTCGCAAGATGTGACTCGCCAGACTTTCTCTGTAATTGACTATATTCATCTCGCGCCATCGAAAGGTAGTTTTGCCCTTCCGATGTTCTATCCTCTCGAAAGGCATGTGACGCAAACTGAGCAAAAGTATTTACTCGGTAGATTCCACGCGGAATATTTTCATTCAACATCGCCATAGCTTCATCTACTCTCCCATCTTCAAATAGAGATAATGCGATGTCTTCATAAACTCCCTGCGACCAACTACTACGAATCTCATCTGCGATAGTAAGTGCAGCTTCGTGCATTTCCCAACGCACTAGTTTACCCGCCATTTGCGAATAGGCATTATCTCTTTGGTCTGCTATCCCATTTGCAAGGTGTCGGGCCTTGGGAATTTGCCCGGCACCTGCAAAAACCGCGCCCAAATGAACAATAGTATGAAAGTCTCTCTCTTCAGACCGGAAAATAATGTGCTCTGCTTCCTCAGCTAAAAGCCTTGCTGTCTCAAAATCCCCGAGCTCGAGAAATCCCTCAGCTGCCCAACGAATTTCGACTTCAAGCTGATCCTGTGGAACATTTTTCCTAGCGTGGTCTAGGGATGCTGCCATTAGACACAATGGCGTGCGGTCTAGATTACATAACGGCCAATTTACGTTTGAAATCGGCGAAGAGCTTTCTACTTCCGCCAACCATGCAGTAGGGTTTATCCATCCTCGTTCAATCGCTTGACTAGGTGTCGATGAAACAGGAGCTCGCCCCCAACCCCAGCCAGCGCCGATGGCCTCCAAGACATTGCCTGAATTTATACCCCAGTGTAGGTGTGGACCTGTTCCAGCGCTAACGATTGCACCTATTCTCTCTCCTACGATTACCTGCGTACCCTCTTCCAAGTCACTATTTATATGACCAAAAACGTGCTGAAATCCTTGCTTATCTCCCCTAATGATTAGGTACTTCTCAAACGGATCGGAGCGTGCTGTCCGATTCAGCAAGACACGTCCACTTACGGGTGAAAAAACAGAGGCGCCGTTTGGTGCCGGCAAATCAATCCCCAAGTGTTGAGCAGGCGGTGACCAGCTTTGGGGGTATGTGCTATCGAAAAATTGCGCCGACACTCTTCGGTTAGAGTCAACGCCAAGGGGAAACCTGTTCACATCAGCCAAAATGGATTGAGGAACCAGCATCACTAGTAGTGAAAAAGCTGCCTTCCACAGCGCCTTTCGAGTATTCATTACCATCCCCATCAGTATCAAAAAATTGAAAACGATACAGAGAGCCTAGACAAACATGGGATCAAAGCAAAGAGCTAAACCCTACTTCTTGGGAGAAACGCGCGAAAGTTGGTGATGCCCTGAGGGGCGGCATATCATGGCGGTGTTCAGACGCCGTCGATTCTCTGCCGAGAAAAGGATATGCCACATGTCAGAGACTACCATCACCCAGCTGCCC
>Ga0307940_1001008_pt1 | contig 16812 bp, 14 predicted proteins | sample OrgLakmetagen124_FD_201835 | JGI IMG/M metagenome (GOLD analysis project Ga0307940, IMG submission 201835) | Saline water microbial communities from Organic Lake, Antarctica - #124 | ecosystem: Environmental > Aquatic > Non-marine Saline and Alkaline > Saline | place: Antarctica: Organic Lake... | reverse complement strand
CACCATCTCAATCGAATCAGGCGTGCAGAATGGAACCCTCGCGATCGCGGTCGGGAGCATCATTGCCGGGACTGAAGGACAGACGCTCCCTCCTGAAACGGTGCCTGCGGCTGTCTATAGCATTACCATGTATATCGTGTGCGTTCCATTCGTGTTTTGGAGACGGCGTGCGAACACCCGCCCGTAGAGGATTCAGTCGATTCGGTTTGATGCTTTTCCCGCATCCGCCATCTCCGACGCTGGACCGCTTGCAAATCACCCTTGGCAAAAAGCTTCCGGAAAAGTTAATCTCCCGCAAACGGAATCATGAAATTCACATACACATTAATTCTCGCACTCATTTTCACGCCTTTGGCATGGGCTAAGAAGCCGGCGAATACTTGGATAGATCCAGTAAAGGCTGCTACGGAACATCCTAAGTTTCAATTTATCGGAGAATATTCCGATGCGCAGGAAACGGTCTTCCACCAAGTGACGTTGTTGAAAACAGACGACTACCTTGTCTCTACCTATAAAGCCGGTCTCCCAGGTAGAGGATGGGATAAATCGCCGGTCGATTCCAGAGTTCTAGATCAGGGGGAGCTCGATTCCTTACTCAAGAGTGCCGTGAGAATTGAGTATGTCAGCCCAACAATGGGTATGACAGCTCCCGAAACCGCAGTGACAATGCCTACAGGATTCACCAATGTGGAAGATGGCATTCTATGGGCCGGAGGAAGGACGGTTGACTCGTTCGGTTCTTTCAAGATGCATCTTGAGTTCCGCCTACCATTTAAGCCAATGCGTAACCCGAGCAATCAAGATAAGGGAAATAGCGGGATCTATATTTACAATAACTACGAGATCCAAGTGCTCGACACTTTCGCCCTAGACTACTCTGCGGAAAATTTTCCGATTAAGACCGAGTCCGCTAAGAAGCAATGGTGCGGATGTTTTTATAAATCTATCATGGCGGATGTGAATGCGACTCTCCCAGCTCTCACTTGGCAAACTTACGACATAGACTTCACCGCGCCTGTCTTTGAAGACGGTAAAAAAGTAACCAACGCCCGTATTACAGTGCTCCACAACGGCATTAAAATTCATGACGATGTGGAACTGAAAAATGGGACTGGCAATGGCGGCAAAAGAAAGCAATTGGCCCGGGGTCCGATTTATTTTCAAGATCACGAAAATCCAACCGCCTTCAGGAATATATGGATTCAGGAAACTGAAACGGTGAAATAAGAAGCTTGGCTTTACATAGCCAAGCTCTCCACGAGCAAGAACTTCACCCGCCGCGAGTCTCCTCTGCCCACACCAAAAAAGGCTTCGGCATTGCAGCCGGGTAAGGTGGCCGGATCAAATGACGGTGGAACTTTCAGCCACCGTTTCGGCAGGTGTTTCGCCAAGGCCAAAATTTCCTCACATGGTGGGAGATCGGCCAGCGTGACGCGTTCCTTATTGTATCGCTCGCCCCATGGGGGATCAATGAACAGCAGATCCGCCTCCCACTCCGATACGATACGACGAGCATCACCAAGGACGAATTCAATTCGATCCGCCACGCCATAGATCTTCGCGTTATGCCGCGCCATGGCGAACCGGTCAGGGTCGATCTCTATGGCGAGCACGGAACATCCGGCTCGGGCGAAACCGATTGCATTTCCTCCCGCACCCGCGCATGCGTCGATGACACGAAGCCCCCTTGCCCGTTCACCCAGCGCGATAGCCAACGCTTCGGGAGTGAGTGAAACACGTCCTTCGTCATCAAGCTGCGTTGCTCGCTGATTAAATCCCTTACTGCCATCCCGATAGCGTCGCGCTTCCTCGGTGTAGGCCTTGCGCAGATCCTTCCGGTTCAATGGAGGTGAAATCTCCAGATTCAAAAGCGAGCCACCGATACCAACCCCACGTAACCGCGCCGCGAGGTCCGCCGCCGCATCGCGATACAAACCCGTCTGCGCCACCAGATTTCCGATCTCGTCATTCGAGACCGTCCACTCCCCCTCCCCCAGTAAACGCCTCCAGTCGAGCCATTGCGGCAGCTGGGAAACTCGTATCTGGAAAATTTTACTCATATAAAAAGACGACTATGACACAGGCTATGTCCATTCAAACCGAAGGAATTTATCCGTCCTTTGCGGTGGCGTAAACCACAGACCGCTCTGTAGACAAAATCCCTTTAACATTTTGTTTTCCCCTCCCAATTATGTTAGGAATTGAATCTTATGAACAAAACGAAAGATACATTCGAACGCTTGTTAATTTTGACAGATCTGGGAACGGTCAAGGTTCTGAATTTCAAGCCTGCAGGAGACGATCCGAGAGATCGCGCGCACTTAGCGGAACTGTCTGACGCGGAATTGGAATCACCAAGAGGCGCTGAGACAACTGACAGCCCCGGAAAGTTCAATCGCGGAAACTCAGCAGGCAACGGTGAAGCAATGTCTCATGCCGAGACGAAACTGGATATCGAAGTGGAAAAGCGGGCTATCGCCAAAGTTGCGAAGGAAATTTCCGTAGTCATCGCAAATCTTGAATGCAAACACTTCATTCTCGCTGCGCCTCAGGAGCATTTGAAGCGTCTTGAAAGTGAAATGGATCAGGACTGCCGTGACAAAATCACTAAATCAATCGGCGCTGACTTGACGAACTCCAGCTTGAAAGATCTGGAGAAACGGTTCCTCTAGTACATCCTCACATCTTCTCTCTCAGCTTGACCCACGCCGTGGCACCACCAACTCACGTGGCCAGGCGGCGGGGCTGAGATCGAGGAGATAAGCAACGGTTGTTGCAATGTCCTCCGGCTGAATATATTCCGGTCCACTCACGCCGGGCATGGCCGTTGCAACCATCGCCGGACAGATCGCCGCGACACGTATTCCCGCTTCGGCACCTTCGTCAGCCAAAGCACGCGTCAGACCGATCATGCCGTGTTTCGAGGCCGCATACACGCCCGTGCCTGCCCATGCATCAACGCCGCAGAGGGATGAAATATTGATTATCCGACCGTTGAGTTTCTCAACGGATGCTGGCTGTCTATCCTTCATCCACCGAAAAGCTTCACGTGAGCACCAATAGCACGAATAAAGATTGGTCTTCATCACTTGATCAAAGATCTCCGTCTTGGATTCCACCAACGGGCCTTTGCTCATCATTCCAGCGTTATTTACCAACAGGTCCAGCCGCCCTTCCCGCTCAATGGTCCCGTGGATGAGGTCGAGGCATTCGCTCTCGTTTGAAACATCTGTCGTGGAAGAAACACCACTGCCCGAGCCTGTGTTGTTAATATCTTCGACCACACGGTCGTTCTCCGCACTGCGCCGTCCAGCGACTACCACCCGATAGCCGCGCAAGCCCAGCATTTTGGAAATCGCTTCACCAATTCCGCTGTTCCCACCGGTCACAATCGCAACCGGCCTTCCTATTTTTCCCGCTTGGTCGCTCATGAATCAAGCTTTCAAAATCTTCGCCGATGTCAAATCTTGTTATCACTCCTCAAGGCCGTGCTAAACGCTGACGATGCTCTGCAATGATTTCAGGAACAATAGCCAGCGTGCTGAGAAAAATCATGCTTGCTGAAATACAAGCAACCCACGCCGGCGAGGCGTAAGTGGCAATCATGAACGCAAGGAACGGAGCGATGACTCCTCGCGCGCCTGTGAGAAAGGTATGCACACTCATGTATTCCACCACTTTATCGCTGTCCGCAAATTTTGTGACCCACAGAGTCCACAGGACATTACCTCCCGCTCTGGCAATCCCATGCAATCCGATGCCAATGCAGAGCGCCATAAAGCCATTTCCAAGGAAGTAAATAAGGACAGCCAGAATGAAAAAGACATTTACCAGCGCGCGCACCGAGTAAAACGGTAGGCGATCAAAAACTGTGCCCCACGGCACCACGAAGACGATAAAGGCCATCATCGGAACCGTGCCGGTAATGATCCCCACTTTCTCGGGGTTGTAATCATAGCCGTAAATCGGATTGCTGATGTATTCGACGAACAGCGCGAGACTGATCAGGTTCCCCATCCCGAAAACCATCCACACCGTCAGCAACTTTCTAAATGGGGCGTCTTCGGAAACATGACGAAAGGCATCGAACCACTGAAGTCTGATCGTCTTCCTCAGGACGACCGGCGCCATAAGAAGCACACAAAGCGACATCACCAGACAGGCGGCCGCGTATCCCCAAAATAGCTGTGAGAAATCGCTGCCGCGAGAGTTCAGCCATGCGCCGACTAGCCACGCGACTAGCCCTGCGGCACCGGCTCGTATAAACGCGGTAATAGAAAAAAGCCGACCGCGCGAATCAGTTGAATAATGCTTCCGATAAATCTGGGAGGTGAGCGGCGCACTCATACCTAGAAAGGTGAATGCGATAAAGCATCCAACAAAATAAAGGGTCGCGTTATCGTTCGCCATCGCGGCAACGGAAAAGCCACTAAAGGAGAGTAGCCAAATGGCGGCGGCGAGCGTGTTGATCGGCTTACTGAGCCGTCGCGCGACTTGAACCACAAACAGGCTGCAGAGCATGCCCAAACTGCCAGCTGAGAGCATCGCCGCTTTCACCGCCCAATGCATCTCAAAGACCTGAATGGCGAAAAAGATGGCAAAGGTTGTTACCGCGGTATCAATAAAACCCGCCGGCACCGCACGCACGGCTTCAAGCCGGAACGTTCGCCCCTGCTGGTCGAAGTCTTCTTGACCGGGAACGGGCTCACTCATCTTCGGGCAGCATCTTAAAAGAGACGCGAATGTCGATGCTTAGCTTACTGAGCTGGCCAAAAAGATGCTTTGCGAAACAAAAAATAGATGAAAGTTTGCGGTGAGGTAGAGGTCACAGCTAAAATGCCTCTAGCAGCCATCCCATAGTATCATTCATGTCTTACAGAACCATCCATTTCCCAGGCAAGCAACGCTTCGAGCTGAAAGATGGACCCGGTGAGCCAGCCGTCATTTCTTACCGACAGCGCGATAGCACCATCGTCATCGAACACACCTACGTGCCACCCGCTCTCCGAGGGAAAGGAATCGCGGCGATCATCACCCACGACGCCCTCTTGGAAGCCCGTCGGCTGGGCTGGAAAATTGTCCCAGATTGCTCCTATGTCGAAACTTATATCGAACGCAATCCAGAGTTCGCTGGCCTACTACATCAGCCGTAACTGCCCAAGGCGGCAGGCATCCAAAGACCTGACGTCATGCCACCACAAAAGCCATCTCATCTTCCAGATGCCTTCACTCGTCCGTATGCCGAAATATTCCCGGGAGAGTCCACCATTTCTTTCGGGACACTTTTAACGCTGATGTCCCCCGGAACTTCTACTTTGGGTCCACAACTTGTGACGAAGAAAACAAGAGAAACGGGAACAATAGAAATAATTAATTTTTTGATCATGATATGTAGATTTAACCTCCGTTCCCCTGTTTTGTCTACATGAGTTGCATGCCTGAAAGACGATTTTGTAGGCGCAGCTTTGCCAAAAACCAGCTTGAATGACTCGCAAAAGCGCTTCTTTTAATGCGTAGCGTTTTTTACCTACACCGGCGCTTTGCGTAGAAGCGATCACATCACAAGTTTACAATGTCCTCCCACTCTCCCGAAGCTGTCATCATCGGTGCAGGCCTATCCGGTCTGGCATGCGCTCTCGAACTCACCAAACAAGGAATGAGCGTGCAATTGATCGAAAAAGACGACGCTCCCGGAGGCCGGGTTCGCACCGACCTTGTGGAGGGTTTTCTTCTCGACCGTGGCTTCCAAGTCTACCTCGATGCCTATCCAAACGCTAGCCAACTGTTAGACTTAAAATCGCTCGAACTCCGATATTTCGAGCCGGGCTGCATCGTTTTTGAGAATGGAAAAAGACATAGACTAATGGATGTTTTCCGCCGTCCAACGAGCCTCTTTTCAAGCGCCCTATCTCCCATTGGCTCTCTTATCGATAAAGCCCTTGTGGCCAAACTTCGGTTTTCACTCAAGTTTTCCTCAGTCGCTCAAATTCAGCAACGGGAAGATCTGACCACTGAGACCTATCTCAAAAAATTTGGTTTTAGCGACGCGATGATCAACCGCTTTTTCCGCAGTTTCTATGGCGGTATTTTTCTCGAAAATGAACTCCGCACCTCCAGCCGAATGTTTGAGTTCACATTCAAAATGTTCACGGAAGGTTCCGCCACTCTTCCAGCCAGAGGAATGCAGGAAATACCTCGGCAGCTCGCCGCACGACTTCCCGCAGGCACGTTACGCTGTGGCATTGCCGTTTCTGAGATCCGAGGTCACACGGTTATTCTCGCATCTGGCGAACACCTTACTCCAGACCACCTTGTGCTCGCCGTCCCAAGCGATGCCGCGCAGCAGATGTGTCCGAACCTCGCTCTCCCTGAGCTCAAATGGCGGTCGGTCACGAATTGCTACTTCGCGGCCCCTAGCTCGCCTCTCAACGAAGCCATTATCGCTCTCTCTGGCGATCCCGATAGCTTGATCAATAACGTTTCAGTCCCATCGGACCTCTCTCCATATTACGCACCTGAAGGACAATCGTTGATCTCGGTTTCGATTTTAGGACTTCACGATCAGGCTGATTTTTTAGCCCAAGTTCGCAGTGAGCTTCGCTCGTGGTTCGGGAAAGAAGTAGAGACTTGGAGGCACCTCCGCACTGACCGTATCGAACGGGCTCTACCCGAGCAAACTCCTTCCACCACACGACCTGCAAACTCAGTTGCAGAAGTTTTCCTATGCGGGGATCAGCACACTACAACCTCCATCGAAGGAGCCATCACTTCCGGACAGGCAACAGCGAAAAGGATCCTCGCGATACGCGCTGCATCAGCAACTTGAAGCGGTGATATCTTGAAGAGCATTTCTCCAAAAAAACCTATCCAATTAAAAATCTAACCACTTACCTGAATCCATGAACACCACCCCATCCATCGGAACCACATTTACTGAAACTGCGACTCGGGTAATGCTTTGTGGCTCTGGAGAATTGGGCAAGGAGGTGGCGATTGAGCTCCAGAGATACGGGGTGGAAGTGATCGCTTGCGATTCTTACCCAAATGCTCCAGCGATGCAGGTGGCGGATCATTCAGAGGTGTTTTCAATGCTGGACGGCGAGAGGCTAAGGGAAGTGATTGAAAAATATCGGCCTCATCTGGTGGTCCCAGAAGTCGAGGCGATAGCAACTGATACTCTGTTACAGATCGAGGCCGAGGGACTGGCTACGGTGATTCCAACAGCCCGCGCGACACAGCTGACGATGAACCGCGAAGGCATTCGGCGCTTGGCAGCGGAAACGCTTGGCTTGGCGACTTCGACCTACTGCTTCGCTACAACCGAAGAGGAATACCGAGCAGCGGTAGCGGAGATTGGGATGCCCTGTGTTGTGAAGCCAGTCATGAGTAGCTCTGGCAAGGGGCAGAGCACGCTGAGCGAGGAGTCAGATATTTCACCTGCTTGGAAATACGCGCAGGAAGGCGGCCGGGCTGGAGAGGGAAAAGTCATCATCGAGGGCTTTGTCGATTTCGACTACGAGATCACCATGCTCACCCTGCGCCATTCCGGAGGCACGAGTTTCCTAAAGCCAATTGGCCACGTTCAGGTCGACGGAGATTACCGTGAGAGCTGGCAGCCACAGGTGATGAGTGAAGCAGCGTTAAAAGAGTCACAGCGTATTGCAAAAGCCGTAACCGATGATGTCGGTGGCTTCGGTATTTTCGGTGTCGAGCTATTCGTTAAAGGCGACAAAGTCTACTTCAGCGAGGTCTCGCCCCGGCCACACGACACTGGAATGGTGACGATGATTTCGCAGGACCTAAGTCAGTTTGCGCTCCATGCGAGGGCCATCCTCGGCCTACCAATCCCAAACATTATCCAGCGCGGTCCCTCTGCCTCTGCTGCATTACTAGTGGAAGGAGAATCTGAAAAAGTCACCTACGGAAACCTGGCAGAGGCGCTCGCTGATTCAGATACACAGCTACGCCTTTTCGGGAAACCTCAGGTGAAAGGCAAACGCCGGATGGGAGTGACCTTAGCGCGTGGGAACACGATTGAAGAAGCTCGTGAAAAAGCACGCAGAGCTATCAAGGCAATCGAGATAACGTTGTAGTTCGAAACTGCATAAGGAATCAACAGAGACTGCTGCTGACCATTTTATTCAGCTTAACCCAGGGTTTCTCGTCGTATTGGCATCCGCCTCAAACGAAGGAGGCACTTTGTTCCTCACATCGCCTAGACAGGTAATCAATCAGAATATTTAGTCGGAAACTTCAGATCATCCCCATCAGCGCCGATCAAGAGGGTTGCGGACACGGTTGGAGAGGCACCATTTTCCGAACCGAACTGTTGATAAAGGGTAAGCTCCCACTCAATCGGCAGACTGGTCCGAATAGACTTTTCTCCTCCAATGACAAACTTTCGCTGATTATCCGGATGAACCGGATCGAACTTCATAAAGCGATAGCTTTCAATCTTCTCTTTGGAAATCCGTTCCAAAAAGCTTCTCACCGTATCAATCCTCGAATCGTCATCCGGCTCCCTGTGAATGTAAGTTGATAAAGTCTCTAAATCGCCATCTTTCAACGCCTTAATGACCGTTGCTAAAAATGCTTTTTGCAACGGAGTGATATCTTTGGGGACCTTATTACCCTCTTCATCCATCACCATGCTTTCGAGGTAGCGATTCACTTTCACAATTTTTACCATGTCTGTGTGAGTCCGCTCATCTGCACCCAGTTGCCGCCCAACTTCTTCATAGTCTGCCGCACTCAGTAATTTCCTCTGTGAGACTCTGTTACCAAACATTCCGGTAACTTTGCCGTCATCAACTTCCACTTTCACATTCGTGAACCCCTTTCCTATTTTAGTAGAAACCACCGAATTAGCCGGAATATCAGGGTGAGTTTCCGGCCCAATGAGAGCGACATGAATCCAATCGCCATTCTCTGGAGCATGAAACTCAATCCAATCGATATCTGATCCTTTCTTTATCTGCACAAAATCCAGAATTAGACCCTCATCGTCAACTGCGACTGCGGTTACACCTTGATCCGTCAGGCCGGGGACAGAGGCTTCCGTATCATCCTTCTCGGCTTCCGCATATGTGGCACCAACGATTCTCCACTTTCCATCAATCAACGCGCTAGCCAGAGCCAAAGTGAAATAGGATCCGCTGTCTTCCTCATCCTTATTGCTCGTGGCTTTGGCAACAATCCAATGTGATGGCTCCACCAACCATTTTAGCTCTCTTCCATAAAGATTCCCTGGTAGCTCAAAATCCGGCTTAAAGTCCGCAAATTCATGAACCTCCAGTGACACATACGGCAACTCAGAAAAATCCAACGACTCAAAGAGTTCTCGCATGGCCTTTTCGACCTCTGGATCCGCCCCTTGGAAATATGTCGCAGCGTAGAGTTTGCGTGGTTGATTATTCTCGATGGCCTCTCTGACTAGTTCTGCCAAACCATCAAGGTCATCCGCGCCTGACTTTGAACACGACGGAATCGAGCCCAGGGCGAAACAGGCAGCTAATAATACGACGCACTTTTTCATGCCACCTTTTGGAGTAACACTTGCAAAGCGTCAAAAATAAAACCCCATCCATTACGCTGGAAGTGGTATGAAAAAATTCCGGAAAGTGGCTTACTCGCACACTGCGTGAGAAACGAAACGGGGTAACTCAGTCCCGCTGCGCGACAAACAACGTATGCGTGAATCGCTTCGCCTTCGGGTATGCTTTGGCCCCCACAACCTCCACTTTGCCATAAGCTTTCCCGAGCGACTTGGCGAAGCTCTTGTCTTGGTTCGCGGACCAATACACCACCCGGCCACCAGAATGCAAAGCTGCCTTCGCAGCAGCGATCCCTCCGCCATCGTAGAGTCCGGCATTACCCTTCTGAACCAGCGGATCCGGGCTATTATCGACATCAAGGAGAATCGCATGGTAGCGATCCTTACCGACACGTTTGATGATTTCCGCAACGTCGTGAATATGAATTTGCACCCGTGGATCATCGACTAGCTTTCCGTTCACGTCCGTCAGAAACTCGCGATTCCACTCAACCACCACCGGCAATAGTTCCGCGACATCGACGATCGCGTCCGGAGGACAAAGCTCCAAAACGCGACGCAGGGTGAATCCAAATCCAAGACCACCAATAAGTATGCGTGGGCAAGGAGGTAGATCCGAGCACGCGAGCTCTGCCATGGTCTGCTCCGATGAGGAGGCGGTCGTGCTCATCAATGGAACCCCACGCACTTTCATGAAATAACTTCCGTCGTGCTCCTGAAGGACGAGCGACTCGCCATCCGGAGTCGTCGAAGTGGCGAGTGTGGTGGTAACTTTCATAAGGGCGCGGAGTGGGTATCGCCCGCATATGGCCATTTGTCGAAGCGATTCTCCTTTGCAGGACACAACTCCAATTTCCAATTCACAAGCTCAGTTTCCCTGCCAAGCTCCGACGCATCAAAAGCTCATTGCTCAAGTCATTCAGGTGGTTGCTCGTTCTCTCGCTCCTCGCGATTGTAACAGGCTCTGCCGCAGCTTTTTTCCTCTGGGGACTCGATGCCGCGACACGCCAGCGCTTCGAGAGCCCATGGCTGATCTGGCTGCTTCCAATCGCGGGTGTAGCGATGGGATTTTACTATCGCTACCACGGACGCGGTGTCGGCTCTGGAACCAATCTGATTCTAGGGACAGTGGATTCTGAAAAACCTGCCATTCCCTTCCGTTTGGCTCCAAGTATTTTGGTAGCCACCATCGCCACACACCTTTTCGGAGGCTCCGCCGGACGTGAGGGAACCGCGGTGCAAATGGGCGCAGGCATTGCCGCAACCTTTGCTCACCAAATCGCAAAAACCCCGCGCGCTGCCCAGCTCCTCATCTTCTGCGGAATCGCTGCGGGCTTCGGCTCAGTCTTCGGGACACCATTCGCCGGGGCGGTATTCGCCCTAGAGTTCATCCGTCACCGCCTAATCAGCCGCAAGCTCATCCCCTGCCTGCTCACTGCCCTTGCCGCCGATCAAGTCTGCCTTGCTTGGGGAATCATCCACACGCCCTACCCACAAATCGACTTCTCGCTAACGTTCACCAATCTCTTTCCCATTCTCTGGAAATGCCTATTCGCCGCTGTAATTCTCGCGATCACTGGAAGGTTCTTTATCGTTACATCGCATCGAGTCGCTGGATTTTTCCGAGAGAAATTTCCTCATGAAGCCGTTCGTGCAGGAGTCGGTGGAGTCGTTATCATCGTTTTATTTCTCGCTGCTGGAACCAGCGACTACCTTGGACTTGGAACCCTCGCTGAAAACGAATCCGCCATCACCTTGCCGCGGCTGTTCCTTACCGAGACCAATACAAACGCAACAATCTGGCTCTGGAAACTCGCCTTCACCGTAGTAACGCTCGGCGCTGGTTTCAAAGGTGGTGAAGTCACTCCTCTGTTTTTTATAGGCGCTGCTTTGGGAAATTCCATCGCATGGTTCATCGGCGCGCCCGTCGACCTCTTCGCCGGTATCGCCATGATATCCTTCTTCGCTGCTGCAACGAAAACTCCTTACGCCTCCGTCATCATGGGAATTGAACTTCTCGGCTGGCACACCTTCGCCCCGCTCCTGCTCTGCACTCTGATCGCCACCAAACTTAGCGGTAGCAACTCAGTCTACCCGAACAAAGAAGATCTCTGATCACTCAGCTTTCTCGCGCCGCAGTCATCTTCCAAATACGCGGAACCGTCAGCAAACAGGCTGCAAACAAACCCGCAGCCAGCCCCCACCAGACACCGACCGCGCCCATTTCGAAGTGTCTCGAAAGCAACACCGCTATCGGAATACCAATCAACCAATACGCAATAAATCCCATCACCGCAGGCACACGCGCATCGTGCAACCCGCGCAACATCGCCACAGAACCAATCTGCAAGCTATCGAATAATTGGAAAATCCCAACCACTACCATGATTGAGGCGGCAAGCCGGATCACCGGAGCCTCATCGACATACAGCGATGCCAGCCACTCGCCCAAAAAGAAAAAGCCCAAGGCACCGACCAAGGCCCAGCCAGAGCCTAGAATCCATCCCGAGACAGCGATCTTACGAAGTCGCCCGAACTGACCAGCCCCGTTGGCTGAGCCGATTTTTACACTGAGCGCCATCGAAAGACCCAGCGGAACCATGAACGCCGTCGCCGCGCACATGAGCGCGATCTGGTGCGCTGCCATCGCCGTTTCGCCAAAACGCCCCATCAACAAACCCGCGGCGGAAAATGCAGAAACCTCACAGACCATCTGCAAGCTCGCCGGAAACCCGATCCCAAGAAACCTTCGGATCTCCCCCACCGGCGGCTTACGGAACCAATGATACGGCACCCATTGGCGCATCCCCTTAGCCCAATATAACCAGACAAACATTCCCACCAGAATCGCAACGCGTGAAATTAAAGTCGCATAAGCGGCCCCTTCCAGACCCCATTTCGGAAAACCTAAATTCCCGTAAATCATCACCCAGTTCAGAAACACATTGAGCACCACACCCCAGAGGAAAATCCAAAACGGCGGCCAGGGTCGATCCAAAGAGTCCGCGTGATTCTTCAATGCCATCGCCATCAAACCTGGGATCAACGAAGCCATTATAATACGGAAATACACACCGGTCTTCGCCTCCACTTCCTGCGGTTGCCCGAAAATTGCGAGATTGATCGAAATCAAACACATCAACCCGAACAACAGAAAACCAAGCACAGTCGCTATATAAACTCCCTGTCGGCAGCTCGCCCTTCCGGCTTCTTCATTTCCGCTACCGCTGGCATTAGCAGTGAAAACAGAAACCGAAGTCAAAACACCGATACCAAAGACGAAGGGCACATAAAAAAGAGAATTCGCAAAAGTCAGCACAGCTAGCTCAGTGACTCCCAATTTCCCGATCATCACCGTATCCGCTACGCCCAGCAACATCTGGCTGACCTGCCCGATAATCAGCGGGAAGGCCAATTTCAGTGTGGAGCGAGATTCAAGTAGAAGCGACATCGGGGCGCAGTTGATAAACTCCCAGCCAGTCGCTTGTCACTCACTTGTTGAACCGCGCGCGATCAATCACACAGATTTCTCAACAATGTTTTGCATATCCTAACCATTTTTGCATGATTCGGCCAATGGTTCTCACCACAAAACTCTTCGCTCTTCTCCTTGCGATAATGCTTCTACCGCAATGTGCCTACCAAAGCGCACCTCAGAGTGGAAGCGTGACTGGCCCCTTTGACAGTCGGGGCAACTATATCGAGGATTGGGTCAATTCACCTGAAAAATGGTATAGACCAGCTTCACCTGGAATCGGCTCCAAAAAAACGAAAACGACCGTTGCTAAGAAAAAGGTCCAATCCACCAATCAGGTCGCGGTTCAAACCCGACCAAATCCTGTGGTGGTAAAACCGAAGCCCACTGCTAAGCCAAAACCGAAACCAAAGCCAAAACCCTCATTCACCTACCATAAGGTGCGCAGAGGCGACACACTCTCAGGACTTGCACGGCGCTACGGAACCTCAGTTTCACGTATCAAACAAAGCAACCGAATTTCCGGAACCGTCATCCGCTTGGGTGAGACATTGAAAATTCCGAGATAGCTTCTCCAGCGTCTTCCACCCCCTCATCTAAACGCAGCATGGCTTTCCCGAAGAACTTTCTCTTCGGCACCGCGAACGCGGATCACCAGACAGAGGCATACGATCCCGAGCACGAGGATATCTGGGACCTATGGGAAAGAGATCAAGGCCTCAAACCGCGTGGCAAAGCCACTGATTTCTGGAACCGCTATGAAGAAGACATCGCCGCCGCCGCTGGCCTCGGCTGTAAGCTGTTCCGTTTCTCTATTGCATGGGCTCGTGTCGAAACCTCATGCGGTAACTTCGACCAAACTGCCCTCACTCACTACCGCGAGCTGGCGGACTGCATTCTCAAACATGGCATGAAACCCATGGTCACACTCCATCACTTTGTCTGGCCGGTCTGGTTGGAACGCGACCACGGCGGAATGCTCGGTGAAGATTTCCCCGATCTATTCGCTCGCTACGCGGAAAAAGTCGCTTCCGGTCTCGGCCCTGAAATTGCTTGGTGGGTCACCTTTAACGAGCCCAGCCAGCTGACCTTCGGCTACATCAAGCCGTGGTGGCAAAATCGTTACTACATGCCGCCAGGTCTGCCGCAAGGCTCCTCGGTCGACGCTGAAGCCAAGGCCGTCGGGAAGCTCATCCCCAATCTCTTTCTCGCCCACACTCGCGCCAGAAAAGCGATCAAACACCAGCTCGGAGATAGCGCCCAAGTCGGCGTCAACCCCCTCGTCACAGGATTTCCCATCTGGCTTCAAAAGGTCCTCGACTGGACTGCCTGCCACCGCCGCCTTAGTGAAGCACTCTTCAAATTCACCACTCGCAGAGCTATCGTTAATCGAAGCGTGAAGCACGATTACTCAACCGAAACAAAAACCGGTTGGCTCAATTGGGCGTGGCGCTTCTGGGGAACCGCCAGCCTCATTGCCAATTCCAACTGGTGGTATCTTGGCATCTCAGGAAGACTCGCTCCCGAACTCTGCCCAAAGGAAGCCATCGGCGCGCAAGACTTCGTCGGCCTCGATTACTACTGGGGGCTCCCGACCCACCGCTTACACTGCTTCCGCTTACTGGAAGATGCTGCGCAAGGGCGCTTTCTTCGCGCTCCGGTCTGGCCGCGTGGCTTATACCATGCACTCCGCCGTTTCAGTCGTTGGTTTCCTGAACAGGAATTACTTATCATCGAAAACGGTTGCCCACCTTCTGCCAATAATATTTCACGCGGCGAATACATGCGCTCTCACCTTTCCGCCGTCGAAGCAGCAATACACAAAGGCGTTCCCGTGCGGGCCTACAACTGGTGGTCGATCACATCGAACCGTGAATGGGGTCACCCGTTTGATCCAAACACGGACTTCGGGCTATACTTCGTCGACCTAGATCACGATCCCAATCTCACAAGGCTGCCAACTGCCGAAGCAGATCTATACAAAAAGATCATCGCCTCACATCAAACCTAGAAGCACTTATAAAGAGCCTGCGCCCTACTTTAAACTACCGGTTTTCTCCACTGACTTAAATTTTTCCCTGAATTTCTTGTTTCGCTCCGCCGAGGTCGTGCCACCTTCTTCGCCCATCATTTTGCCCATTTCCTTTGCGAATCCAGGATCCTCACCCTTTTCGTTCAGGGCACCCGGTTGCCCGCCCATCGCCGCAGTCGCAGCTTCGATCCGGCTACCATGCTGGCCTACTTCTTCAAGCGATTCGTCATACTTGGCGGCCATTTCATTGACGTCGGCAACCGATCTTATTTCAGCGAGAATACCTTTAAATTGCTCGATTTTTTCAGGATTGGAAGCCACCCAGCCGGCAGTAGCGCCAGTTGCTGCGAGAAGAAATACGACCATGATAATCCGACCGCGCCGCCGCTTACTTTTTTCCTTCGCGTACTTCTCATCAAGCAACCCCTCCAACTCCGCGTTCAATCCACTGTCCAATGACTTCTTCGCCTCGTCATCAAGATCGACTAAATCAGAACCCTTCGAATCTACTCCAATAAAAACGTCTTCCGCCTTTTGAAATGGAGAAGCTCCCTCCGACTCTACAGCTGAGAAAATAGGAGCTTTTTCAAATGTAGCAGTGTGTTCACTAGACTGCTTTTGCAGAGTCTTAGGCTCTAATTGACTAGGCCGAATCGAATCGTCGCTTGAGCTGAGTGCTGCTTTGAAAAGCTCATCCAAATTTTTACCTTCTTTCATTGGATGAAAGTATCCTTTTTCAAATTTTTAGGTCAATGGTATTCAGCCTTCCCCTACACAGCCGATTCGATTGAAATGCTCCGCGTATGGCATACTTAGACGAAAACTTTCTACTCTACAGTGAGACTTCACGCCGTCTCTTTCATGAAGTCGCGGCAAACCAACCGATCATCGATTACCACAATCACCTCTGCCCTGCGGAGATCGCGAACAATCAGCGCTGGGATAATATCGCGGATATGTGGTTAGGCAGCGATCATTACAAATGGCGCTTACTACGTGCTAATGGTATCGATGAGGAACGCATTACTGGGAACGCGGATCCTCGTGAAAAGTTTCAAGCGTTTGCTGAGACAGTTCCATACACGCTTAGAAATCCCATGCACCATTGGGTTCACCTAGAACTGCAGCGTTATTTCGGCATTCACACCCTCCTCAGTCCGGAGACAGCCGATCAGATTTGGGAAGAAACCTCAGCCCAGCTTAAAGACGAAAACTTCTCAACCCACGGTCTGCTTAAGAAATTCGATGTCAGAGTGGTTGGCACCACGGATGATCCGGCAAACCCGATAGACGATCATGAGCGTATCGCCGCTTCCGACCTCAAAACCAAAGTTGTCCCAACCTTCAGACCGGACAACGCGTTTCAGGTCGATCGGCCAGACTTCTTTAACGCGTGGATCGCCAAACTGGAAAAAACCGCAGACACTTCCATCATACATCTATCCGATCTTCTTAACGCCCTGCAGAAACGGCACGATGATTTCCACGCCGTCGGCGCCCGCTGCTCTGATCACGGCTTCGACCGTTGCCCTGCTCTACATTGCTCCGATGCGGAAGCTTCACATATTTTTGACCAAGCTCGGTCCGGCACAGCAGTTTCCGCTGAGGACAAGGAACGATTCTCTTTCTACCTCTTGGTCTTTACCGGCCAGCTCGACGCGGCACGCGGATGGACCAAACAGCTCCACCTCGCACCCGTCCGAAATACAAATTCACGCATGTTCGACAAGCTCGGGCCCGATGCAGGATTCG
>Ga0307940_1000997_pt1 | contig 16877 bp, 14 predicted proteins | sample OrgLakmetagen124_FD_201835 | JGI IMG/M metagenome (GOLD analysis project Ga0307940, IMG submission 201835) | Saline water microbial communities from Organic Lake, Antarctica - #124 | ecosystem: Environmental > Aquatic > Non-marine Saline and Alkaline > Saline | place: Antarctica: Organic Lake... | reverse complement strand
GAGTCCTGCCGGGGGCACCAGTTACCTTTCCGCGTTGGCCCCTAAAATTCAACACGCTGCAAGTTTCGGATTCGGCCTAGCCTGGCCACTCAGAGTGCAAATTATCGATAGTGACCATTTTTATGGCCTTTGCTGTGCCGAGAACCTCGCCAGCCTCATTTCCTGCCATATCAAACGCAACAAGGCTCAGTGCTACTGTTGCCAGCCCGGTCGGTGCCAGGCAACGCAACGACCTGAGCCAGAAACAGGTGGCGATTGGTGGGTGTGACCATTTACCATATTTAATTCCTATCCTCCTCCGGGGGATGTTATCTTCTGCATCTATTGAAATCCGATGCCCGAATTGATGACTTTAAAACGATGACTTTTGCCCTTGACGGTAGAAAACTGCTTCCGGCTTTCATTATGCTTGTTGCACTGGCGGGAATGTCGCTGTCGGTGATTGGTGAGTCTTTCTCTCACGGAGTGGTTGAGTTGGACGGTGATACTGAATCGGAAAAAACCAGCCATTCAGACCATCATGACGGACACAGCCACAGTTTTGATGATGAGCCGGAGCGCTCCCTTCATCACGACGCAGGCAACCATACTCATGAGACCGTGGGCCAATTGACGGTTCCGCTCGTTACCCCGATCTTCAGCACTCTCCGGCAACCGCTGCCCTTTGCCGGTGACTCTCCCCGCAACTTCTGCTATCGGCTCGAGCGCCCTCCAAAAGCACTTCCTCACGTTTGATTTTTGCCGCTATTGCGCGGCCCAGGAAAATACATTCGATTGGAGTCTTTATGTTGTCAAGCTTGCTTGGCGGCTGCCGTAGTCTGTCCTTAACGGGCTGGGGTGGTCGTCTCTTCTGGACATTTCTGACGCTGGGCTTACTGAGCCTGAGTACCAATGTGCTGGCCCATGCTATTGCCCAGGGCGACAAGGGGTACATTCAGGAAATTACCGGTGTAAACCTCATGGCGTTCATCTACCTCGGGGCCAAACATATGGTCACCGGCTATGACCACCTGCTGTTTCTGCTAGGGGTTATCTTCTTTCTCTACCGCATGCAGCACATTGCGATCTATGTAAGCCTGTTTGCTCTCGGACATTCCACCACCATGCTTCTGGGTGTCTACTTTAACGTCGGCATCAACAGCTACCTCATTGATGCAATTATCGGGCTGTCCATTGTGTACAAGGCGCTGGACAATATCGGGGCCTATCAGCGCTGGTTTGGTTTCCAACCCAATACCAAGGCCGCGACGCTGATTTTCGGATTCTTCCACGGCTTTGGGCTATCCACCAAGATCATCGAATACGACATCTCACCGGACGGGCTGATTCCGAACCTCCTCGCTTTCAATGTGGGCGTGGAAATCGGACAACTCATCGCCCTTGCCATGATCCTGATTGTCATCAGTTTCTGGCGCAAAACCGATGGCTTTTTTCGCCACGCCTACACCGCCAACGTGGCCATGATGAGCGCAGGGTTCCTGCTTTTTGGCTATCAGCTCACCGGCTATTTTGTCGCTTAATTCCGGAGATTCACTATGTACAACACCGACATACCAAAACGTGAAGAATTGCCCAGCACCGCGAAACTGATTCGATCAACCATCATTGCCGCCGTTGTGGCAATGGCGCTACTGGTAACCGTGGTAATGCCTGCTGAGTACGCCCTGGACCCCACGGGAGCTGGTCGACTGCTGGGATTGACCAAAATGGGCGAAATCAAGGAACAGCTCGCCGAGGAAGCCGCGGCTGACGAGGCCGCCCAGATGGTTGCCGTGCAGCCGTCCGCTGACCAACCGCCTGCAAAAACGTTAGAACCTGCGGAGGCGGGTCCGACCCAGGAAACGGCTGCGGAGCCTGCGGTCCCGACCATTGGGAAACAATCAGCACCCGAACCGGAGCCTGAAGAATCAAAATGGCAGGACGAGGTACGCGTGGTGCTCACACCGGGAGAAGGCACAGAGTTCAAGCTCACAATGGAAGAAGGCGCTGTTGCGCGTTTCTTCTGGGTGTCCGAGGGTGGCCCCATCAATTACGACACCCACGGCGACGGCAGTGGTCAGTCCATCTCTTATGAAAAGGGCCGTGGCGTGCCAGAGGACGAAGGCGAACTGGTCGCCGCGTTTACCGGCAACCATGGCTGGTTTTTCCGAAACCGGAATGACAACGACATCACCCTGGTGCTTCGTACCGGCGGGGATTACGGGCAGCTAAAGAAATTGCTGTAATGCGAGAGAAAGCTGGCTGAGAGCCAGCCCTCTGATCAGCGTAAAATCACCAGCGGCTTCTTCGCTGTTTCAAGCATTTTCGTGGTCGTGCTGCCCACCAGAAACCGGCGGATTCTGGAATGGCCGTAAGCGCCCATAATCAGAATGTCGATGTCATGCTCTTCCTGGTAGGCGTGCAGTGTCTGTTCAACATCGCCCTCACGAACCGCCGTGTGAACGTCCGAACCCTGGCCGGACAGTAATCTCTCAGCCCGCTTGAGCTGTTCATTATGTTCGGGGGTTTCGGAACCGATCAGCACCAGATGCAAAGGCATGCCTTTGAATACCGGCGTTGCCGAGAGCAGTTCAATGCTGCGGAACGCCGTTTCACTGCCGTCAAAGGCCAGCATCGCGCTGCGTGGCTCCACGTATTCATCGGGAACCAAAAACACAGGTCGATGCACACTGCGAAGAACAGTTTCCAGTTGGCTGCCCACATGGCGGCCTGCTGCTGCACTGCTTTCCCCGTGCAACCCCATCACAAACAGCTGAGACTCTGATTCCAACTGGACCAGAGAGCCCGCCAGGTCGTCATGACGCTGACGTTTGTTAGTTTTATCAATGCCGGCGGTATTAACCCGCTTTTCGGCTTCATCCAACAGCACGTGGCCATGTTTCAACGCCAGCTTACTGCGTTCCTGATCCAGACTGACCAGTTCCTCTTGCAGTTGTTCGCGGCTGCCAAGACCGATATTGCCAGTCATGTCTGTTCTGGCGGGGTACTTTTCCTCGTCCAGAACATGCAGCAAAATCAAGGGCGCTGCCATACGCCGGCTGGCCCAGGCGGAGTAGTCGCATACTGCCAGCGCCGCCTCGGAAGCATCGATGCAGGCGACCACGTGGAGCGTCTTTTGATCTTCAATGTCGCGGTTTTCATTTGTCATGGTTTTAACTCCGCTAGTGGGCCATCAGTTGGTCTACGGCATCGGGTTTGTCGTGGACGCCAAATCGATCCACGATGGTCGCGCTCGCCTCATTCAGGCCGATAACCTCGACCTCTGCACCCTCGCGGCGAAATTTGACGACCGCCTTATCCAGAGCCGCTACGGCTGTGATATCCCAAAAATGGGCACGGCTCAGATCAATCACAACATTGTCTGTCGCTTCTTTGAAATCAAACGACTCAATGAATTTTTCAGACGAACTGAAAAACACCTGACCCACCACGCTGTAGGTTCGGGCATCGGTAGACTCGTCGTAATCGGAAGTGACCAGCATGTAATGCCCCACCTTGTTGGCGAAGAACAGGGCCGCCAGAAGCACACCGGCCAGAACACCAAACGCCAGGTTGTGGGTTGCCACCACCACAATCACAGTCACCACCATAACAATATTGGTCGAAAGCGGGTGATCCTTCAGGTTCTTGATGGAGCCCCAGCTGAACGTGCCGATGGAGACCATGATCATAACCGCGACCAGCGCCGCCATTGGGATCTGTACCAGCCACTTGTCCAGTACCAGCACCATAACCAGCAGGAACAGGCCGGCTGCCAGAGTGGAAAGCCGGGTACGGCCACCGGATTTGATATTGATAATGGACTGACCAATCATTGCACAGCCAGCCATCCCGCCAAGCAAACCAGAGCCAATGTTGGCGATGCCCTGCCCCTTGCACTCGCGGTTGCGGTCACTGGTGGTGTCCGTCAGGTCGTCCACAATGGTGGCCGTCATCATGGATTCCAGCAAACCAACGACGGTGAGACCGACTGCGTACGGCAGAATAATCATCAGGGTTTCAAGATTCAGCGGCACATCTGGCCACAGGAAAATCGGCAGAGTGTCTGGTAGCTGGCCCATATCGCCCACGGTCCGAATATCCATGTTCAGATACATGGCCACACCCGTCAGTACCACAATACAGATCAGTGGTGACGGCAGAATCCTGCCAATCACCGGAATCAACGGGAACAGATAGATGATGCCTAGCCCCGCCGCCGTCATGGCATATACGTGCCAGGTAACGTTGGTCAGCTCCGGCAGCTGCGCCATGAAAATCAGAATAGCCAGCGCATTTACAAAGCCTGTCACCACAGATCGCGACACAAACCGCATCAGCATTCCAAGCTTCAGGTAACCCGCAATGATTTGCAGCACGCCCGTCAGCAGAGTGGCTGCCAGCAGATATTCCAGGCCGTGTTCCTTTACCAGCGTGACCATCAACAGGGCCATAGCGCCGGTGGCCGCGGAAATCATGCCCGGGCGGCCACCAACAAAAGCGATCACAACGGCAATACAGAACGAAGCGTAGAGGCCGACCTTGGGATCGACACCGGCAATGATGGAGAAGGCAATCGCCTCCGGAATCAAGGCCAGGGCCACCACGATACCAGCAAGCAGGTCGCCGCGAATATTGGAGAACCAGTTGTTTCGTATACGACTGAACATAATCAGTTTATCCGGTTAAAAAGTGAAAAACAGACAGAGCCTTGGCGTCTGGGCCCATCCGCTTCAAAGCAGCAAAATGAATAGAGATGTAAGCCTTGCTCAACAGAAAATCGAGAGAGGGGTTAAAACTTGAACGCTATGGTGGAAGGATCGTCACAGTCTGGCTTCAGTATATTTGGTGAAGGTCGCGGGTCGCGAACATGAGTCCCGATTAAGAAGGCGCGAAGTCTAGCAAATCGCACCATTAAAAAGAAGTTATCGTCGCGACCTGTCTGGCTGGCGATATCCTAGCCGGGCCTGCTATATTCGTGGCGCTCGTCGGATCGGCACCGCCGTGAACTCGACAGTCAGATTTTTCGCTAACCGGAACACTCAATGGCCCGCTTCACCGAAATTGGTACCGCCACCATACCAGGCAAGGGATCCCGGCTCCGCTTGCTCCAACGAAATGATGAATTTTCTATCAAGATCGCGGGAACAACCGGTGAACTGATGAACAGCCGGGTGCATGGGTCAGAAGATGCGCTTGCCACTTTGGCTTGCGAGCGCATCGCCGATCAACCGTCGCCGCGCATATTGATCGGCGGCCTGGGGATGGGTTTTACCCTGGCGGCCGCGTTGGCGGCGGTGGGAAAGAGCGCCCAGGTCACAGTCGCGGAACTGGTTCCGGAAGTTGAGGAATGGAACCGGGGACCACTGGGCGCTGCGTCCGGTCACCCCCTGAATGACCCAAGGGCCAAGGTCTACATCGGCGATGTGGCGGATTTGCTAAGGCGCGGCGACGGCGAATGGGATGCTATTCTGTTGGACGTCGACAACGGCCCCGAAGGCTTGACCCGGAAAGAGAATAACTGGATCTATTCACCCGCCGGCATAGCCGCTGCCCAGAAATCTCTGAACCCTGACGGCGTTCTGGCCTACTGGTCCGCCAGTCAGGAGCACGCCTTCACCGAAAGACTGCTGGCCGCAGGCTTTTCTGTCGAACCTGTGACGGTACGAGGGTTGCGCCCAGGCAAAGGCGCTTACCATGTGATCTGGCTGGCCTGGTAAGTTTGCCCAGGGCCGAATTCGCATGTTAATAACAACGAATGATGGATACATGCCGATAAGGATGTCACACTGGAATAATGAACCCAAGGGCACTCACTGATGACCGAAAACTGGATGGAAAAGCGCAGACTCACAGCACTTAAACGGCTGGGAATCCTGGACACACCTCCAGAGGAGCGCTTTGATCGGTTAACGAATCTTGTCCGGCGGATTTATAACGTACCTGTGGCGACGATCTCACTGATCGATGACGAGCGCCAGTGGTTCAAATCCCGCCAGGGTCTGGACGTGGACGAAACCCCCAGAGTCCATGCGTTTTGCGATCACACTATTCGCCAAGACAAATTGTTCGTTGTGGAAGATGCAGCCCGGGACGTCCGATTTCAGGACAACCCGATGGTGACCGGCCCGCCCTATATACGGTTCTACGCGGGCATGCCTATTCGGGAACCCGGCGGCTTCAAGATAGGCAGCCTTTGCATCATTGACCAGTCTCCGCGCGAAGTGAAGGAAATGGACCTTGATCTTCTGCGTAACGTCGCCAGCCTGGTGGAGGATGAAATCGAGAGGGCCTATCTGTCCGGTAGTGACGGAGCTCTGATCGAGGTGTCCCACCTGAACCGCTCCATTCATCGGGCGCAAAATATCTTCCTGACTCAAGACAGCCTGAATGCCGCATTCGAATTTGTTCTCAATGACCTTCTCGCCCTCACCGGCAGCATGTTCGGATTTATCGGGGAAATTTTTTACCACTCGAACGGCACTCCCTACCTGAAAATCGGCGCCATCACGAACATCGCCTGGAGCCCCGAGACAGAAGCGCTTTATCAGCAAGTCAACCGCCGGGGTCTGATTTTCGAGCAGAACGATAACCTGATGGGCGCATCGATGATTGCCGACCAGTTCGTTATTGCCAACGACTTCAAGTCAGACCCCAGGCGCGGCGGCCTGCCAGAACGGCATCCACCAATTTCTTCCTATTTCGGGGTCCCGATTTATGCGGGCAGCGAGCGCGTGGGTCTGGTTGGCCTGGCCAATCGGCAAGGCGGCTACTCCGAATCCCTGGTGGGTGAACTTGAGCCGCTGCTGCAGACCGTTGGGCAGCTGATCGAACGCAAGAGTCTGCACCGGGAAAAAAATGAACATAAGGAAAATCTTGAAAAAGCCGCTAATTACGATTCTTTGACTGGCCTGCCCAACCGCCGGCGGCTAACGGAACTGTTCGAGCAGGAGATTGTTGAGGCAGACCGGCGCCGGGGGATCGTATCTGTCTGTTTTATTGACCTGGATGGTTTCAAAGAGATAAACGACCGTCACAGCCATGCCACCGGCGATATCATTCTCAAAAAGATTGCGGAGCGTTTGAAAAACTCCCTGAGGGACCACGACGTGGTGGCCCGGCTTGGCGGCGATGAATTCGTAGCGATTCTGCGAGATATTAACGACGATGCCATCTACCATCGAATACTCAGAGCGGCCCGGCAACCCATCGTTTACGGAGAACATACTTTCGAGGTTTCCGGCAGTATGGGGATCACGGTCTACCCCAATGATAAGTCCGACACTGATCTGTTATTGCGGCACGCCGACCAGGCCATGTACGAGGCAAAAGAATCGGGCAAGAACCAGTTCCAATACTTTGACCTGAAATCCCATGACCTGAGAAAAGAGCGCCACCGCGTCCTGGAGCAATTACCGGCTGCCCTGAAAGAACAGCAATTCGAGCTTTATCTACAGCCCAAGATCAGGCTTCAGGATAAAACCGTCGCCGGTTTTGAAGCGCTGATCAGATGGAACCACCCAACCGACGGTTTGATTGGGCCATTTGAATTTTTACCCCACCTTGAATACACCGAATTTGCGGCAGATGTAGGCCGGTTTGTGATTGCCGATGCGGTGGCCATGCTCCAGCAATGGTCCACCGAAGGGCTGCCCTACTCGCTAAGTATCAACCTCAGCCCGTCACATTTCCTGAGCGAACGTTTCGTGACTGATCTTGAGCGGGCCCTGGCGGGTAAAGAAAGCAATCTCCGGTCCCGGCTGACCCTGGAGATCCTCGAAACCACCACTCTCGACAACACCGAGAAGGTCATCGACCATCTGGCTCAATGTCGGGCTCTGGGAGTGCAGCTTTCTCTCGACGATTTTGGCACCGGCTACTCATCACTGGATTACTTTCGCAGGCTGCATGTCGATGAAATCAAAGTGGACCGCTCCTTTGTGTCGGAAATGCTGGAAAGCCCGGATGACGAGCTGATTGTCAGCGCGATTATCGGCCTTTCTCATAATTTCGGCAGACGTGTCGTGGCAGAGGGTATCGAAACGCTCGAAGTTCAGGAGAGGCTGATCGAACTGGGCTGCGAAGTAGCCCAGGGCTTTTACTACACCAGGCCGGTGCCCCGCCAGGAAGCCCTGGACTGGGCCAGGAACTTCGCCCGGACATAACGCAGTGTTGGCCCGAAACCTGCACCAGTCAGCCATAAGCCTTGAGAGCTTCCTACGCTGATTGGAGGAAATGTCCATGTCCCTACTGACTTCGCTGATACAGGCAGGCGCCCAATTCCAGCAGGCCATGGAAAGACGGCCGGCCACCGCAGATCGCGACGGAACGGCCAACGCCAGAGCTGCTGCCAGCAACAACAAGCCTGCTACCGACACAACGCCTTCGGCCACCGACGACCGTTTTACGCCATCCGGAATCAACGAACCCGACTCGCTGCAGGTCAAGGCAAGAAAACTGGCCATGACGGATTACAAACAAACAGTAGGGCAGGATCTTGCCTTTGTGCGGGAAACTCTGCGGCACAAACTTGCCGAATATCAACTCAGCCCGGCAAGCAAACTGGAGGTTTCCAGGGATGATAACGGCGGGATTCGTCTGGGCGGGAATCTGCCCCAGGAAAGCAGTGCGCGGATCGAGCAGGACCTGAATAACAACAAGCCCTTCCGGGAAGCCTTCAGCAGGCTGAGCACCAGCGAACCAACGCTGCATTTCATGGATAACGCGCTCAAGCTGAACAAGGCTTACGGTGTCAGCAATTCACTACTGGACACCATTACCAGCGAAAACCAGCAATTTAACGGCCTTCAGGATCTGGTGCACCGCTACGATTCGGTTCGCCGGTCGGTTGAGGCGGGCGACGCAGGGGCTTTCAGCGCACCCAAAGGCTACGCCTTCAGCCTGAACACCCGCGCCTGAACCCTCTGCCCGAAAATAATCAAAGCTGAAATGGCCCCGGATCGCCCTTCCCCTCGCGGGTGACTTCCGGCACTGGCCCCGTCATGTTCACAACGGTGGTCGCCTCGAGTCCGCAAAAGCCGCCATCAATAATCAGATCAAGTTCATGTTCCAGCCGCTCCCGGATATCTTCCGGGTCCGTCATCGGGTCTTCTTCACCGGGCAGAATCAACGTACTGCTCATGATTGGCTCGCCCAATTCCGCCAACAATTCCTGAACGATGGCGTTGTCCGGCACTCGCATACCGATGGTCTTTCGTTTGGGATGCAACAGCCGGCGCGGCACTTCACTGGTGGCTTCCAGGATGAAGGTGTAGGCCCCGGGGGTGAACTGTTTCAGCAGGCGATATTGGGTGTTGCCTACTTTGGCGAACACACCGACATCAGACAAATCACGGCACATCAACGTGAAGTTGTGCTTGTCGTCCAGCCTGCGAATACGTTTGATACGGTCCAGCGCCTGCTTGTCATCCAGCTGACAGCCTATGGCGTAGCCGGAATCTGTCGGAAACACGATGACACCGCCTTTTCTGATGATGTCGACTGACTGATGAATCAGGCGCTTTTGCGGTGTTACCGGGTGAACCTGGAAAAACTGGCTCATTGGCTGCTCCCGGCGTTAAAAGCGGGATCGTGTTTCGAGCCCCCAAGACAGTTGGGGGATTCCGGCGACGCCTGTCCGGATTCGGCCCATTCAGCCGGGGTAAAAAGATGCAACGCCAGCGCATGAACACCACCGGAGAGCTCATCCGCCAGCAACCCGTAAAGGGCCTGATGGCGTTTGACCCTAGCCTGCCCGGCAAACGCCGAAGACACCAGAGTGACTTTGAAATGGGTTTCTGAATTGGCCGGCACATTGTGTTTGTGGCTTTCGTTCTCGACCGCGAGATAATCGCTGGTGAAAGCCTGGCCGAGCTTCTGTTCTATCGTCTGTTGAGTCGTCATGACGGAAGTCACTCCTGTTTCAGTGCGTATGGCGCCAGTCTACTACAGCCCGGGCCCGGTTTGCTTGACAGGATTGGGGCAAAGCGCCATCGTCCTATGCCCTTTCTGAACCCCTGAAGCTTATGCGCCTGTACATTGCCGAGAAACCCAGTCTGGGTCGTGCCATAGCCGCGGCGCTACCTGCTCCGCATCAGAAGGGGCAAGGCTGGATTCGCTGTGGCCAGGGTGCCGAAGCCTGCACTGTCAGCTGGTGCATTGGACACCTGCTGGAACCTGCGGAACCCGCCCAGTATGACCCTCGCTGGAAAAAATGGCGCCGCGAGGACCTGCCGCTGTTCCCCGAGCGATGGGAGCTTGCCCCCAAAGCCAGCGTCAGTCAGCAGCTTAATACCCTGCAATCACTGATGCGAAAAGCCGAGCTGATTATCCACGCCGGTGACCCGGACCGCGAAGGGCAGCTTTTAGTAGATGAGGTCATTCGGTTCGCCGGCGTAAAATGCCCGGTCGAGCGTATTCTGATCAACGACCTGACCCCCAGCGCTGTCGCCAGAGCCATAGGCGCCCCCCAGGACAATCGCAAATTCCGCAGGCTCTCCCACTCCGCCCTTGCCCGGCAGAGAGCGGACTGGCTATACGGCATCAACCTGACCCGGTTTTACACCCTGGCCTGGCAGCAACAGGGAGAGCAGGGTGTGTTCTCGGTGGGGCGCGTGCAAACACCGGTTCTTGGCCTTGTGGTGTCCCGTGACAATACGATCGAAAATTTCGAGCCCAAGCCGTTTTTCCGCATCGAAGCGACCTGTAAAGCCGCAGAAGAAAAGGCGCCACAGGAACGTTTCACGGCCCGATGGGTGCCGTCCGAGGGCGATCAGGATCATTTGGATGAGGAAGGTCGGCTGCTTGATCCGGACCGTGCCAGACAAATAGCGGAAGCGGTTCAGGGGCACCCGGGAAAGATAACCGATGCCAGATTCCGTGACCGCAACGAAGCCCCGCCACTTCCCCTGTCCCTATCGGCACTGCAGATTGAGGCCGGCAGGCTGTTCCGTATGGGCGCCAAGGACGTCCTGGACGTAGCCCAGAACCTGTACGAACGCCACCAGCTGATCACTTACCCACGCTCGGATTGCCGGCACCTACCGGAGGGTCACTATGATCAACGCCAGACGGTTATTCAGGCGATCAGACAGGTAGCCCCGGAGCTTGACCCGGCCTGCGAATCGGCGGATCTGAGCCTCCGCTCCGCCGCCTGGAACGATAAGAAAGTCGATGCCCACCACGCCATCATTCCCACAGCCCGCTCACGGGGCTCCGGTCGGTTGAGCGCAACAGAGCAGAAAATCTACGATCTGATCAGTCGTTACTACCTGATGCAGTTCGCCGCCGATGCCATTCACCGGGAGGGGCGCTTGACCCTCAGGATTGGTGAACACGATTTCCGGGCCACCGAAACTGCCATTGCCGAACCCGGCTGGAAACAGCTGGAAATCCGTCAGCGGGAAGACCGGCAAGACGCCGTCCAAGCTCCCCTGCCCCGGCTGGCAGCCGACGACCCGGTTCTGTGTGAATCGGCGGCCGTCAGGGAGCGAAAGACACAGCCACCCCAGCCCTTTACCGACGCCACGCTGTTATCGGCGATGACCAATATAGCGCGGTTTGTCAGCGACCCGGAGTTGCGCAAAACACTGAGGGAAACCGATGGCCTGGGTACCGAAGCGACCCGCGCTGCCATCATTGATACGCTGTTCCGACGGGATTATCTGGTACGCGATAAGCGCCATATCCGCTCCACCGAAAAGGGGCGCTCGTTGATCAAATCCCTGCCTGAATCGGTCAGCAGTCCGGACATGACCGCCATCTGGGAGTCAACACTGGAGCAGATTCGCAGCGGCGATGGCGACCCAAAACGGTTTCTGGCGGACCTTCAGGCCCAGATCCGTAAATTGATGGATGGGGGAAATGAGACCGCAATTCCCGGGTCAGACAACGGCATTCATTGCCCCAAATGCCGAGCGCCCATGCGTGAGCGGGAAGGCAAGTTTGGCGCATTCCAGGCTTGCACCCGGTTTCCCGACTGCAACGGCACCCGACCCATTGAAGATACTCGCCCCGGGGATGGCAGTGGGGACGCGCCGGTGCCCTGCCCCCACTGTTTTTCACCCCTGGTGAGACGAAAAGGGCCAAAAGGCTGGTTTTGGGGCTGCAGTAATTTCCCCGGCTGCCGTCAAACAGTTAAGGATCTTGACGGTAAGCCAGCTGTTCGTTTACCGAACACTACATAACGACACTGAAGCGACTTTCATTATTTGTCATACTGTTGTTTTACCAGTAAAACTTTGGTGAGGACGCCAAATGCGCATTGGACTTCTGGAAGATGAACGGGAACAGGCGCAACTCATTCAGGCGATGCTGTCTGAGCGTGGGCACCAGTGTGATCATTTTCCTTCGGGCCAAGCCTTTCTGAGCGCTGTGTTGCATCGCAGCTATGACCTGCTGGTTCTGGACTGGCAGATTCCGGATACGACCGGCATTGAGGTTCTTGAGCATATCCGCGCCCACCTGAACTGGCCGATACCCGTGGTATTTCTGACTCAGCGTGACAGCGAAGCAGACATTGTCCGCGCACTGGACGCCGGCGCCGATGACTATTTATCCAAGCCAGCTCGAGAGGCAGAACTGATTGCCCGCATCAATGCCCTGGCAAGACGCATCAACCCGGACAACGATAAGCAAGTGTTGGCCTACGGTCCTTTCCGGATCGATACCCAGCACCGATCGGTGAAGCTGCACGATGAAGTCCTGACGCTCACCGATAAGGACTTCGACCTCGCCCTGTTTCTGTTTCAGAACCAGGGGCGGTTGTTAACCCGCGACGTGCTTCTTGAGCGCGTCTGGGGCCAGGTCAGCGATATTAATACGCGAACGGTGGATACCCATATGAGCAGGCTGAGACGCCGCCTTGGACTGAACCCGGAGAACGGCTTCCGTATCAAAACCATTTACCAGCGCGGCTATCGTCTTGAAGCGATGGCAGCGGAACCCAGCCTGACATGAAACCGAGCCTTATCCGAAAAAGTTTGATCCGCTTACTCGTTGCAGCCAGTCTGTTTGCCTGTGCCACGGCGCATGCCCAGCTGTCTGTAAGCCGTGGCTCTGAAGCCAGTGCTTTTAGCCCCGGCGGCGTGCAAATGCCCGAGTGGACCTACACCCTGGTTACAGGGGATACCGTTCAGAATATAGCCAAACGGTTTCTGGCCAAAGGCATTCCGTCGTCACGTCTATTACAACACAACAATCTGGCTGGTTCGGGCCAGCTGTCGGCGGGCGATAATATTCGAATTCCCTTGTCCTGGTTGCAACAACAGCCAGAACCAGCGCGCGCAGCGTCAGTATCCGGTCAGGTAATGCTACTGTCAGGCCGGGACAGCAACAAACGCTCCCTGACCGCCGGAACGCTGATCAGGGTCGGTGACGAGGTTATTTCCTACTCGGGCAATACCAGCATCGAGCTGGCCGACGGTTCGATTATTCAGCTCTCACCCAATTCGCGCCTGGCGTTCAATCGCCTGACTCATTACGGCAAATCCGGCATGGTCGACACCCGACTTCGTCTGAACGATGGTGAACTGGAAACCCGGGTCGAGCCGTTTATGGAAGACGGTTCGAAATTTGAGATAGAGACGCCTTCTGCCATTGCCGCCGTGCGTGGCACTGCGTTCACCTTGCAAACAGACAATACAGGTACAGATTTGCGAGTAATTGAGGGCAGAGTCGCTTTTGGTCCAACGGGCAAAACCCGGGTGATCCCTGAGGGATACAGTGCCCGCGTGTCCACCGGCAGTGCCAACAGTATGGACATCCGCAGACTGCCTCCGGCGCCGACAATCAACCCGTTACCTGCACAACTCAGCCGATTACCGGAAATTCTGAGTTGGGAGCCCAACGGGGCTCCACGCTACCGGGTGGACGTGTTCGAAGTGAACACCGGCCAATGGTTGCAGAGCGCAATTCAGAAAAACACCGAGTACAAATTAGGCTTGCTGGACAATGGCAAGTACCAGGTGCAACTGGCCGCCCTGAACAGCCGCGGAATCGCCGGCATGCCCAGTACGGCGGAATTTGAGGTAGACCTTCAAGCTCGTGCCGCCGAGCTCACCATGCCTGGCCCTGGCCAGGCTGTGAACGACGATATGCCAGAATTCAGCTGGCAATTGCGTGGCGAGAATGAAGTCGCCCGCATCGAGATTTCTGGAGATGAAAGCTTCAGCAACGTTATTGCCACCAGTGAGTGGGCGCCAGATCAGCAGGCGCTGCCATCGCGTCCACTGTCTCCCGGAAAATATTACTGGCGCGTCGTTACCGAAGCAGGTGGCAATTCCGTTGCTACCAGTGAAGTCCGGACATTGCTCATTAATGGCACGCTGCCACCGGTACGCATCATCAGCGTCAATTACATCGACAAGCAAGTGCGGATATTCTGGGAGAAAGTCGACACGGCACCCGAGTACCGGTTACAGCTCTCCGAAGAGCCCGGCTTCCAAAACATCATCAAAGAAGCAGACCTGGCGGATACCACCGCTGCCTTGCGTCTGATTCCGGGAAGGCGTTACTTTGTACGTCTAAAGGCCCTTTCAGATGGCCCGCTGGAAAGCCGATGGGGTCCGGGACGCGAACTCTTCCTTGAATAGTAGCTTCAATGACGCGGAACTGGTTGCCAATCAGAACAAACCCATGGACGCTGGGATTGCCCCTGATCGCCATGGTGTGGATACTCCACACCTTTGATGCCCCGCAGCGCCTGGATTTCTGGCTTTACGACACCATTATTACCGCCTATCCGGCAGACATTTCCCGGGATATTGCGCTGGTGGCCATCGATGAACGCAGCCTGGATGCCCTTGGACAATGGCCCTGGACCAGAGACACCCACGCTCGACTGATTGAACGGCTGAATGCGGCGGGCGCCGAAACCATCGTGTTCGATATTTTGTTCTCGGAAACCAGCTCCCATGATCAGTACCTGGCTGACGCCATGCGCGGTCATGGCGACGTTATTCTGCCATTGCACCTCTCACCGCCGGCGGTGAATGAGCTGATTGCTGCCCATCTCCCAGTCCCTCAGCTGGCGAGCGCCGCAGCTGGCATCGGGCATGCCCATGTAGAACTGGACCAGGACGGACTGGCCCGCGGCCTCTTTTTGCGCAACGGTCTGGGTGACCGCCTCTGGCCCAGCCTTGCTTTAGCGGCAGCCGGTGGCACAGTGTCTGAGAACCCCGATCCGGACGTCGCCGCTTATACGAACATCCGTCAGTTGTATCGCGCAGTGCCGCTGGCCGGCGCAGCGGGTACCCTCACACTTACTCCTACAGTGATGTGCTGTCGCGCCCCCCTGCAGTGGAACATTTTCAGGACAAGACGGTATTTGTGGGCGCAACCGCAGCCGGCTCTGGGGACATTCTTCCCACCCCCTTCTCGGGCCTAAAACAACCACTATCCGGAGTCGAATTCCACGCCAACGCTTATTCCGCCCTGGCAGAAGACAACCTCATAAGCCGGCCGCCTTTAAGCCTGTCATTAGTGTTGGCGACCATTACTTTGATTCTGCTGGCAATGACACTGCCACGAGTTCGGCCTGCCAGGACTCTTGTGATTTCACTGCTGACAGCCGTTGCGTTAATCACCACCCACGCCGGTTTGCTGCTGACTGCCAACATCTGGCTTTCGGTTGCGCACGCGCTGATCATTGCCACCCTCGCCATTCCTGTCTCAAGCGCATTGCGATTGGCGATGACTAACCGTTTTCTCAACCGACAACTCGACGACCTGGCCCTCAGCCCGTCAATCAACTTACCAAAGCCGTCAGGTCGTCACCCATCGCAACTGATGTCACACTTTCAGGCGTTACTTCATCCGCAAGGCTGGTTGCTGGCGGAAAATGAGGAAACCATTGAAGCCAATGGCCTCAGTCTGACTGACAGGCCGGAACTGACGGAAAATGGCCAGTGGATTCACCGTAACAACGAGAGCTGGATCCGCCTGGAGCGTCGGGGACGGAATTACACATTGGGGCTGAAACTACCCAACGATCTGCGCCGGGAAGCTATCCAGCGCTACCTCAAAAGACTGCCTCTGGCACAAACCTATGAAGACGAGCCCGACAAACGCCCTCGGGAAAATATTTCCGCGCGCATTGAACGGGTACGCAAAGCCACAGCGCAAATGAACCAGATGCAGCAATTCATTCGCCGGAGCTTCGAGAGCATGCCCGACGGCATCATCGTCACGGATGAGCTCGGCGTCATCCGATTTGCCAACGGCCATATCGAAAGGTGGTTTGGCGAGCCCACCCCAAGCCTCAACGGTCTTCCATTGGCAAGGCTTCTGGATGGCCATGACCCGCGCAAAAGCACCCAGGATAGCGCACCCTGGCATGAGACCGTCTCTGAAACCCTGACCCTTGCGCAGGCACGCACGGTCGACCTGCGGCTTTTCGATAAATCATTTTTGATTCATTTTGCACCTTTCGCACTGCCCGGCAGCGATCAGAACGGCATCATTGCCAATGTGTCGGATATATCGGAACTCCGGGAGCAGCAGCGCCAACATCGGGAGGCCATTGATTTCATCTCCCACGACGTGCGTTCGCCGCTGGTGTCCCAACTGGCGCTGATTGAACAGTTAAAGCGAAATCAAGGCCAGATTGAGACCACCCAACTGGATCAGTTGAGTATGCTTGCTCGCCGCAGTTACAACCTGGCGGAAGAATTCGTGCAACTGGCCCGGGCAGAGCAGCTTACTGAAACGCGTTTTTATGAGTACGAACTTTTGAACATCGTTGAAAACGCTCGGGATAGCGTCAGTGAACAGGCAGCCCGCAAAGATATCTCACTGATATTGAACGGGCAGGAAGATCTCTGGCTGAAAGGGAATGCGGAACTCCTGGAGCGGGCCGTCATTAATTTACTGACTAACGCCGTCCAATACAGCCCGACCGG
>Ga0307940_1000965_pt1 | contig 17225 bp, 16 predicted proteins | sample OrgLakmetagen124_FD_201835 | JGI IMG/M metagenome (GOLD analysis project Ga0307940, IMG submission 201835) | Saline water microbial communities from Organic Lake, Antarctica - #124 | ecosystem: Environmental > Aquatic > Non-marine Saline and Alkaline > Saline | place: Antarctica: Organic Lake... | reverse complement strand
GGTCAGTGAACCGGATACTGAGTGGGAATTTATTGATGGCAGTTATGTAAAGGCCCATAAGCATAGCGCGGGCGCAAGTGGTGGTGGCTCACAAGCTATCGGTAAAAGTCGCGCCGGAAATACAACAAAAATTCATTTGGCAGTCGATAGTGACGGCTTACCGATTGAGTTTACAAGGACGGGCGGCGAGATCCATCACAGCATGGCGGCAAGCGAATTAATTGAGCCATTGCCGCCGGCTAAAGCCGTGGTAGCGGACAAAGGTTATGACAGTGGAAAGATTCGCGAACAGATTAAAAACAAAGGTGCCAGCGCCGTGATTCCAAGAAGGTCAAATTCGGTCATAGGTAATGCGGATATGGATGGGTCGTTATATCGCCACCGTCATTTGGTGGAAAATGCGTTTGCACGCTTGAAACATTTTCGTGGGCTGGCGACGCGCTATGACAAATTGAAACGCAACTATGAGAGCGTCGTCGCCATGGCTTGTGGTTTTTTATGGCTGCCGATGTAATGAAACGTCAACAGACCCTAATGAAACAGGTCAATTTCAACCAACTATCTTCAGTCCGATCTTAGATGCCCTAAGTGCAACCATGAGCACATTAATCGCTGGGGCATTCTCAAAGAGTTACAGCGCTATCGCTGTAAAGCTTGTCACAAAACCTTTACCGCCTTAACCGGCACGCCGCTGGCTCGACTACGAAAACGCGAACTTTGGATGCAATACGCAGACTCCATGCTTAGCTCTGAAGCACTGCGTAAAGCAGCAGCGCGTTGCCACGTTCATCTGTCCACTTCTTTCCGCTGGCGCCATCGCTTCCTAAAACTGGCAGATTACCTTAATACACCTGTACTTACTGGCATCGTAGAAGCTGATCAAACAATGTTCCGCGAATCATTCAAAGGCAAACGCAAAATTGCTAAACGGCCTGTTCGCAAGCGAGGCAATGACAACAAGAAAGGAGTCACGTGGGTGCCCGTTCTGGTGGCTCGTGACCGCAGCGCTGGTGAGGCCGACTTTGTTCTCAAACACGTCACTCTGAAAAATGTAGAGCAGCATCTGCTCCCCCTGTTAAACCGAGATATCGTTCTCTGTACAGACGGTCATCTGACCTTTGAAACATTGACCCGTAAGCACCATCTTGAGCACAAGGTGCTCAACGCCAGTGCTGGTGAAAGAGTCAAAGCGTCAGTCTTCCACATTCAAGGGGTGAACAACTACCATCAACGACTCAAGGGCTGGATCCAGCGTTTTCACGGTGTCGCCACCCAATATCTTGGCTGGTTTCGATGGTTCGATCATAATCAATCAAAAATAAATCAACCAACTGATTTTATGGCGGATTTCATTATGACAGAAAGTTTTCAACACTTAGTGCGAACATAGCCTTAGCAGGGTCTGTACTTCTTGAGAATTTGAACTGCCGCTCCCCCCCTCCAGGCCTTGCGACCGAACGTGGCCAGAAATTTCAGCTCGCCGAAGGATTCAAATATCGGTGGATGGCCATAGTGTTGAGGAAGGGTTCTGGGTCGACACGTTTTTCCCGGGTTCGACGCTCCGTTTCATCGGGTACCACGGTCATTTTCGGGGGCACCGCCGCGCCATTGTCCCGCAACTCCAAATAAAACACCGGCATCCGTGACTTGAAGCTCAGGTAGTGGGGGCGCGTATCCGCGCTCTTGAGACCGCATTTGACCGAAATGCGACAGTCGTGGGAGATCCCTTTGCGCCAGCAAAAAAACCCATCACTCACAGTACAGATACGCTCATAATCCAGTCGGGCCAAGGGGTTGTCAGCCCGTTGATCCAGATATTCCAGGACATCTGCTCGCTTTAACCGTAGCGTCGTGGGTACCTCGGTCCAGCGCCAGCGGATCGTTGCGGGACAGCTACCGACCACAGGAATCTGGCGAACCAGCTGGCGGATATTCAGTCGAGTATGGATAAGGTGGCGAACCAGCGATCCAGCGTACCGCCTCTCGACATTGGGAAGGGCGTTGGGGGCAATATGCCCGACCAGCGAGTAAAGCGTCCCACACGTCTGTGTGCCGTGGTGTAGGGCATCGCGCAAATGCCCCAGCGCTTGCTTGAACCCTGCCTTTTGGCGGTTGAGTTCCTTGATGGCGCCGATAGCCTCGCTGGAGCAACCGACAGCGCCAATGTATGAGATCGTCTCTTTTTCGTTCTGGCCGTCTTTGTAAAACCAGTTGGTCAGCGACTCGGTTGCCTGCTGGCGTGCAGTTGCATTATCTTCGGCGGCCGGCGTGTCCATCATTGCCCGGTGCCCCAATGACCCATCGAGCGCGATTCGCTCGCGCACCCGGTTACCCTGAACCTTCAGGTCGCGGTATCGGGACTGCAGCTTGCCGAGCAAAAATCGGCAATACGCTTCCCGATCCTCGCTGGATACGTTTTGCAGATCGAGCCCATCCAGGGTCAGTTGAGGGTCGGTTTCCCATTCTGTCGGGATCAGGCTGGTTTCAGTTGTCGGCCGCAGCTGTGCACCCGACAGCATAAAGCCTGGTAGCGTGTTACCAGAATCACCCTCGCCTTCAACAGATGGCAGGTTCGCGTTCATCGTCTTCGCTGTATTCATGGTACCAGGCTCCCGTCTTCCAGAATTCCGTTATATCAAGACCGCGGGCTTTGACTTCCGCCTCAACCGCTTCGCGCAAATGCCAATAGATGGTCGTGCCGTACTGGATGTGCTCTACGAAAATTGACGCCAGGCGGTGCGCGAAAAATGATACTTCTGCACCTGGCTGAGTCATATTATACCCCGCCACGACACCACCTCCGAACAGCAAGCCTATATGTCGACGTTGGAACCCTGGGTCAATGCTCTGGATCATCCGGAGTAAATGTTCACCGCTTGGGGGAGGTGTAATGAACAGCGCTAGGTCGTCAGGATTGTTGTAGAAATGGCGCACCAAAACGCTCACGGCGGTATCGATGCGCTGGTTCGATCTCTCCCGATAACGAAAGAAACTCTTTATTTGCAGACCCAGCAACCACAGCATTTCTGGCGACGATAGGCCAAGGTTCTCCCTGAATCTGCACAATGGGCTATTATCGTCGCCCAGAATGGGTGCTTTGTTTGGTGGATAGGTTGACCACTCATCCTTGGAAACGGGCTTTTTATTGGTCCACTTGCCGGTTTTCAGCGCTTCCTTGAGCGTCATATCCCGGGAGGCGGCTTCTGCTTCAAGCGTTTCCAGGTAACAGTTTTCAAACCAGTTTCGCCATTCTTCCTGAACCTCTTCCTGGAATCGCTTCTGTACTTTTTCGTTCATCCACTCTGTCAGTACGCTTTGTTCATTTAATATGAGCCAGTTGTGGTTGGTAGGCAGGTACCGGGGATTGTTGCGCTCGAATTCTGGCATGTGCCGATAGCGATACGCCTGGTAGATGTCATGAAAGATTTTCCCAAATCTCTCCATGATCAGCATTTGAATACGTATAACCGGCTGACTGTTTTCTCTGGCGCTGTAAAGATACTCCTCGCCCTCTGGGGGTAGCATCTTGTAGCTGGATACCACGCTCCGTCCAAATAGTGGCGCAAAATACCGGCGTTTGTCCTTTACTGAGCCCCTGCGGCCGGAACGAATTTCGGATGCTTCCTCCATTGACGGCAGAAAGTCGGTGATCAATTCGTGAACCTGACGGTTGCCGGGTTTTGGTGGTAACATCGAGGCGTATTCTGGGTGTTCCAGAAGTAGCCGAATAAGGATGGCAAGGTTCGGCCTGATACTACCGTCATCGGACGGAGACGCTGCAGGAACCTTCGCCGCATCGGATTTACTCTTCTCGGATTTTGTTGCCATTTTGTCACCACGGCGTGCGCGTTTATCCGGTCGATGTACTGAGGATGGGGCGTGGGCTAACATGGGGATGCGGGGAATCGGTATATTGAGCAAAAACCCCGTATCGGTTGCGCGAATCCGGTCTCCTTCAGCGGCAATCTGGCTATTGTTTAATGTCTTTTCCAGGACCCGAATATACTCACCGTGTATTGGCTCGGAGGGCCGCGTAATGTCAGTGAAGGTGCTTTTCCGGGTTCTTGAGGCAGTGGTCACAAAACGCTCCTGATTGGCCTTTAATTACCAGATTTTTCTGAACCTGATATGCTACTATTCCATTTGAGGAATTTTATTCGAAAATACCGCGTATGAGCAAATACCATAACACTTATTATGTGGTTGCTCGCAAGATTTTGCCCCACCATCCATCGGGTGCGGGATTGCCAATTATCATTTTATGACGTAGCTTTTAGTAAACTGTGCAACAATTTCAGTACCGCTTAATTGTTTTTTATCAGGAGTTAATGTGTCACAAATAGGCGGTAAAGCCTTCTTTATGACTAAAGGTAACGTTGTCCCTAAACGTCATACCATTAAAGAAGCCGAGTATTTTCAGACGCCGGACGTTCGGTTGCCGAGACGTGGAGTAACGGTGACCTATGGTCACAAAGGGCCAGGCAATATCAATCGTGCCGCCCTGAGAAAAGCAAAGGCAGACAGCCTGTATTTATCATTCCTGGATTTTCGGATCGAAGTCGGCAAGTGGAACCCCAACAAGCAGTCGCTCAGTTCGCTGTCGGAGTGTCGATTCCTCAATCTTCCGATTCGAGCCTCTGCCGAGGTCATGGACGATATTAACCATTATTGGAACAACTGGCTGAGCCTGGATGGAGAGCCTGACGAAAGATTTCCCAGAAGGCCGTCCAATCGAATGGACCTGCTGGACAAGCTGATCGACATTCCGCCCTATGACCAGCTAAACGCGATTGCATACGATGTGCATACCGAGTTTGGAATTGCCAAGTTCATGACAATTTTCAATCTGGATGCGATTGACTATGACAGCATTTCTGTCATACCGGGTGGTGTCACGAAGATCAATTTCGAGCTACCGGACTAGGGCGGTGGGGGTTTGGCGCCAAACCTCAACTTGACGCCGGTGAAAGTGTCAGCTGTTTTCAGTCTTCACATATCACGGTAGCAGATATCAAGCCCATCTCCGGGTTCGCAGCAGGAATAGGCTCGAAGCCGGTGGATCCATCAAACAATACTTCCATCACCAGACTCCACTGGGCCCCAAGGTCGTTAACGTCAATGCGAACGCCACTTACGAACGCGCTTCCACCCGGAACGTTCGGCGGACCGTCACCGCCAATGAAACCGGCCGGAGTCGCGTAAAGTTCCGGAGTTAACCCGAGCGGGCACGTTGGTTTGAACATCGTGGAGCCAGATCGGACATTGGTGATGAAGTTCGGCGCCCGAGCGGCCAGTTCAAAAGCCTCACGGGCCAGCTCGTGTGTCTCTGAGGTCCAGGCGCCTGCTCCGCCTTCGGCGGATCGGACAAATACATCGTTTACATTCACGCTCGCTGTTGGGCTTTGGGCAACCGCGTTTTCAACGCCGGATGCGTCTCGGCCAATCATTGCCCAGTTGTTATTGGCATTGATCAACGGTCCTGTCATAACCGAGTTACCATCCAAGCGCACAAATATTCCGGAAGGAATCTGGGCATCGATTACACCGTCGAGATTGCCGCTTTGCAGGCGAGCCACAAACGCTGCCGGATTAATGACTGGATCGAATGCTGGGTCGTTAGTGTTTACGTTGAAGACTTCAGCAAAATTGAACCCCACACTTTCGAGCTTGCTGTTCGTTGCGGTCATTAGTTCTGCAGCTCTAACCGGGCTTGGCACACCACCAGGGCCATCGACCACCCCGAAGGCAACATTGGCTAACGGGGTGGCCGGATTAGACCAGTCAAAGGTCACTGTCGGTGGGCCGAGACCAAAATCGTTGTTGAAGTCCGTGGGCACTTCACATGAAAGATGAGCGTTTGCCGGTGTGAACGCTCCACCGCACGTATTATCCTTTAGCCAGTCGGTCCCATTACGTACTAGCACTGCAGGCGTCACTGCACCCTGTTGGGCCATGTAGGACCCGGTGGCCATCATGTATTGTGAAACCCAGGTTGCACGAATACGAACATAATCGCGTTCACGCTGCTGGTTCAAAATCAGGGCAACACTTGCCAGTAAAGACACCACCAATACAGATACTAGCAAAAACTCAAACAGCAGAAAGCCTTGCTGGCTTCGCATTGCTGGCTTACCGTGTTTTGTCATTATCTGAGCATCCGAAAAGAAGGTGCCGGCCAAACGGCCGGCATCAAAGTTCTGTAGGTTATGTCGGTTACAGCTTGCCGTACACAAAGGTCACGGTGACGCCTTCATCGCAGTTTCCTGATACCAAGGCGGGGTTAATTGGGTCCAGAGCAGCGTCCCCCCTGCTGTACACTTCGGTGCCGTCGACACTCACGCCAAGGGCGCTGGTCTGCTTTGCTGCCAGATCCGAGCACGAGTCTTCCGCCACGTTCGGCCAGTTGATCTCGAATTGACGAGCGCCAACGCCGGAAGGCGTAGCGACATTGGCTGGCGGAGATACAACGGTGACTGTGCCACCCCAGGTGTTGATTGTTGGAGCCTGCCCCATGCTCTGAGGAAACAGCTCGAAACCTTCGGCTACCGCCGTATCCAGCGTGTTATAGTCAGCCGTGGAGCTGTATATGTTGCGAATTTTATTGCCGGCGGTGTCGATTAAGAGTCCTTCATTCTGAGCCGCCTGACTGGCGCCGGTGGTGAGGGCTACCCCCGCGATAGCGGCCATCGCCAAAACCAGAATACCGATGACAAGCAGCGTTTCAACCAGCGTGAAACCTGTCTGACGCATCGCTCTTGGGCTAGAGTGTGCCATTACCTTGTATTTCATTTTCCATTTCTCCGATTTTGTATGATGGTTCACTGTTGCATTGCATGAACCACCTTAGTTTATAGCTATGAGCGGCTGTTTATTCGCCCGGTGTTTCATTTTTATCACCCGCCCATTGACCCGATGAGAGAAAACATCATCAGAACGGTGAACCCAATAACGCCGGCAGCCGTAAACATCAAAAGAATTGATGTGATTTTGGCCACTCTTGATATTGTGTTCATTGCTTCTTGGCGCGCCTGGGCTGCAATGTCTTCGAGCTTTCCGGCAAACTGTGCTGACTTGCCTTCGCCAAAGACTTCGAGCTTGACCATGACATCTGGACTAAAAAGGCGGGAACCCAGGGCCCGGCCTGGCCCCTTAGCAGAGAGCCCAAGCCGGATATTCGTCAATGCCTGCTCAACATACGAGATCAGGTAAGGCGATTTACTGGCCAGCTGCACTCGCTCAAGACCAACCCTCAACGTCGCGCCTGAGCGGAGCAGGCTTGCAAGCGTGGTCAGGAGCGTCGCTGCCGTCACTTTCCGGATAATATTCAGCGGCGGTATACCGTGTATCTTTTCCCGGGCATCGCCGAGAACGTAATAGTTCACGACATTCACAAGAACGACGTAAAGTGTCAGTACAATCGCGGCGACTGGAAACCATGTCCCCACGTTATGGGATAACCAATACATGTTTTGTTCGCTCTGAGCCCACTGTTCTACTGGTTTTAACATCACCAACGTCGGCATCAAGTTTGTACCAACCCATGAAATAGCCCCAACTACCAAAAAAGCGAGCACTACGGGGTAGGACAGTCCTGCTATAATCGCTTTGCGCATGGCTGCTTTGCCTTTGGCATCGCTCATGGCGCTGCGCAGCCCTGTTTCCAGGTCACCCTGCCCCCCAGCCATGATCATCATCACTTCGGAGTCCGGTATTCTGCCGGTCAGAATGGTGTGAAGCGGCTTGCCGTCCCGCAGCCCAAGCTCGACAAAACGATAAAGTTTGGCCTGCTTTAATAGCTTACCTTTACCGATCACAATTTTATCGGCCTGCTGTTCGATCGTTCGGGCAACCTTGCCCATGGTCTCCAGCAAAGACCTTCCTGAGTCCAGCAAGGTGATAGTGAAGTCATAGAACTCAACCCGTTCATTTGCTCCTATTTTATCGAACCATTCCTTAACCACGCTCATACATTATCCTCAAGGAGATCCAGGTGACCGAAATACAACTCAAGATCCCGGGGGTCGATCAACCCCTGCTTCATTTTCCCCACCGCGTGATCCGCAGCACTCAAGCCCGTGAGCCTTTGGTCCAGCGGTAATCCCTTTTCGGATTCGAGACCTTTGTCTTTCCAGTAATTTAACGCCTCCGTTAATGACATGCTCCGAAAGAGATTTCTCAGCGTCTCGTCGGGAATGACAACCTCTGCGCAGATAGTCATCCCGGAAACACCCTCGGGGTATTCGTCGCTTGAGCCTCTGACAGATATCGAATGTGCTTCAATGTCTGGTACAAGGTTCAGCAAGCGTACAATCTGGGTTTCCGAGCAGTGATCGCTGACGTTGTTCTTCGTCAATCGAATCTTGGTTTCGGGGTCCATTGTCGGCAGAAGCATCTGAAACACCAACGCCGACACGAACGAGGGCGATCCGATAGTTTCCGGGGGTAGCTTCATGGCCGGACTGGAAAGCCGTTCAATAATCTCGATGGCTGATTGCGCGTGAACTGTGGTCAGCAACGTGTGACCGGTCTGAACCCCGGTAGCGGCAGCGGAGGCGGACATTTCATCTCGTACTTCGCCAACCATCAGGATATCAGGATCGCGGCGAAGGGTTGATTTGATGGCCTGGGCAAACTCCCGTGGGTCAGCATCGTCGTCATCCGACACTGATGTCTGAAATGCCGGCAATTCTCGTTCAATTGGACTTTCGACGGTCAGGATGTTGATGTCATCGTTACGATTCAGGTATTTGACCAGGCCGGACAATGTGGTGCTTTTCCCTGAACCCGTAGGACCAGACAAAATGACCATGCCCGATGCCCCAGAGCCCGCAGACTTCAGGGCATACGTTTGGGCACTCGTAAATCCCAAGCGGCGCAGATCAATTTGCTGGCTGACCTCACGCTTGTCGTTCGCCAATATCCGAATACAGGCGTGATAAGCACCATCATCGCCGGGCGCGTGCTCATACCGGCAGTCGAGCGTGGTGAATTGATCGTACTGCATCTTTATCCGCACTCGCTGTCGGATATTCGCTTTCCAGTGTGAGTATTTGGACCCCTTGCCGAACCCCGAGAATGCAACGCTTAACAGATCATCGGATTTCCCGGGCAGCCACTCCTCATAGGTGCGAAGTGATCCCCACACACGGAAACGAACTCGGCAGACATTGATATTACGGAAAAAATGCAGGTCAACCGCTTTAGATTCATAAGCATGGCGGAGAAGATCGCGAAATTCTTTCTCAGGCCCAGTCTCACTACCATCGCTGCCGTGTTGGTCCTCGTGAGAATCGCTTTGCAAACGGTTGTAGATGGTGAACAGATCGGCTGTTACACGAACCATCGCAATCTGATCGCCGGATTGCTGATCACTTGTGCCATGGTAGGCCTGTCGCACGGCATTCTTAATAGCCAGCATCGCGTTAACAGAAGAAGCCCCACCCTTGTCGGTTATGACAATGACAGGTACGTTACCCTTGGCTTCAGCAACAAGCATTTTATCTGCTTGATCATCACTTACGAAGCTATTGCCGGTTTTCGGCTTTCGAGTAACCTTTGAAATCTCGCCATAAATTTCTTCAAGCTCCGAGCGCAACTTGAAGACAATCGGCTTGTTCTTTGGCTGCGTTTTAACGACACGTTCTATGTCGCTGTCAGTAATAAATCCAGTGACAATCAGGATGCGGCCTAGTTGCACCGACTTATTTTTTGCTCTCAGTTCGCGCTGCTTTTCGAGAGCCTGTTCCAGTGTTTCCTCTGAAATTAGACCCTCCCGGACCAGCAAGCGCCCTATTGGCGTCTTTTTCTCATTCATTGGCGCGGACATAGCTTCACCGGATGTGTCGGATTTCGCGTTCAAGATCGAACTCTGAATGCCTGAAGGTGATGCTCTGCAGGGTTATACCGGCCACCCGCCACCCCCGAACATCGTCGCCCACTTCGATTTCTTGGGGGCCATTACCGGTTGCAATGATGGCTTGCAAATGGCTGCCTTGAGGTTTTTGGAACACCTCAATCAACGCTGCGCGCTCAATGATATTCTTGGCGTTTTCTCTTGCAAACTCCTGCTGTTGTCGCACATTCTGTCGCTCCATTTCAGCTAATTCGGCCTCGGTAAGCTCGACCTCTTCCACACCTTGGCCATAATCAAACACCTGGCGGTTGCTGTTGCCCTCACTCTGCGGGTTCGAGCTATCTGCTGAGGGCGCCTGGAGTTTCTTTTCTGCAATATTGAAGATCAGTTTTTCAACTTCTAATTGCTTCTCTTTGATCTGGATCTTCCAATCAAGGTCCTGCAATACCTGCTGGACATCCATGTGATCCTCGTAGGATTGGGCCGCTGCGATATTTGAGAGGCCCATAAGGGCTCCAATACATACGATCTGGCATACATTTTTCACAGTGAATCCTCCACATAAATCAAACCGCTGATGGTCAGAATCTGTTGACTCGCGTTGAACTCCAATTTGATGACCGATATGCCCGGATACTTCTCAAACAGAGACAGCACGGCAGGATAGTGGGACAACGGAGTATTCAGGGCATAGCTGCCTATTTGAAACAGATCTACGTTCTTCAGAAGCCCTTTGCCGGGAAACGAAACCTGTTCAACCTCGCCAAAGGAATAGGCAATGGCGCTTCGGAGGCGAGTGAGACTCATAATGTCACTCCGTACTGCATCCCATTGTCCTTCTTTGAGGAGCCAGCTACGGTCCCCGACATCTATCGTTTCCTGCCTATCGGGATACGAAAAGGAACAGGTGGCCACCAACCCGGGGCGATCCAGCTCCACGCTGTCGCAGATATCCGCCAAAGCGCGTTTCAGGAACTCCGGCTGTGATAAATCTGTGTTCTCGTATCCTGCAGTGCAGTTGCCGGAAAGACATTCGATATTCCGTAATTCCCAGCCCGCTATAGTTGGTCGCATAGAGGCTAGTCGTTGCCCTACGAGTGCATCCAGGGTGTGCTCGCCTTTTGCTCGGCGCTGAGAATCTTCAAGAGTTTCTGCCCACGAGCGTTGTGCCGAATCGAGACGTTGCGTTTGCAGTTGCCTGGTGCGCTCCTGGTCGGCTTCTTTTTCCTGAAGATCCGTATAATAGAGGTACCCACCCAAAGTCACGGCTAGCAGAGCTGCACCTATTGAGCTGGATAACAGCATATTTTTTGAATTAATTGCAGACTTGAGCACCGCATTTTTTTGGCGGGATTTGTTCAGAACACCTGCAATCGGCTCATTGCCCTGATTGCTGCCGACAAGAACATCGAGGCTCGCAACACCGTTACCGACAAAAAGTGTGTTTTCCCGATCAAATACATCAAGGAGGTCTGACACCATCGTATTCACGGACGGCCAGTCCAATACAACATCCGTGCCCGAGATGATCTCGCCTGAGTTCACCACGCAAAGCCAATAAAGGTCTTTTGAATCGTTATCACTGTTGTCGGGACTTATTCGCTCGACAGCGAACACTGTGTTCCGGTCGACTGAGGCGTTCAGCCAAGCGGCCAGCGAGACGCCCCCCTTGATTCCCCGTAAATGCGATTCAGGAATGGTGCCGAAACTGACCTTCTTTTCACCGGATATTTTTATCTTCCGGCTGAACGTTGCCTTTTTTTCCAGGTTCGCGGTCTTGGCCCGGGACACCAACTCCTTCTGGTTAATGGTTTCCCAATCAAAGCCAACAATAACCGGATTTACAGACAACCCCTCAATGTGGATCGCTGGCATCAGAACACACCTCTCTGAATGTGAGGCGTGATCATTACCAAGAGCACTTGGCGCTCTTTAGACTTGCTAGTGCCTCCACCGAGGCCCCAAAAACCAGAAGAGCCTGAACCGGTTTCCTGTTCGGTCGATTTCATAGAAGAAAATGCCGCCAGCACCCAGGTTTCGCCGTCTTTTAGCCAGGCACGCTGAACCACTGAGTTCCGGTCCCGGGTCGGCGTTTGCACGATGGTCGAATCAAAATTAACGAGCGTCAGATTGCTTGATAATTCCAAAGCGACCTGAAGCTGCAGGGTTGAGGCGCTGACTACGCGAGGGATGAGTGTTGCATCGAAACCAACATTCACTGTGTCTGTCTGCACGTCCGACACCACGTTGTCGGTCGTGCTTGAGATGTCCTGTTGACTAATTCCTGAAATAAATCCAGTTTCTGTCAGGACCTTTAAGCTGGCAGGCTGATTCGACAGCGTTGTCACCGATTGTTCATTGATCTCGGTGCTCTGTGTTTCACGCGCAAGCATTTCCAGCGCCAGGCTCGCACCGTTTGCCGTGCGAATCACGTTCAGTGCGTTGGGTAGCGCTGAAGAAGGTACGTTTGCGCTATTCAAGCCGAGATTTGTGGAGCCACCGTTCACCGTATTAAGAATATTTTTCCAGGTCATGTTAAAATCATTGGTGTTTTCAACCGACACCGTTGCCGTGCGAATCTGCAGGTAAACCTGACGACCGAAAATGTCATTCAAGCTCTCTACGTATTCTTCGACATTTCTCACGCCTTCCGGGGTGTCTGTCACCACGATGTTGCCGGTGCTTTTAACGACCGTGGCCTTTCCAAAAGGCGTCATTAACGACTGCATCGCTGAGGCAATTTCTTCCCAGTCACCGCCTTCGTGTTCAAACGAGCTTGACTGGTCAATAACGCTGTCTTGGCCGTTTCCGCCAACATTAATTTCCGCGTCCGCCAGCCCAGGAAAGAAGATCTGAAAGTTCTTTCTCGCCAACCGGTAAAACGTCACGATTTCACGGTCTTTGTTATAACGCCAGTGGATACCGAGTTGGCCTGCAATATCGTTGAATGCATTAGTCACTGGCTGAACGTTTGAGCTCACCGATATCCGAACTGATAGCGGGTTTTCACGAATGCTCCCTTGTTCTCCAAAGCTCGCGCGCCCCAACAGAGTCATGACACTTGACATATCGACGCTCTGCTCTGGTTCCATCTGGACCTGAAGTCTGCTGCCCCCGGTCTGTCCGCCGCCATCGTTGCCGCCGCCCGCGCTCACAAAGAGATCCGAGGACAGTTCAATGTTTACACCGGAAAGCTCGGTTAACCGGCCTATCATCTGTGGCAACGTCTGATTGAACAGACTGGCTTTAAGGGTGCGGCCCTCAAGGTCCGGATACTTCGTCGTTTCCTCGATCACTTCGGACACCAGCCATGGCTGGTTGGTGTTAAAGCTATTGCGCTCGCGTATATCACGCTCAGTTTCTATCAGTCGCTGATTAAGATTGCTCAGCTGCTCATCAAACTTCGGGTTGTCCGCGTCCGTTTCCGGATACCAGGCCGCGCACGCGCTCAGTAGTCCCGCTAGACTCACAACAATCCAGCTTCGGTGGATTTTAAGAGCTTGCATAACGATTCCTTACATTTTTGCGTTAGCGACGTACACTCGCAACACCCGGTTGCTGTGTAGGCGGCCATCAAATTTGGTTTGTTCGCGGACCACCATAAAAAAGTCATTTGCGGCTTCGGCGAACGTTCCAGTGAAAACCATGCTGGAGGCGAACCGAATGTCGCCATCTTCCGGCTCCGGTTGCCATACCAGTTCGTATCCGACCGTCTGAGCCCACCGACGCATGGCTTTGCGCAACTTCTCACCTTTTCGGATCTCGAACTCAGATGATTGATTGGGGTCCACCGCGGGTACCTTGTCCATCACGTCGCCCTGAATCGACATCGGGTAGGCGCCGTCCATTTTTTCCACTTTTGACAAAGACTCGGCCCCAAGTCCTGTAGACAGAATTCCAACGCTGATGAAAACAGCGATTGACACTATTCGTTTGCTGATCATTTTGGACACTCCATTGAAGAAGGAAGGGCTGCGGCCGAGAAATCACCGTCGTAAAGGCAGAGGCGGGCGTCATACAGGCGCATAACACCTGCCATGATTTCCATTGGGTTCCCGGTGTACGTTCGTGTCTGCCCGGCATTTTTATCCGACAGCATCCAATACGACCGGTCGTAGCCAAACATCAGGGCCATGTCCGACACGATGACGCGACCATCATCGCCCTCTTTAACGGTAAAGGTCCCTTCCGTCGAATTAACCAACGTGATGTTTACTTGTTCTCGGGAGGAGGTCTTCTGAATAGCGGGGGCTTGCGCTTCACCTGTTCTGGCAGTCTGCGTTCTTGCGGGCGACCCCGCATCATCAACCCGATTAACCGGGTGCGATTCGTAGATCCCCAGATTTTCCGCCCGACTGAAAATCATCTGGCGTCCGTTTTGAATGAAAATCTGGTTCTTGCTGAAGTCGATATGAAACTGTAGTCCATGTCGCTCACCAAGATTTCGCAAAACATCAGTCCATGTGCCGCTGGACAAATCCCAGGACACCATCATTCGGCCTTTCTTGGTCAGGTCATTTGAGCGCAGCACTTTCCAGCGGTCCGGCACCAGTATCTTAAGGGCGTCCGACAGTGGCATTGGCTCCCCGTAGGTCGATGCATCCACGGACACATTTTGCTGAACACCGTATTCCACGACCGCCTGATATGTGTTGTCCACCCATACCGAGTAATTGGACGAATCAAACTCCGCTTCTCGCACCTGGGGCTTGGGGTCCGACGTATTTTCCCTGATCTCAAGAGCCGAATAGACGTTCGCAGAGAACAACACGCCTGCAAGGATCAAGAGCGGGCAACCCGCTTTTCTGTTCATAACCATCCTGATTCCCTAATGGATAAACCGGTATTTCTGTCATTGTTGACCCTAGTCTACAGCGGTTTGTGTGATACTGATTAGGTGATGTTCCGAAAGAGGAGATTATTCATGGGGCAGGTACTGGTCATTGTCGAATCACCAGAAAAAAGCAAGAAGATACAGAGCTTACTGGGCTCGGACTACTTGGTTAAAGCCTCTGTTGGTCACGTCCGAGACCTCCCAAAAAAGGAGATGGGCGTGGATGAATCTACTCTTAAACCATCGTATGTCATATCTGATACTAAACATAAGTTGGTGGCTAATCTCAGACGCCTGGCAAAGCTCAGCGACGATGTTATTTTGGCCACCGACGCGGACCGCGAGGGGGAGGCGATTGCGTGGCATTTGAAAAACGTCCTTAACCTCACGGATCAGGTCCGTCGCGTCAGTTACCGGGAAATTACCGAATCCGCGATCCGATTAGCTATCGAGAGGGCGGGCACCATTGACCTTAACCTGGTCGCAGCACAAGAGGCGCGGCGCGTACTCGATCGCTTGATCGGTTACACCATCTCGCCGGCACTATCGAAACGGGCAGGTCTAACATTGTCAGCTGGTAGGGTTCAATCCGTTGCCGTGGGCTTTGTTGTGAACCGTGAACGAGCAATCACACGCTTCAAGTCCCGAGCCTACCAAACGCTGACATTGCGGTTGGCCGGACACCCAAACATCAAAGCTACCCCGAATCTCAAGCCCTTTGTATCCGAGAACGAAAAGCTTTGACATCCTCCCCTCCCTTCGCAAATTGCTCAGGAAGAGGATTCCCAAAAGAGGGTACTACCTGATTGCTCGGGCAGCCGGTTCCTGCTTCATCGAGCGGCTAACGCCGACTCTCCACAGGCTAGAACGCGATGTCCTCGCGCTTTGATATTGATCGCACCCACCAGATCAGCGTTCTCCGAAAACCCGCATTCGACGCATTCAAAACGAGCCTGCGTCTTGCGGTTTTCGGCGCTGATATGCTGACAGACTGGGCACGTTTGACTGGTGTGATGCGCGGGCACCGCCAGCACTTCACCACCCCGAAACGCCTGCTTGTAAGTCAGTTGTCGCCGAAATTCACCCCAGCCTTGATCCAGTATCGACCGGTTCAGGCCGGATTTGGCAGCGACATGGGTGCCCGGATTTTCCGTGGTGCCTTTAGCCGAACGAGACATGCTGCCAACCTTTAAATCCTCAATCACGATCATTGCGTGGTTTTTGCTCATCGTTGTTGAGGTTTTGTGAAGGTAGTCTCGCCGGACGCTGGCAATGCGGGTATGAATCTGGCTTATACGGGCTTTCTGTTTTCGCCAGTTGGCCGAAAACTTTACCTTCCGGGCCAAGGCGCGTTGCGCCCTGGCCAGCTTGTCCTGGTGTTTTTTGAACGAGCTCACCGGCTCAACAAAGGTGCCATCAGACAGAGTTATAAAGCGGGTAACGCCCACATCGACGCCGATCATGGATCTGGACGGATGCTTGGGCGGCTCGATCTGGCGCTCAGTTTGGAAGCTGATAAACCAGTGGCCACCGTCAAACCCAATCGTGCAGTTTTTCACGGTTCCGAGAATGCTCCGAGACTTGCGGAATGTGATCCAGCCAAGCCCGGATGGCAGCTTTACTCGCCGCCCTTCCAGCTTGCAGTATTTGTGAAAATTCACGAAGCGGATGCTGTCTCTGGATCGCCCTTTCTTCTTAAATCGCGGGCGCTGGGCGTCACCCACTTTCTGAAAATATCGCTGCCAGGCGGTATCCAGGTCTTTGAGTTTCTGTTGCAGGTTGTCGGTGTACGCCTCTTTCAGCCACTCGGTTTCCAAGTCTTTTTTCCAGCTTGTCACCCACTTTGCCATCGACTCGTAGCGAGGCACGTACTCGCCTTCGGTATCGCACGCGGCATTACATACGGCCAACGCCTGATTCCACACGAACCGAGCATGACCACAGAGCACCCGCAAGCGGGCGTCCTGTACGTCATTGGTGTCGAGTCGATATTTGAAGCCTTGGCGTATGACCATAATTAGTGTGTACTTGCTAATTGTCATGTTATATTAGCTTTTAAGACTTAGAAAGGCAATCAGTATGCAGTACAATAAAAACCGCCATGCCGCGTATCTGTTACACGCACACATCGTCTTTGTGACGAAGTATCGGCGTAAAGTTCTATCAGACCTCCATCACGATGCCTTTCTGGTAGCGGCTCGCCACGTTTGTGGGGAGGCTGGTGTCACGCTCGAAGAATGTAACGGTGAAGCGGATCATGTTCATCTGCTGGTCAATTACCCGCCATCCGTGCAACTCACCAAGTTGATTAACTCGCTTAAAGCTGTGACCTCTCGCCGACTGCGACAGCAGTTTCCGGATTTAACAGGGGCGTATCACAAGCCTGTTCTTTGGAGTCGCGCCTACTTCGTTTCCTCTTGTGGCGGCGCTCCCCTTGAAATCATCAAAGATTATATCAAGAACCAGCAGGGCTAACGCCCTGCACCGCATTCACCCCACACCTAGCTCGGAGTGGGTACCCTGCGGCAAGCAGGATGG
>Ga0307940_1000956_pt1 | contig 17275 bp, 15 predicted proteins | sample OrgLakmetagen124_FD_201835 | JGI IMG/M metagenome (GOLD analysis project Ga0307940, IMG submission 201835) | Saline water microbial communities from Organic Lake, Antarctica - #124 | ecosystem: Environmental > Aquatic > Non-marine Saline and Alkaline > Saline | place: Antarctica: Organic Lake... | reverse complement strand
CCCGTCCGGCTGACCGCCGATCTCATCCGCTGCCCCTCGGTCACCCCCGAGGAGGGCGGCGCGTTGCAGCTTCTGGACCGCGTTCTGACCGGGGCCGGGTTCGAGTGCACGCGCGTCGATCGCGGCGGCATCGCCAACCTCTTCGCCCGCTGGGGGGCCAAGGGGGCGGCGCGGACCTTCGGTTTCAACGGCCACACGGATGTGGTCCCGGTGGGCGACGCGGCCGCGTGGAGCGTGCCACCCTTCGGCGCCGAGGACCGCGACGGCCAGCTTTGGGGGCGCGGCGCGACCGACATGAAATCGGGCGTCGCCGCCTTTGTCGCGGCGGCGGTGGATTTCGTGGCCGAGACCCCGCCCGATGGTGCGGTGATCCTCGCCATCACCGGCGACGAGGAAGCCGACGCGGTGGACGGCACGCGCGCGCTGCTGGACTGGATGGAATCGCAAGGCGAGCGCATGACCGCGTGCCTCGTGGGCGAGCCGACCTGTCCCGAGCGCATGGGCGAGATGATCAAGATCGGGCGGCGCGGCTCGCTGTCGGCCTGGATCACGGTCACCGGCGTGCAGGGCCATTCCGCCTATCCGCATCGCGCCTGCAATCCTCTCCCCGCGATGGCGCGGCTGATGGACCGGCTGGCCTCGCACAGGCTTGACGAAGGCACCGCGCATTTCGATCCCTCGACGCTGGCCGTGGTGACGATCGACACCGGCAACCCGGCGACCAACGTGATCCCGGCAGACTGCCGCGCGACCGTCAATATCCGTTTCAACGACGCGCATGACAGCGCGTCCCTGATAACGTGGATGCAGGGCGAGCTGGACCGCGTGGCGGCTGAATTCGGCGTGACCGGGGACATGCAGGTCAAGGTGTCGGGCGAGAGCTTCCTGACCGCCCCCGGGCCGCTGTCGGATCTCGTCGCGGGCGCGGTGGAGGCCGAGACGGGCGGCACGCCCACGCTCTCCACCACCGGCGGCACCTCGGATGCTCGGTTCGTCAAGGATCATTGCCCGGTGGTCGAATTCGGCCTTGTCGGGCAGACCATGCATCAGGTCGACGAACGCGTCGAGATCGCGCAGATCCATCAGCTCAAGGCGATCTACGCGCGAACCTTGCGCGACTATTTCGCCTGATGCGCCGCACGCTGATCGTCATGGTCAAGGAACCGCGCCCCGGGCGCGTCAAGACCCGGCTGGGGCGCGAGATCGGCATGGTGCCGGCGGCGTGGTGGTTTCGTCATCAGACCGCGCGGCTGCTGCGCGAGGTGGACGATCCCCGCTGGACCCTTTGCCTTGCCGTCAGCCCGGATCGCGCGGGCCTGCAAAGCCGCATCTGGCCCGCGCATCTGCCGCGTCTCGCGCAAGGGCGCGGTGATCTGGGGGACCGCATGGGGCGGCTGCTGCGCGGCGCACCACACGGGCCGGTCTGCATCATCGGCGCCGATATCCCCGGTATCCGCCGGCACCACATTGCCCGCGCCTTCGCGGCGCTCGGGCGGCAGGACGCGGTCTTCGGCCCCGCACATGACGGGGGGTACTGGCTGATTGGTTTGAGGCGCACGCGGGCCGTGCCCGCGACCCTGTTCCGGGGCGTGCGCTGGTCGAGCCGGACGGCGCTTGCCGACACCGTGGGCAGCCTCGGCGGACGGCGCGTGGCCTGTATCGACACTCTGCGCGATGTCGACACGGCCGCCGATCTGCGGGGCGACTGACCGAAGTCACCGCGCGCGCCCCGGTCCGCCCATGGCAGGACGGACGCCCGTAACAATCTCTTGCACGCGTCACGACAGCGGGTTATCTGACGATTGGCGCGGGTGTAGCTCAGGGGTAGAGCGTCTGCTTCCCAAGCAGAATGTCGTGAGTTCGAATCTCATCACCCGCTCCAGTCAGCCCATGAAGCCGGTTTCCAGACCGCCGCGCGCCGGTGAAGGCGGTACTGCCGGGCACCGCAAACCCGCCACCATGCATGACGGTTTCCGCGCCGGATCCGACACCGGTGCATGACTGCGAAATCGGCAGTTCGACGGGTCGGGCCTGCCGGAAAAGCACTTTTTCCCATGCGCTTGCGATTCCTTGTGTTATCTCAAGCGCATGGACATCGTTCTGATCACGACCTTCATCGCGGCGCTTTTCCTCGTCATCGGGGTGGCGGAGCCCTTGGCGGCGCGGTTGCGGCTGCCCTACAGCGTGATCCTTGCCAGCCTCGGTATCCTGATCGGGGCGAGCGCGATCTTTTTCCAGCGCACGGAACTGACCGACGCGCTGAACCCGGTGTCCGAGGCGATCCTGGGGATACCCATACGCTCCAACGTGTTTCTTTACGTGTTCCTGCCGACGCTGCTGTTTCAGGCGACGCTTGGCATGAACCTGCGGCGGATGCTGGATGACTGGGTGCCGATCCTTGTGCTGGCGGTGGTGGCGGTGGTGGTGGCGACGCTGAGTGTCGGCTACGCGCTGGCCTGGGCCAGCACACTGCCGCTCGCCGCCTGCCTGCTGATCGGTGCCATCGTCTCGACGACCGATCCGTCAGCGGTGGTCTCGATCTTCCGGTCGCTTTCCGCGCCACGGCGGCTGGCGCGGATCATCGAGGGCGAGAGCCTTCTGAACGACGCCGCGGCGATCGCGCTGTTCGGTCTGTTCATGGGTTTCGTGATGCTGGGCGTGCCCGACCCGAACCTTGGCGATGCGCTGGCCCGCTTTCCGCTGCTGATCGGCGGCGGCGCGGCCGTCGGCTGGCTGGCCGCAAGGGTCGCGGTCTGGGTGATGGCGCTGTTCGGCCGGCACGAGCTGGCGATGATCTCGATCTCGGTGGCGCTGCCCTATCTCGCCTATATCGGCGCCGAACAAAGCATCGGTGCATCGGGCGTGATCGCCGTTGTGGCCGCCGGGCTGACGCTGAACCTGACCGGGCCGGGACGGCTGCCGCCGCAGTCATGGGCCAATCTGCGCGAGGTCTGGGGGCTTCTGGCGCATTGGGCGGGCGCGTTGATCTTCATCCTCGCCGCATTGCTGATCCCGCGACTTCTGGAGGAGGTGCGGATCGAGGATTTCGTGCTGATCGGCGTCGTGATCGCGGCCGCCATCGCAGCAAGGGTGGTGATCCTGTTCGGGTTCCTGCCGCTTCTGACGGTGCTCGGGCTGTCGCCGGCGATCGAGCGGCCCTACCGGGCCGCGATCCTCTGGGGCGGCCTGCGGGGCGCGGTGACGCTGGCGCTGGCGCTGGCGGTGACCGAGAGCTTCCGGGTGCCCGAGGACATCCAGCGGGTGGTCGGCATCCTCGCCACCGGGTTCACGCTGTTCACGCTGATGGTGCAGGGCACGACGCTCCGGACGGTGATCGGCTGGCTCGGGCTCGACCGGCTGTCGCGGATCGATCAGGCGCTGTCGCGGCAGGTGGTCGCCGTGGCGCTGCAGACCGTGCGCGAGGATGTGGCGCGCACCACCGAGAATTACGAGTTGAACCGCGACATCGTGCGGTCCGAGGCCAAACGCTTTGGCGACCGGCTGGACGTGGCGGTGAAACAGGCCGAGGAAAGCGCCGACATCGTCGATCGCGACCGCGTGACGCTCGGGCTGATCGCGCTTGCCGGGCACGAGCGCGACACGATCCTGATGCGCGTCCGCGAGCGGACGATCTCGGCGCGGATGACCGAACAGGTGCTGTCGGATGCCGACCGTCTGATCGAAGGGGCGCGGATCCAGGGGCGCAGCGGGTATCAGGGCGCAGCACGGCGCAGCGTCGCTTACGGGCGCACCTTTCAGGCCGCCGTGTGGCTGCAGAGACGGCTGGGCCTGTCGACACCGCTGGCGCGGATGACCGCCGACCGGTTCGAGACCCTGCTGTCGCAGCGCCTGATCCTGCGCGATCTGGGCACGTTCATCGACGGGCGCATCCGCCGCATTCACGGGCGGCGGGTGGGCGAGCTGCTGCACGAACTGCTGACCCGGCGGATCGAGACGATCGAGACCGCGCTGGAAGGGCTGCGCCTGCAATACCCCGGATATGCCGAGAAATTGCAGCGCCGCTTCATCCGGCGCACGGCGCTGCGGCTGGAGGAACGCGAATACACCGCGATGCGCGAGGACGGGCTGATCGGTGCCGAGGTCTATACCGCGCTGATGCAGGATCTGGGCGGGCGCCGCGCCGCCGTCGAGGCGCGGCCAAAGCTTGACATGGCGCTTCAGCGGACAGAGCTGGTGCGGCAGTTTCCGCTGTTCACCGATCTCGGGGACGCCGCGCTGAAGCGTCTCGGTCGCGCGCTCGAGACACGCTACGTCAATTTCGGCGACGTCATCATCCGCAAGGATACTCAGGCCAAAAGCGTGTTCTTCATCTCGTCGGGGGCCGTGGAGCTGGAGAGCGCCGGCCAGACATGGCGGTTCGGGCGGGGCGAGATGTTCGGTCAGCTCGCGATCCTGATGAACAAGACCCGGCGGGCGGAGGCGCGCGCGATCGCGCCCTGCACGCTTCTCGTGCTCGACGAGGCGCGCTTTCGTCGCCTTCTGGCGCGCAGCACGGCGCTGCGACAGGCCGTGCGCACCAGCGCCGAGGCCCGCGGCATCGACCCGCAAAGCCTGCTGCCCCCGGGACAGGATAACACCGGGCCGGCGCGCCGCAAGAACGGCTAGAAAAGCACCCGGGGCAGCCATGTGGCGAGAAACGGCATCGCCCAGATCAGCGCGAGTCCGATCGCCTGCACGCCGATGAAGGGGGCGACGCCGCGATAGATCTGGCCGGTCGAGATTTCGCCGGGAGCGACCGCGCGCAGGTAGAACAGCGAGAATCCGAAGGGCGGCGTCAGGAAACTGGTTTGCAGGTTGATCGCCAGCAGCACGCCCAGCCAGATCGGATCATGCCCCATCACGATGAGCGACGGCGCGACGAGCGGCAGCACGATGACCGAGATCTCGACGAAGTCGAGGAAGAACCCGAGCACGAACACGAAGATCATCACGAACAGCAACGCACCACCGGGGCCGCCGGGCAGGTTGTCCAGCAGATGCGCCACGCGCGCTTCCCCGCCAAGCCCGACGAAGACCAGCGAAAAGACCCCGGCGGCAAGGATCGTCGCGAAGATCATCGCCGTCATGGTCAGCGTCGAATTGAGGGCGTCGTGCAGGATGCGGTCCCGGATCGCCGCGCGCAGCGCAAGACCGACAGCGGCGAGTCCCGTGAGCGCCAGAACGGCATAGACCCCGCCAAGCGCCCAGTCGGCAGCGCCGGTATCGCTGCGTTGCAGCCGCACCGGAAAGGCGCCGGCCAACAGACCCAGCCCGATCAGCGCCGCCGCCCCGATCAGGATCAGCCGGGAATTGATCCCGATCTTGCGTCCGGCCATCAGCAGCGCGCCGATGGCCCCGACAGAGGCCGCCTCGGTCGGGGTGGCGATCCCGAAAAGGATCGCGCCCAGCACGGCGAAGATCAAAAGGACCGGGGGCGCGATCGCGGCCATGACCTCGCGCCAGTCGGGTCTGCCGGGGCCGGTCTCGGCGGGGGGCATGGCGGAGGGGCGCAGCGCACCGAGGATCAGGATATACACGAGGTACAGCGTCACCAGAAGCAGCCCCGGCAAAAGGGCCGCGGCAAAGAACTGGCCGACCGAAAACTTGCCCTGTTCGTATTGCGCCTGCTGGTAGGCGTTCGACATCACGTCCGCGAGGATGATCAGCAGCGTCGAGGGCGGGATGATCTGCCCCAGCGTGCCAGCCGTGCAGACGATGCCCGAAGCCACGGCCGGATTGTAGCCCGCGCGCAGCATGGTGGGCAGCGCGATCATGCCCATGGCGACCACGGTCGCCCCGACGATGCCGGTGGAGGCCGCCAGAAGCGCGCCCACCAGAACCACCGAGATCCCGAGCCCGCCGCGCAAGACCCCAAAGCTGCGCCCCATGGTGTCGAGCAGATCCTCGGCGATCCGGCTCTTTTCGAGGATGGCCCCCATCAGGACGAAAACCGGAATGGCGATCAGCACGGTATTGCCGATCAGCCCGAAGACCCGATGACCCAGCCAAGATAGGCGAAGGCCACGGCGACACCGGCAATGCTGAACGACACCCGAAAGCCCGACAGGATCGCCGCCATCAGCGCGGCGAACATGATCAGGTCGAGATGATCGGTCATGTCTCGGCCTTGCCCGTGACGAGGCGCAGCACCAGCGACAGCGATTGCAGCAGGATCAGGATGCAGAAGGCCGGGATCAGCGACTTGAGCAGAAAGACCGCCTCGATCCCGCCGACGGAAATCGGCCCTTCGAGAATTCGCCACGAGTTTCGGACCGAGGGCCGCGACCAGTGGAGCAGCGCGGTCATCGACGGCATCAGCAGGAACAGGTGGCCGAAAAGGTCGATGCGCCGCCGGGCCGTGTCACTGACCTTGGCATAGATCACATCGACGCGGACATGCTTGTCGACCAGCAGCGTGAACCCCGCGCCCAGCATGAACAGCGTCGCATGCATGTAAAGCACGCTTTCCTGCGCGGCGATGGAGTTGACGCCGAAGACATAGCGCCCGATCACGATGCAGAACTGCACCAGCACCATGAGCAGCGCCAGCCAGCGAACGCCGCTTGCCACGGCGCGGTTCATCCCGTCGATCGCGTCGGCCAGTCCCAGCATCACCCCTGCCCCGTGGATCGCGGTGCGCGACATGCGCCGCGCACCGTTTGCGGATCAGTACCCGAAGACACCGGCGCGGGCGTTCATCTGGCCGTTATCGGCGTAGGTCTTGTATCCGCCGACAAGGTCGCGGTAGGCGATGACGCTTTCGGTGATGCGGCGCACCAGCTCGTCATCATCGTCAAGATATTCCTGCATGACCTCTTTGGCGGCATCGCCCATGGCGGCGATCACGTCATCGGGCAGTATGCAGCGTCACGTTGATGCGCCCGCCCGACATGGTGGTGATGCGATCGGCCAGTGTCTGGGCGGCGACACCGGGTCCGGGCAGGTTTCTGGGCCATGCCGAAACGAGGCTTCAGTCGCTCACATCCTGGACTATGGCGGGGGACGCAAGCGCGGTCGCGGCGGTGCCGGCGGCGGCGCCATGATGGATGCTGACCCATGTCGCGCCGCTTGCGGTGTTGACCAGCGCATTGAGCAGCGGCCAGTCGCTGACCGAGTCCGAGCCGTCGCGCATCGCTTCGGTCTCGCGGTTGGGCGAGGCGACCGAGCCCGCGTCCAGATGGTCGCGCCCGATCACCACCGGGGCCTTCAATTCGCCGCTGGCCACCATCTCGTTGAAGGCCAGCCCCGCAAGGTGCCGCGCGCCCAGCCCGAGCCAGCAGATCCGCGCCGGCAGGCCCTGAAACGAGATCCGATCGCGGGCCATGTCGAGCCAAGTGTGCAGCTTGGCATTGTCGGGGAAAAGCTCTTTCAGCCTGGCGTCGGTGGGGTAGCTATCCTCGGGGTCGCCAGAAAGGGCGCACCAGCGGAACGGCCCCACGCCCCGACATAAGAGCGGCCGGATATAGGCGGGCACGAAGCCGGGAAAGGCAAAGGCATTCTCCAGCCCCTCCTCGAGCGCCACCTGCCGGATGTTGTTGCCGTAATCCAGTGTCGGCACGCCCGCGTTCCAGAAATCCACCATCGCCGCGACATGCAGCTTCATGCTGGCGCGGGCGGCCTTTTCCACCGCCTTGGGGTCTTTTTCGCGCGTGTCGCGCCACTCGGCCATGGTCCAGCCCTGCGGCAGGTAGCCGTTGGTAGGGTCATGCGCGCTGGTCTGGTCGGTCACCATGTCGGGACGGATGCCGCGGCGGACAAGGTCGGGGAAGACATCCGCGGCGTTGCCCAGCAGGGCCACCGATTTCGCCGCGCCCGCCGCCGTCCAGCGTTCGATCATCGCGAGTGCATTATCGAGGCTGTCGGATGTCTCGTCCACGTAGCGGGTGCGCCGGCGGAAATCGATGCTGTCGGGGTTGCATTCCACCGCCAGACAACAGGCCCCGGCCATCACCGCCGCCAAGGGCTGTGCGCCGCCCATGCCGCCAAGCCCGCCGGTGAGGATCCACTTGCCGGTAAGGTCGCCGCCGTAATGCTGACGCCCGGCCTCGGCGAAGGTCTCGAAGGTGCCCTGAACGATGCCCTGACTGCCTATGTAGATCCACGACCCGGCGGTCATCTGGCCATACATCGCCAGACCCTTTTTATCGAGCTTGTTGAAATGGTCCCATGTCGCCCAATGCGGCACGAGGTTGGAATTGGCGATCAGCACGCGCGGCGCGTCGGCATGGGTCTTCACGATGGCAATGGGCTTGCCCGATTGCACGACCAGCGTCTCGTCGCCCTCCAGATCCCTCAGGCTCTCGACCATGCAGTCGAAATCGGCCCATGTCCGCGCGGCACGTCCGATGCCGCCATAGACCACCAGTTCGTGCGGGTTCTCGGCCACGTCGGGGTACAGGTTGTTCATCAGCATCCGCAGCGGTGCCTCTGTCTGCCAGCTTTTCGCGGTCAGCTCCGGGCCGGACGGCGGGTAGATGTCGCGGGTGTTCTTGCGCGAATCGCTCATCGCGGTCTCCAGTCGGACAGGGTTTCGAGAATGGCCGTGAGATGCGCCCGCAGGCGGTCGGCGCGCGCCGCGTCATAGTCCCATGGCGGGGCCTCATGCATGTAGGCGGATTGCGCCAGTTCGATCTGGATCGCGTGCACGCCCTGTTCCCGCTGCCCGTAATGGCGCGTCGTCCAGCCGCCCTTGAACCGCCCGTTCAGCACGCTTGTGTAGCCGTTTGCGGCCTCGCAGATCCGCATGACGGCGGCCTCTATCGCGGGGGCGCAGGTCGCGCCGGTATAGGTGCCGATGTTGAAATCGGGCAGCGTGCCGTCGAAGAGATACGGGATGCGCGACCGGATCGAGTGGCAATCGTAAAGCAGCGCGAAGCCGTGCTTTGCGCGCGCGCGGTCAAGCTCCGACGTGAGGGCGGCATGGTAAGGCGCGTGGTACGCCGTGCGCCGCCGCTCCATCTCTGCGGCTTCCGGCTCCTGCCCCGGCAGGTAGATCGGATGACCGTCGAAATCGGTCAGCGGGCACAAATCGGTGGTGTTCCGGCCGGGATAGAGGCTTGCCCCCGAAGGGTCGCGATTGACGTCGATCACGTAGCGATGGACCCGCGTGCGCACGCTCGTCACCTCGTCGATCAGCCCCGCATAAAGCCGGTCGATATGCCAGTCGGTATCGGCGAGCGCGCGCCCGGTCTCATTCAAGCGCGACAGGCAATCGTCGGGCATGTCGGTGCCGGTATGCGGCAGACCCAGAACCAGCGGGCTTTCGCCCCGCGTGATCTCGATAGGAGTCATACCGACATCTCCAGCCCGGCGGCACCCGAAAGGCTGTCATCCGCGATACACGCCGCCGCGGCCTTGATATCCGGCGCGAGGTAGCGGTCCTGTCCAAGGCGCGGGACAGCCGCACGCAGACACCGCAGCGCCGCCTTCAAGGGTGCGGAGGTGACCAGCGGCGCGCGCTGCTCGATTCCTTGCGCGGCGCAGATCGCCTCGATCCCCAGGATCACCGACAGGTTCGCCGTCATCCGCCCCAGCCGCCGCGCACCATGCGCGGCCATGCTGACATGGTCCTCCTGATTGGCAGAGGTCGGCGTGCTGTCGGTCGAACAGGGATTGGCCAGATGCTTGTTCTCGCTCATCAGCGCGGCACTTGTGACCTCGGCGATCATCAGACCGGAGTTCAGCCCCGGCTCGGGCGTCAGGAACGGCGGCAGATCATGCGACAGCGTCGGGTCCACCATCAACGCCACGCGGCGCTGCGCGATGGCACCGATCTCGGCCACGGCCAGCGCGATCTGGTCGGCGGCAAAGGCGACCGGCTCGGCGTGGAAATTGCCCTTGACAGGATCTCGGCCGTGTCGCGCTGCCGGGGATCAGGATATGGGTCATCGCGCACCTGCGAAGATACGGGCATGGAGCGGGGTGATGCCGATGCCGTAGGACAACTCGGCGGGGTCCGTGACAGACCAGATCGCGAGATCGGCCCGCATGCCGGGCGCGATCACGCCGCAATCATCGAGGCCAAGGGCGCGGGCCGCATTGCGCGTGGTCCCGGCCAGCGCCTCGGCCGGGGTCGTGCGAAAGAGCGTGCAGGCCATGTTCATCGCCAGCAGAAGCGACCCCAGCGGCGACGATCCGGGGTTCCAGTCGGTGCCCACGGCCATCGGCACGCCATGGTCGCGAAACGCCTGCACGGGCGGCGCTTGCGTCTCGTGGAGCGTGTAAAACGCGCCGGGCAGCAACACGGCGACGCTGCCCGCAGCCGCGAGCGCGGCGGCATCGCCCTCGGTGGCGTATTCGACATGATCGGCCGACAGCGCGCCGTATTTCGCGGCCAATGCCGTGCCACCGCTATGGCTGAGCTGTTCGGCATGCAGCTTGACCGGCAGCCCGAGGGCGCGCGGCGTCAAAAACGCGCCCGATCTGCGCGGTGTCGAACGCGATGCCCTCGCAGAACCCGTCAACGGCATCGACCAGACCTTCGGCTTGCGCGGCCTTCAGCGCGGGGATGCAGACCTCGTCGAGATAGGCGTCGGCATCGGCACCGGCGGGCACGGCATGCGCGCCCAGAAAGCTCGTGACCACGCGGACGGGACGGTGCCGGGGCAGCGCCCGTGCCACAGGCAGCATCTTGAGTTCGGTTTCGATATCGAGGCCGTAGCCCGATTTGACCTCGACCGTGCCGACGCCTTCAGCGATCGCTGCATCGACGCGCCGCAGCGCGCCGTGCAGCAATTCGGCCTCGGAGGCGGCCCGCGTCGCGGTGACGGTCGAGACGATCCCGCCCCCGGCGCGCGCGATCTCCTCGTAGCTGGCCCCTTCCAGCCGGATCTCGAATTCGCGCGCGCGGTTGCCGCCATGCACGATATGCGTGTGACAATCGACCAGCGCCGGTGTGACCAGACACCCTTGATAGCTCTTGTGCGCGAGCCCGGCATATGCGGCGGGCAGGTCTGCGGCGCGACGCGGCGCTGGACAGCCTGATCTTCGCGGGCGGCGGCCCGGACGGCCTGCGCGAGGTCTGGAGCGCCGGGCGGCATGTCGTCCGGCAGGGGCACCATATCCGGCGCGACGCGATCATCGCGGGTTTCATGCACAGGATGAGCCGACTGGAGACCGCGATTTGAACGACGAGACGCGGCTTTCCTGGATCGATGTGCGCAACGAGATCCGCGCCCGCATCCTCGACAGGACCTATGCGCCCGGCGACAGGCTGCCGCGCGACGCGGATATCGCCGCCCACCTTGGATGCGCCCGCGCCACGGTGCATCGCGCGATGCAGGACCTGTCGCAGATCGGGCTGGTCGCGCGCAAGCGCAAGGGCGGCACCCATGTCCACAGCGATCCGGTAACGCGCATGACGGTCGATATCCCGATCACCCGGCGCGAGATCGAACAGCGGGGCAGCACATACGGCTACCGATTGATCAGCCGCAGCGTCGAGCCGACGCCCGGCGCGGTCATGGCACGGTTCGGGATCGCGGAGCCGGTCGACATGCTGCGCGTCAAGGCGTTGCATCTGGCCGACGACCGCCCCTACATCCTCGAGGATCGCTGGGTCGACACCCGGTCCACACCGCGGATCCTTGATGTCGATCTGAGCCGTGAGAGCGCCAATGAATGGCTTGTGCGCAACAAGCCCTACAGCCGCGTCGATGTCCGGTTCTCAGCCATGAATGCCGGGGCCGAGACGGCGCGGCATCTCGGCACCGCCACGGGCAGCGCCGTTCTTGTCATCGACCGCACCACGTGGATCGACGCGGCGCCGATCACCACCGTGCAGGCCGTGGCCGCCCCGGGCTATCAACTCGCCGCGCAGAGTTGAGAGACCCTTGACGCGCGATTTGCGCCAAACTGTTGAACAATCGGATTATGGGCTAGGTATGGACTGATGTTCTTGGATATATGCAGATGAACCGCAGCGTGAAAATGGTCGCGGGCCTTGGAATCGTCGTGCTGTTCGCCCTTGCGGGGGTGACCGGCACGCAGGCGCTGCTGTCGGTTCAGCAGACGGATGACGGCGGGCGGGCCAGCAATGCGACACGCGTCGCGGTGGCCTCGCCGGAGCAGCGCCGCATGGAGGATGCCGTGACGGCGACCGGCACCATCATGCCGGTGCGCGCGGTCGAGCTTGTGCCGAACGCACCGGGGCGCGTCACCGGCGTTCCGGTGTCCTCGGGGCAGCAGGTTGCGGCGGGTGACCTGCTGATCCAGCTGGATGATCGCGCTGCACGTGCGGCGCTCGCCGACGCCGAGGCGACACTCCGCGAGGCGCAGCAAGCCTATACAAGGATCGAGCGTCTGGCCGAAAGCAATGCCGCCGCCGAATCCCGGCTTGAAAGCGCGCGCGCCGATCTGCACCGCGCCGAAGCGGCCGTGATGGCGGCCGACGCGGATCTGGAGGATCGCACGATCACCGCGCCTTTCGACGGAACCCTCGGTGTGATCGATATCGATGAAGGTGCGTATCTCGACGGCACGACTCCGGTGACGCGCCTGTCGGACCTGTCCTCGGTCGAGGTGTCGGTCTCGCTGCCGGAGCGGTATTTCGAAAGCGTGAAACCGGGCCAGACCCTTCAGGTCACCACACCGGCCTATCCCGGCGAAACGTTCGAAGGGCGCATCACGCTGCGCGCCCCCGAGATCGACCGCGACACGCGCAGTTTCGAAATGAGGGCGGAGATCGCCAATCCCGACCGGCGTCTCGCGGGCGGCATGTTCGCCCGGTCGCGTCTGCTGCTTGGCAGCTATGACGGCGTCGCGATCCCCGCTGCGGCGATCATCAGTGAGGGCCTGAAAAGCTACGTCTACACCGTCGCGGATGGCACCGCCACGCGCATCGATATCGATCCCGGCAAATCCCTGGGTGAGCTGACCGAGGTGCGCGGCGGGATGGCCCTTGGCGACCGCGTGGTCGTGGCCGGCTGGGATCAGCTTTCGGACGGGGCCGCGGTCAGCGTCGAGGGATCGGACACGCAGGAGGCGACCGAGTGACCCTGCCCGATCTGTGCATCCGTCGCCCCGTGCTGGCCACGGTGATGTCGATGCTGATCGTCGTTATGGGCATCATGGGGCTGAGCCGCATGCCCGTGCGCGAACTGCCCGATACGACGACCGCGCAGGTCACGGTCAGTGTCGATTACATCGGCGCGGGTCCCGGCGTCGTCGACAGCGAGCTTGCCACCGTGATCGAAGGCGCGGTGTCCAGCGTCGCCGGCATCGACCGGATCGAGACCGAATCCGAGCTGGGGGGCCTGCGCACCGTGATCACCTTCCGGCAGGGACGCGATGTCGATCAGGCGGCCTCGGACGTGCGCGCCGCGGTGCAGGCGGTGACCGACGATCTGCCCGACGAGGCCGAGGACCCGCAAATCGAGAAGAACGACAGTCAGGGCGATCCGATCGTCTGGATGACCATGACCTCCGAGACGATGTCGGCGTCGGAGTTGACCGATTATGCCGACAGGTTCGTGACCGACCGGCTGGAAACGCTCGCCGGTGTCGCGGCGGTGCAGGTCTATGGCGACCGGCCCTATGCGATGCGCGTCTGGCTGCAGCCCGAGGAGATGGCGGCACGCGGCGTCACCACCAATGACGTCGCCGACGCGCTGCGCGGCAACAATCTGGAACTGCCCGCCGGACAGCTTGAAAACGATGCGCGCACATATCTGTTGCGCACCGAAACGCGGCTGTCCAGCGTCGCCGAATTCGAGGATCTGATCGTCACCGCGACCGGGGCCGGAAACGTCACCCTCGGTGATGTGGCCCGGATCGAGATCGGCAGCGAAACCGACGATACCGAGTTCCGGTCGAACGGCGAGACGGCGCTCGGGATCGGCGTGCTGCGCCAGTCGGCGGCGAACACGCTGTCGATTTCCACTGCGGTGCGGGACGAGGTGGCCGATATCCAGTCCGGCCTGCCCGGCGGCACGCGCCTGCAGATCACCTCCGATGATGCCGATTTCATCGAAAGTTCGATCCGGCAGGTGCTGATCACGCTGAGCATCTCGGTGGGCATCGTCGTCGCCGTGATCTTCGTGTTCCTCGCCTCTGTGCGGGCGACCATCGTGCCGGCGGTGACGATCCCCATCGCCCTGCTGGGGGCCTGCGGCGGGATCGCGCTGGCCGGGTTCTCGATCAACACGCTGACGCTGTTCGCGCTGGTGCTGGCGATCGGTCTGGTGGTCGATGACGCGATCGTGGTGCTGGAAAACATCGAGCGGCGCGTCCGCGAGGGCGACGACCCCAAAGAGGCCGCGCGCGTCGGTGCCAATCAGGTGTTCTTCGCGGTGGTCTCGACCTCTGCGGTGCTCATTTCGGTGTTCGTGCCGCTGTCGTTTCTGGAAGGCGAGATCGGCAAGCTGTTTCGGGAATTCGGCGTGACGCTGGCGATCGCCGTGGTCCTGTCGACCTTCGTCGCGCTGACGCTATGCCCGGTGATCGCCAGCCTCGTGCTGTCCCAGGATCGTGCCGAGGGCCGCTTTGCGCGGGCCGTGAACGGCACGACAGAGCGCCTGTCGCAGGGCTACAACCGCCTTCTGAGGCGGGCGATCGGTGCCCCGGTGGTGATCCTCGCGATCGCCGCCGCGCTCACCGGCATGTCCTGGACGCTTTACCAGGAGCTTCCCTCGCAGCTGACCCCGGACGAGGATCGCGGCATCTTCTTCGTGTCGGTCAACGGCCCGGCGGGATCGGCGCTGCCGTTGACCGATGGCGCGGTCCGCGAGGTCGAGGATCTGATCGCCCCCTACCGCGAGGATGGCACCGTCGAGGATCTGATCTCCATCGTCGGGCAATACGGCGAGGCCGGGCGCGCCTTCATGGTCGCGATCATGTCGGACTGGGGCGACCGCGACATGGGTCCGCGCGACGTGCTGGCAGAGCTGCGCCCGGACTTCGCCGCGATCCCCGAGGCCAGCGTGCGCAGCTTCGCGCCCTCTGGTTTGAGCGCCGGCAGCGGTTCGGGGCTCGAGGTGATCGTCACCGCCCCCAGTTTTGACGAGGCGGCGGAGTTCTCGAACGAGATGGCCGAGCGTCTGCGCGCCAATCCCGACCTCGTCGGCGTGCGCCGCGACTACGAGATCAACACGCCCGGCTTCGACATCAAGGTGAACCGGGATCTGGCGCGGGAAATCGGCGTTGATGCGCGGGCCATCTCCGACGCGGTACGCACCTTCTTCGCCTCCGCGCAGGTGACCGAGTTCATCTCGCGCGACCGCCAGTATCCGGTGATCCTTCAGGCCCCCGATGACCGCCGGTTGGCGACCGACGACCTGCGCGGCGTGAACGTGCGGGCCGAAAACGGCGCGCTCGTGCCGCTCGACGGGCTGGTGGAGCTGCAGAGCCGCGCCTCGGTGCGGGCCTATAACCGGTTCAACCGGCAGCCTTCGGTCGAAATTTCCGCCTCACTCGCCGAGGGTGTCGATCTGGGATCGGCCATCGCCACGGTCGAACAGATCGCCGCCGAGATGCCCCCGCAAATGCAGATCTTCTATGCGGGACAGGCCGAAAGTTTTCAGGAGACCTCCGGCGGGATCGCCATGACCTACGCGCTGGCGCTGCTGGTGGTGTTTCTCGTTCTCGCCGCGCAGTTCGAAAGCTTCGTTCAGCCGGTGGTGATCATGCTGTCGGTGCCATTGGCCGTGGCGGGCGCGCTGCTGACGCTGCTGTCGCTTGGCGAAGCGATCAACATCTACACGCAGGTGGGTCTTGTCATGCTGATCGGCCTGATGGCCAAGAACGGCATCCTGATCGTCGAGTTCGCCAACCAGCTGCGCGACGAGGGCTATGCCGTGCGCGAGGCGGTGATCGAGGCGGCGACCGTACGTCTCCGCCCGATCCTGATGACCGTGTTGTCGACCGTGCTGGGGGCCGTGCCGCTGGTGCTGTCCAGCGGGGCGGGCGCGGCAAGCCGGTTTTCCATCGGCATCGTGATCATCGGCGGCTTCATGGCGGCGTCGATCCTGACGCTGTTCCTGACCCCGGTGCTGTACGATCTTCTGCAACGCGAGCGCCGCCGCGCGCCAGAGACCGACGCGCGCGCCGCCTGAGCATGGCGGCCCCCTGCCCCGTCCGGTCCGGGCCGCGTCGTCGGTGCTTGATGCTTGTCGCGGCATGCCAATTCGGGCAGGGACCGGGGACCAGAGACCGCGACCGGAGTCCCATCATGTCCCAAAAAAAACCTGAACACGGCAAATCTCGAAAAGCCGGGCGCGTAAACGCCTGCCGGGCTGGTGATGGATCCGGTGCAGGGCAATGCCGCCCTATGGCACCATCGCCCGGATGTCGCGCACCGGCTGCAGGAGGCGGCACGGGCCGATCAAACGGCCCCTATCCCGGCGGCGCTTCGTCACCCGGCGGCAGCATCTTGTCGTCGTCCATCACCAGCTTGGAGAGATCCGCAGCCGCGGCGCGCAGCGCCGGAAGACAGGCCAGCGTGCGGTCCACGTCGAAGCGCTGCGAGGGCGCGTGAAACGACAGCGTGACCATCAGCCGCCCGTTGACGTCCAGCACCGGGACCGCGAGTGCGATCATGCTGTCCATGAATTCCTCGCGGTCGAGCGCATATCCCTGTCGGCGAACGGTCGCGATCTCGGCCAGCAGCCCGCCCCGATCGGTGATCGTGTTGGGGGTGCGGCGGTCCAGATCGGTGGCGGCAACATACTTTTTCAGATGATTGCGCGCCAGTGAGGCCAGATACATCTTGCCGCTGGCGGTGCAGTAGAACGGCACGCGCGTGCCGATCGGCAACTGGATGCGCAGGGGCCATTCGGTCTCGACCCGCTCGAGATAGATCATCGCGTCGCGATCGGGCAGCGCGATGTTGCAGGTCTCGCCGATCTCGCGGCTGAGACGGCGCAGGATCGCCTGCCGCGCCGTCCGGATCCGCAGCGACGACAGGATCCCGCCGGCCATGCTGCGCAGCCGGGGACCGGGCGAATAGGTCCGCCCGTCCATGTCGCGCTGCACGAAGCCTTCCTCCTCGAGCGTGTGGAACAGGCGGTGAATGCTCGGCTTGGGCAGGCCCATGCGCGCGTTCACCTCGGTGGGCGTGACCGGCATGCCCGCCTCCGCCATCCGCTCGATCACCAGCAGCAGGCGCAGCGTCGTCGGGATCTTCTCCTTGCTCTCGGCTTCCATGACGACCCTTTCGTCAACGTTACGGCACCAGCGCGGTCGACAATGCCGGCACCAGCGCGATCAGTATCCAGACCGCGACCAGCGCCACGATATAGGCGGTCGTGTAGCGCAGCAGCCTGAAATAGGGAACGCCCGT
>Ga0307940_1000955_pt1 | contig 17321 bp, 15 predicted proteins | sample OrgLakmetagen124_FD_201835 | JGI IMG/M metagenome (GOLD analysis project Ga0307940, IMG submission 201835) | Saline water microbial communities from Organic Lake, Antarctica - #124 | ecosystem: Environmental > Aquatic > Non-marine Saline and Alkaline > Saline | place: Antarctica: Organic Lake... | reverse complement strand
GCCTGAGTTCTCTCGAGACCGAGCTATTGTGGCAGCCCACAATCTTGCCTACTTCCCGCATCGGCATGCTCAGCCCGGTGCTGCGCAGCGCTAAAATCTGGTATCGTTGTGTCTGGGTCAGTTGTCGGTATTCCATCTCTGCTTCACTTTGGTCGGTAAAGCTAAACAGGGTACCGGCACTGGCCCTCTTTGCTCCACCCGTGGGTCAAAGTGCTGCGCTTATTCTATGAAACCAAGATCCAAGATTGTATGCCCGAAATCTCCGTTAATATAGTAAGTGGCAATAGTAAAGAGGATCGTTAAATGAAGAGAAAGTTTGCTCTAATCGGGGCCGCTGGGTATATCGCACCTCGACACATGAAAGCTATTAAGGACACCGGTAACAATCTGATTGCCGCGATGGATAAGAATGATTCCGTAGGCATCATTGACAGTTTTTTCCCGGACGCTGATTTTTTCACGGAGTTTGAGCGATTTGATCGCCACATTGACAAGCTCAGCAGGCTGAATGGCGGCCAGGCTGTCGATTTTATGTCAATCTGCTCACCGAATTACCTTCATGACTCTCACATGCGGTTTGCGCTTCGCTCCGGTGCAGATGCCATTTGCGAGAAGCCGCTGGTGCTCAATCCGTGGAACATCGATGGCCTTCAAGATATTGAGAGGGATACGGGGAAAACGGTGAACACAATCCTTCAGCTTCGTGTTCACCCTTCCATCATAGCGCTGCGAGAAAAGGTTCAGAAGGAACAGGCCAGTGCCAAATATGACGTGGACCTTACTTACATAACCTCTCGCGGTCATTGGTATATGCAGTCTTGGAAGGGCGACGAAAAAAAGTCAGGGGGCATCGCCACGAACATTGGTGTGCATTTTTACGACATGTTGCACTTCATTTTCGGTGAGCTTCAAGAAAGCGTCGTTCACTACAGCAGCGAGACTATGGCTGCGGGGTACCTTGAATATCAAAAAGCTCGCGTTCGTTGGTTCCTTTCGGTGGACTATAAATATGTACCGAAAAGAGCAAAGGCTCAGGGGCAGAGGACCTATCGCTCAATCACGGTAGACGGAGAAGAGTTGGAATTCTCGGGTGGTTTTGCCGATCTCCATACCAGAAGTTACGAAGAGATCCTGGCGGGTCGTGGTTATGGGCTGGAGGACAATCGCATCGCGATTGAGACCGTCTCCGGCATACGCAATTCGACGCCCTTGGGCCTGAAAGGCGATTATCATCCGTTTCTTAAGGAATGACCATGCTAGTAAAAATTCACCCTACTGCAATCGTTGATGAAGGTGCCCAGATCGGGGAAGGTTCCCGAGTATGGCATTTCGTCCATATATGTAGCGGTGCAGTAATCGGGAAGAACGTATCCATGGGCCAGGGTGTTTTCGTTGGGAATAGGGTTACTATTGGTGATAACTGCAAGATCCAGAACAACGTATCGGTTTACGACGATGTACATCTTGAAGAAGGTGTGTTTTGCGGGCCCAGCGTGGTATTCACCAACGTATACAATCCTCGTTCTCTTATAGAAAGGAAAGATGAGTATCTCGGTACCATTGTGAGGAAAGGTGCAACGTTGGGAGCCAATAGTACGATTGTCTGCGGCGTCACTATCGGGGCATATTCTTTCATTGGCGCCGGTGCAGTGGTGAACAAATCCGTTCCGAACTATGCGCTCATCGTCGGCGTTCCAGGCAAAAAAATTGGTTGGATGAGTGAGTTTGGCGAGCAGCTTGACCTTCCACTGAAAGGCAATGCAACCGCCCAGTGCCCGCATACTGGCGCCACCTATCAGTTAGTGAATGGTCACGTCAGCAAATTCACACCATAATTCTTAAAGATTAACTGATCATGACTCAACGCAACATACCCTTTAATGATCTAGCGGCTCAACAGCGTCACATCAAATCTCAAATCGATACGGGCATTCAGCGGGTACTTGCACATGGTAAATACATCCTCGGCCCAGAAGTGCTGGAGCTAGAGGAAAAGTTAGCCCAATACACTGGCGCCAAACATTGCATCACCGTTGCTAACGGTACTGATGCACTCCAGATTGCACAGATGGCGCTTGGTGTAAGTGTTGGGGATGAAGTCATCGTCCCGGGCTTTAGTTACATCGCAACTGCCGAGACTCCTGCATTACTAGGAGCAACGCCCGTATATGTGGATATTGACCCACGCACATACAATATGGATCCGTTACATATCGAAGCGGCGATCACTCCAAAAACGAAAGCCATAATTCCGGTATCACTTTACGGACAGTGTGCGGATTTTGATGCGATCAATGCTATTGCAGAAAAGTATGGTATTCCCGTGATTGAGGACGGTGCCCAAAGCTTTGGTGCTTTATACAGGGGCCGCAAATCCTGCAACCTCAGCTCCATAGGGTGCACTAGCTTTTTTCCGGCCAAACCCTTGGGCTGTTATGGGGACGGTGGCGCGATTTTCACGAATGATGAAGACCTGGCTGTTATTTTGAGACAAATCGCCCGGCATGGTCAGGACAGGCGCTATCACCATTGCCGCATTGGTGTTAATAGTCGACTGGACACACTGCAGGCCGCTATTTTATTGCCCAAGCTTGAAATTCTGGATAGCGAAAGGGAAGCAAAGCAAAAAGTTGCGGATAGGTACTCTCATATAATCGCTGACGCAGGCTTTGTGACTCCACCGCACATTGAACAACACAACCAAAGCGCTTGGGCTCAATACACGATCGCGCTGGATGACCGCTCAGCTGTTCAGAACAAGCTGAAGCAGGTCGGTATACCGACAGCTGTTCATTATCCTATTCCACTCAATCAACAGCCAGCAGTTGCTAACAAGACCGCAAACGTGCCCCAAGGTGACCAGGCATCATTGCGAGTTTTGAGTCTTCCTATGTCACCTTATCTCTCTAAAAGCGACCAACAATATATTTTGAACGCGCTACTGAGCTTATGATCCTTGGGCCTCATCGAAACGAGCTTCTGAATTGCGATAGAGATGTTGACGTATTCCAATCGATATTGAAAATCGGTTGTAGAACTTATATGGATGGCGCAGCATGAATAGATTCGGAAATAAGCTCATTGTGCATATTTCCATAATACATCGTTAATCTAAAAAACCTTGGCATTCTCGACTTTAATATGAAACATTTATTTATTCTGACCACGCGATATCCTTTTGCCCCAGGAGAGGAGTTCTTCGAAGAGGAAGTGCTGCTATGGGCTAGGCAATCAAATTTTATTGTTCATCTTGTGCCTCTTCAACGAACCAAAGTAGTCCGCTCATATCCGAAAGGGTTAATTTTAGACTTGACCATTGCGAATAAAAATACCAAATGGCGGAAGATAGCCTATGTAATTCCAGCGATCTTGTCGAAAGAATTTTGGATCGATATTGTATACTTAAAAAGAGAAAGAAAGTTAGGATCGAAAAACTTAATAAGACTTATAAGATCAATGGCATCTTTTTGCCTGTTCCTGCCATTGCTAAAAAATATCGCAAGAACCGCTGGATCTCAAGCCACCGTATATAGTTACTGGAATGCGGAAATGTCGTATGCGGCCGCCAAATTAAAACATCAGAAAAAATTTTCCGAGATCGTTACCAGACTCCACGGGTTCGATATTTATGAAGAGCGTTACCCTGGCGGATACATTCCTCTCAAGAGGCAGTTCATGGGGTTTTATGACCATATTATGCTTCTATCTGAGGAAGCGAAGACATATGTTGAGTTGCGGTATGGTGCGAACAGCAGTCAAACATCTGTGGAGCGGCTAGGGGTAGAAGTTCCTCCTGCAGTTTGCCCAATTCCTTCAAAAGCTCATTTTCACATCATCTCGGTTTCATTCTGCGTACCCGTAAAAGGAATCGATAAGATCGTGCACGCGTTAAGCGCTTTTGCCGACGCGTGCCCGGAGCTCCGGGTCAGCTGGACCCATATCGGTAACGGCCCGTTGTTAGAAGAAATCCAGAATTTGGCGGAAAAAGAACTTGATAGAAAAGTTGATTTCGATTTTGTTGGTTACAAAGAAAATTCGGAAGTCAAACGTATTTACCAAGAACAGTCTTTTGACGTGTTTATCAACTGTAGCCGCTCTGAAGGTGTGCCGGTGTCTATAATGGAAGCGATGAGTGCTGGTATACCAGCAATAGCTCCGAATGTAGGTGGTATAAAAGAGCTGCTTGGAGACACTGGATATTTGATGAGCAGCTCTCCCGACATTTTAGAGGTAAGAAATGCGCTTATCGAGATTGAAAAGATTTCCAAAGTTTATGAAACGAGAATAAAGGCAAGAGCGCGCATAAGCACACTCTACAACGCTCGTCAAAACTACACCGCACTCATAACGTCTATCAGTAAGACTTCAAGCATGGGCCAAGACCAATGATTAGTTTAAGAAAAACGATTTTTGGAAAGCATTTCTTTTTCCACTGTTCGGATTATTGGGCCGAAGATCTAAAAGAGTCGTTAGAGCTCTATCCTTCGTACAGCCCAGAACATAACGAATCTGAAATTGAAGTATTTATCAATGAGCTTTCCGCTGACAGTACGACTCCACGATCCCAGAACCCGACTGTCTTTAAGCAGTTCGACAAGGGTTTTTCAACCGATTTTGGTCTCGCAGAAATCAACTGGGAACTGGACGAAGGCCTACTGATCAGATCGACCATCACAATAAAAAACCCTTTCCAAAATAGGCTCAGAGGTCTGGTAAAGAAAGCGAGATCTATGGAGTTTCCCCGGAGGGCGGAATGGTTTGAGCAGGTATTGCATGAGTTATTTTTAATTCCAGCCGTCCATTTCATGCCTGACAGGGCGATTATTCATGCATCTTGTGTTGCTAATGCGAATGGAGCTCTGGTTCTAAGTGGTACAGGAGGAGTAGGAAAGTCATCTGCGTTGTTGTCAATTGTCGAAGACGATGTTGGTTTTTTGGCAGATGATATTTTAGTCGTTGATAATGAAGGATATGCATATGGAAACATGGCGTGGCCAAAAGTATATGGATATAATTGCGCTGGTAATGATATGTCAAGCCGTGTATTGAAGGGCCGTGGATTAATTGACAAACTTCACTTTATTATAAAAAACAAAATCAATCCAAAGGGAGTTCGGCGTAAGATTAAGCCTAACGAATTATTTTCTGCATGTTACTCCCAAAAAATTCCTATTAAATCATTTATTTTTCTATTCAAAAACGAAACATCTAACTTAGAACTAAGCTCCACCAACACGGATAATTTCAGTTCCGCGATAATAGATGTTATCAATTCCGAATATCAGGTTTTTCATAAATTCATAATTTGGCACGCATATAATACTATGATGTCCGATGTCCCTAAACTTGTAAGCTTAGAGGATATCAATTTAAATTGGGCCAATATTTTGGGGCGATTACCGGGACGATTCGATATAAAAAAGTTAAATATTCCATTTCATCAAAATCATGGTGAATATCAGGAATATATCCGAAAGGTTATACTGTCTGAGTTGGCAAAAAGATAAAAGAACCGGTCGTAGTTCATTCGAAGAAAAGTTAGGCGAGGATTGAAACACCTAATTTGAGCGGTTCTGATCCAGCACGAGACCTCAAATTGGTTCACTACGAGCAGCGGTAAAGGTTCTTTACACATGCACGCTATTTTGGCAAGACTCAAGCGGTTCTCAAGCGGCTCCCACCTGCGCCAAAACATCAGCTTAACACTTGGACGTCAATTAATGGCGGCTTTTGCACAATTCTTGCTGGTTGTCGTTATTGCGAGAGAGTTGGGGCCAGAAGGTAATGGCTTCTACGCTATGGCCATACTCATTCCCGCAATGCTGGCGAATTTGCTCAATTTCGGTGTAGGGCCGGCAACGGTTTACTACCTGAGTCGTGGCGACTTTAATGTTCATCAGGCAATGTCAGGCAATCTTAGCCTTGCTTTGATCGCCGCTACAGTCGGAATAGCCATAGCGTTGCCGCTGTTGGTGATTTGGGGTGGAGAGCTGTTCCCCGGAGTACCCCAAGGCTTGCTTTTCCTCGGTCTCGCGAGTTTCCCGCTTACATTGCTACTTTCATACCTGAATACGATTCTTCAGGGCGTGGAAGACTTCAAATCCTTCAATCTGACGGTTGTCCTCCCTCCATTCGTCAACTTGGTTGGCGTAATGGTTGCCTTATACGGTTTCGAGCTTGGCGTTGAGGCGGCAATGGTCGCCTATATTTCTGGGCAGTTGGTCGGCTTGCTGATTGTGTTTTCGATGTTAAGCCGCAGCAAGTTGATAAGAGAAGAGGAAGAGGAAGAGCAAGGGACATGTCTTTCTGTATACGCCCGGAAGACTCTTAGTTACGGCTGGAAAGCACACCTTTCCAACGTCATGGCTTTCGTAAACTACCGTGCGGACATCTTCCTGGTGAATTTTTTTCTCACACCTGCATCTACAGGTCTCTACGTAATAGCGGTGCAAGTAGCAGAAAAACTTTGGATGCTTTCCCAAGCGGCCAGCACTGTGTTGTTGCCAAGGCTCTCTGCCATGCACCAGAATCCGAAAGCACGGTTGGCACTGACGAATAGAGGGTTTGTGATTGTGTCCATGATTACCACATTAGCCAGTATCGGTGTTTCAATTGCGCTTTACTGGCTGATAAGTCCAGTGTTTGGCGAAGAATATTTGCAAGCCTTGCCGGCATTTTTTTGGCTCTTGCCAGGTATTATCGCCGGAGCAGGCGCGAGAATCTACGCGAACTGTATTGCAGCTGCTGGGAAGCCCGAATGGAATATGTACGTATCTGTGGGTGTTGTAACTATCAATATCATTGGGAATATTTTGCTGGTGCCGAAATATGGGATTGTTGGGGCAGCGTGGGCAACAAGCTTGGCATACGTACTCAATGCGGTAGTGAAATTTTGGTTGGTTCGGAAAACCATTAGTAATTGAGCAATAATTAGACTGTAACATTCAACAGTCGAAAGGTGGTGAAACTTATTCGCTTAGGTATTCAGAAACGAAAGGAATTTGATTCATAATGAAAGTAATGAATATCATTGGTGCGCGACCGCAATTTATTAAGGCCGCAGTCGTATCACGTGCTTTCAGCGAGCATCGGCCTAACGTAAAGGAAGTGATCGTTCACACAGGGCAGCATTACGACGCCAATATGTCAGATGTATTTTTTGATGAACTAGACATACCGCGGCCCGACTACAATCTCGGTATTGGTGGTGGTACCCATGGCCAAAACACAGGCCGTATGATTGAAAAGCTTGAGGGGCTGATGCTGAACGAGAAGCCGGACTGGATCCTGCTTTATGGAGACACCGATAGCACTCTCGCCGGAGCTTTGGCCGCGTCAAAACTTCATGTCCCCGTGGCACACGTGGAAGCGGGTTTGCGGAGCTTTAATCGAAGGATGCCCGAGGAGATTAACCGGGTGCTGACGGATCATGTGGCTGAATTATTGTTCGCACCCACAGAAACCGGCCGCCAGAACCTCATAAATGAAGGCATCCCGCAAGAAAAGATCAAACTCGTTGGTGACGTGATGTATGACGCCGCACTTTTCTACAAGGAAAAGGCCCGAAAGCCATTTCTTCCAGACGAGCTCGCTATTCAGGGTGGTGACTTTGTGCTTTGCACCATTCACCGGGCCGAGAATACGGATGATTCAGAGAGATTGAAAAACATCTTTAAGGGCCTTGGTGATAGCGGCGAGACTATTGTTTTGCCTATTCATCCAAGGACAAGAGCCAAGGTGGTCAGCACAGGCATTAGTATACCTGCCAACGTCTGCGTGATTGATCCTGTGGGGTATCTCGAAATGGTTTGGTTAGAGGTCAATTGCAAAATCGTAGCGACAGATTCCGGGGGGGTGCAAAAAGAAGCTTACTTTCACGAAAAGCCTTGTGTAACTCTTAGGCCAGAAACCGAGTGGGTTGAATTATTAACTGCCGGCGTAAATGTCTTGGTCGACGCTGATGCAGGATTGATCGCGGATGCTTTAAGTGATCAAGAGACCGGCCCTTTTTCAGAGGGTATATACGGTTCTGGAAATGCCGGAGAAATCTTAACGAGGCTGATTTATTAATGAGTAAGGTAAGGCTCATCGTTTTTGCATACCACCACAATTCTTCGAATATTGCCTCTCTTCGGTATAGAGGGCTTATAAAATACCTTGATAAGGAATTGTTTGAAGTGTTCGTCATTTCGGGTTATGGCGATCCGGAAGAAAAGTATGAGAATAGGCAATATATATATCCAGTAGATGGAAGCCCTATAGGGAAAAGCAGTACTAAGTATTCGATTGCGGTTACAACTGCGTTGGTGATCGTAAATAAGTTGCCAAAATTTTTAAAATCGAAACATGGCAATAGCTGGGCGGTTAAAGCGGTAAAAGTCGCTAGCAAGCTAGTCAATGAATCAAAAGAAAAAGGGCAGCCGTGTCTAGTTCTAGGGACTTACTCACCTATTGACGCTCTAATAGCTGCCAAGTGCATCTCAAGTAAGTTTTCAATTCCTTTGATTCAGGATTTTAGAGACGGCTTCGCTTTTGAGCCCTTAGGAAGAACGGGTTTTTTTGCAAATCGCGCTAGGTTACTAATAGAAAATTCCGTTTGCTCGAGTTCTAATATTATTTTGAGCGCGACACCGTCAATCAATGATTACTTTTCAAAAAAATATGGTAAAAGTAAAGCAGTCCTGCTGATGAACGGGTTTGACCCTGATGACCAAGATTCCTTGGATTCTAGCTATATGTCGCAGGCCAAAGAAATGCTTTCGGATGCTATTGGAAGTGGAAGGTTTCTGATTGGCCATTTTGGGCGTATTTCTATGAGCGATGCGTCAAGGAAGAAAAGTTTAGAGGACTTAGTAGAAAAAGTAAATGATGCACCGAACTCCGTTAAACATACGATCTTCTTCTTGTTTATGGGGCAGTTAAATTCTGATGAAGAAGAAGTTTTAAAAAAACTTGATGTTCCTTATCGTATTTTTGCAGCGCAGCATCGGAAAATTGCTTTAGCGGCGATGAGTATATGTGACTCTTTTCTGCTTATAACTGGATCTGGGATCGGTTGTGTCTCCGGAAAAATATTTGAATATATGAGTTTTAGAAAAAAAATTGTTCATTTTTCTCAAGTTCGGAACGATGCTTTCAAAATATTGAATAATTATCGAGATTCGCTTCAGTATATTCCAGATGCTTCAAGCTGTAATTTTAATTTTGAAAAAATATTTGAGGAAAAAATATCATATGATATTTCTATTTCCGAGTTTAATAGGGAGTTCCAAGCTAAGGCGTTAAAGGATGTTCTTTTGAGGTTGGTGGCAAATTGAATATGGGTTTTATTCCTAAGGTAGGCTGATAATGGATCTTTTTAGTCAAACAATTATAATATTTTTCAATTATTTAATCCGGAAGGTTTTTGTTTTTGGTTAACTCTGTGTCGTCACCCTTATACCTTTTTTCCATTTTTTTTCTGGGTCTGCTATCTATTGTAGTTCCGAACTCATTTCAGTTCGCGACCGCCTGCCTTATTTTTTTCTGTTCTTTGATTTCATTGCCTTCGGTATTAAGAAATGGCTTAAGCGTTTGGGTTTTTGGGTTTTTGATCACTAGTTGGTTGGTCACCAGTGTGTATATGTTTGTTGGGGTAGTGGCCGGTGCTCCTATGCAAGCTATCTTACAGGTTATTTTCATTTATATAATCTCACCATCGCTCTGGGTTCTTGTTTTTGTTGGATTGCTTAATTGTGTTCCGATGAGTTTTATTGTTAATGCATTTTTCATTTATGCTATCTTATCTTCATTAAGTGTCGCATTATTTTTCTATTTATTCGCTAATTTTGGAGTTGAAGCTGTCAGTGTTTTCAAAGATGGGGCAAATGTCCATGTTCGTGATGGCTATTCAGGCGCCACGATGCATGTTTATGGTTCGCTAATTTTCTTAACCGGTGCGTTCTTTTCGGCTCCAGATTTAATTAAAAAAAGTTTCATGAAATGGATCGTCTTGATGTGTCTTTTTTTGAGCGCTATCACCTCTGGAAGGTCAGCTTTAATTCTTGCGGCGCCACTTGGAATGCTGGTGAGTTTTTTTGTTCGAAGCTACAGCTTTAAAAACTTAAGATACACCATCGTCAATTTCTGTCTACTTTTTGTTTTTTCCTTTGCCTGCGCTTGGCTTCTGTTTTATTTTTATAAAATTGATGTTGCATATATAATAAATTTATTTTTTGATAAAGTCTCTCAAGGTGGTGGCGGGGCCCGGGTAGGTCAATCTAACGCTCTTTTGGGAGGGATTGAGTCCAATTATGGGCTCGGGTCTGGCCATGGTATAGGCGTTGACTATATCAGAAGCACAAATTTCCCGTGGCGTTATGAGGTTGTCTGGTTGGCAACAATTTTCAGGGTCGGATTTATAGGGGCGTTTCTCTATTTTCTGCCATTCGGATTGTATATGTCCGGAATTTTTTACTTTTGGTTTAAAGGCCGAATAGATAGTTATGATAGGTTTTTCCTTGGTGGTTTTTTGTCCGTTTTTATTGCATCTACAACAAACCCTTACATAGAGGCATTCACGTTTCAATGGATGTATGTACTACCAGTCGTTTATTTTTTTACTAAAGTTAAATGTTATAGGTCGTCTTAATTCAGGTTGATAAAAATGAAAGTGCTTTTGCTCTCTCGCTACGGCCCTTTAGGTGCCAGCTCCCGAGTCCGGTTTCTTCAATACCTTCCTTATTTTCAGTCACAGGGTGTTGAAGTGACGGTTAAGCCGTTACTTTCTGACTCATATTTGCGGGCGCTATACAATGGCGGTTCTCGCTGGAGGGAAGTACTTAAAGGCTATGCAGGAAGAGTTTTGGCATTGCTTGGAACCCGCCGATTTGACATGGTGATCATCGAAAAAGAACTGTTCCCTTTCATGCCCGCAATCGCAGAGCGCTTACTGCGGCTCATCGGCGTGCCCTACGTGGTCGATTACGATGATGCCTTGTTCCATCGTTATGACTATCACGCTAATCCCTGGGTGAGGCGATTGCTGGGCCAAAAGATTGACTCCGTTATGCGCCATGCTGCAACTGTAATAGCAGGAAACAAGTACCTCGCAGAACGCGCTTGCCGTGCCGGCGCGAACCGGGTAGAAATTATTCCTACGGTTGTAGATACCGAACGCTACCAGCCGAAGCAAAAGGCGGTTGGAGAAGTTCCCATTGTTGGCTGGGTTGGCACACCCCAAACCAGTCGTTACCTGAAGCCGTTGCTACCAGTTTTTGAATCCCTGAAAAATGAAATGCCTGTGCGGTTCGTAGCGGTAGGTGCAAATCCTGAAGACTTTGAGGGTACGCCTGTAGAGGCATGGCCTTGGTCTGAGGATTCTGAAGTGGAATCTGTGCAGCAGTTTGACATTGGTATCATGCCGTTGGAGGACTCTCCCTGGGAGCGAGGGAAGTGTGGTTATAAGTTGATTCAGTATATGGCTTGTGGCGTGCCTGTAGTGGCTTCGCCGGTTGGGGTGAATGTAGAGATTGTTGAAGAAGGGAAGAACGGTAGGTTGGCTGACTTGACTGAACAGTGGGAACTCGCTCTTAGGGAGCTGTTGACTGGTGGCTCAACGGTCAGAAAGAATTTAGGAAACGCCGGTCGAGAGCTTGTAGAAAAAAGGTATTCGGCTAAGGCGCAAGGGCCCCGTCTTTATCAGGCTATCGTCGATGCAAGCTCACATAAGGGTAGCGGTAGAATCAGTGGATAATTCAATGAAAAATGACTTTTCAGCAGTGCTAAACCGAATTTCTGAAACCAAGGAAACGTGGTTAATTACTGGCGTGGCCGGCTTCATAGGCTCCAACCTGCTCGAGCATCTGCTAAAGCTAAACCAATCTGTCATCGGTCTGGACAATTTTGCCTCCGGCTATCAGAGCAATCTGGATGAAGTTCAGTCCCTCGTCTCACCAGAAAAATGGTCTCGCTTTACCTTCATCGAAGGCGATATCCGCAATCTGGAAGACTGCAATGAAGCCTGCGCCGGCGTGGATTACGTGTTGCATCAGGCCGCGCTGGGTTCCGTACCCCGCTCTCTGAATGACCCGATCACTACTAACGCAGCTAATATAACTGGTTTCCTGAATATGCTGGTGGCTGCGCGGGATGCGGAGGTGAAAAGCTTTACTTATGCCGCCTCCAGCTCCACCTATGGCGATCACCCGGCATTGCCCAAGGTGGAAGAGAATATTGGCAAGCCACTCTCGCCTTATGCGGTCACCAAATATGTAAATGAACTGTACGCCGATGTATTCGCATGCAGTTACGGTTTCAAGGCCATTGGCCTTCGTTATTTCAACGTGTTCGGCAAACGTCAGGATCCGGATGGCGCCTATGCCGCGGTAATCCCGAAATGGACAGCCGCCATAGTCAGCGGTGAGGATGTGTTCATCAACGGCGATGGCGAAACCAGCCGGGATTTCTGTTTTGTTGAGAATGCGGTTCAGGCCAACCTCCTGGCGGCAACGGCCGATGAAACTGCCAAGAATGAGGTGTACAACGTGGCGGTTGGGGATCGCACTACGCTTAACATCCTGTTCAATTCGCTGAAAGGGGCTTTGTCGGAAAACGGCATGGTGTTTGAGAAAGCGCCGGTGTACCGGGATTTCCGGCCTGGGGATGTGCGGCATTCTCAGGCAGATATCAGCAAGGCGGCCAGCAAACTCGGGTATACGCCGGAATATCGCATTGTTGAGGGCATTGCCAAGGCGATGCCTTGGTATCTCGGCTACAAAATCTGATTTCACCCGCCAGTTAATTTCTAACGTTCATCACATTTTTCAACGGATCAATCCCATGAAAAAAATCGCAATCATTGGCCTCGGCTACGTTGGCTTGCCCTTGGCTGTGGCCTTTGGTGAAAAGCGCGAGGTTGTTGGTTTTGATATCAACACCAAGCGCATTGCCGATCTTAAAAACGGCGAGGACTTCACCCGCGAGGTTTCTCCAGAAGAGATGGCGGCAGCGCCTCAGTTGTCGTTCACCGATTCATTGGATGATATTGCCGACTGCACGGTGTTCATTGTGACCGTGCCTACGCCGATTGATGACTTCAAAACGCCGGATCTTACGCCGCTGGTGAAGGCCAGTGAGAGTGTGGGCAAGGTGCTGAAAGTCGGTGATATCGTGATTTACGAATCCACGGTTTATCCCGGTGCCACTGAGCAAGTGTGTGTGCCGGTGCTGGAACGGGTGTCTGGCTTGAAGTTCAATTCTGATTTCTACGCCGGTTACAGCCCGGAGCGAATCAATCCCGGGGATAAAGAGCACCGGGTGACCACGATTATGAAGGTCACCGCCGGCTCTACACCCGCCATTGCCGAGGAAGTAGATGCCCTGTATGCGGATATCATTACTGCGGGCACCCACAAAGCCAGCTCCATTAAAGTGGCAGAAGCGGCTAAGGTGATTGAGAACACCCAGAGGGATCTGAATATAGCCTTGATGAACGAGCTGGCGATGATCTTCGCCCGGTTGGGGATTGATACTCATGAGGTGCTGACAGCGGCCGGCACCAAATGGAACTTCATGCCGTTCAAACCGGGCCTGGTGGGTGGCCACTGCATCGGTGTGGATCCGTATTACCTTACCCACAAGGCACAAGCGGTTGGCTATCACCCGGAGATTATCCTGGCAGGCCGACGGGTGAACGATGGTATGGGAGCGTATGTGGCTTCTGGATTGGTGAAATCCATGATCAAGGCCGGCCACACCGTCGCCAATGCTCGTGTGTTGGTGATGGGCTTCGCTTTCAAGGAGAACTGTCCGGATCTGCGCAATACCCGTGTGATTGACGTGGTGAAAGAACTGCAGGAATTTGGCTGTCAGGTGGATGTTACCGATTGTTGGGCCGACAGCGCTCAGGCCGAGCTCGAATACGGCGTCAGCCTGACGGCGCAGCCAGGGCAGGGCGATTATGATGGTGTGATTCTGGCGGTTCCGCATCGGGAGTATACTGGGATGAGTGCGAGTGTTCTGCGAGGCTATCTGAAAGAGAGAGGGGTGCTTTATGACCTCAAAGGCATGTTGCCACTGGGTGAGGCGGACTGGCGGCTCTGATGACATTTCTACTGATCGCAAGCTTTCCTGATTCGCTGATCAAGTTTCGTGGGCCGTTGATGCAGGCTTTGTTGGCGAAGGGGTTGGATGTGCACGTGGCGGCGCCGGATCTCTCCGGTGCGGAAGATATCCGGAGTGAGCTGATTGCATTGGGTATCACCCTGCACGAGATTGGGCTCAAGCGAACTGGCACCAACCCTGTTGCGGATTTGGGTACCGTGGCGGAATTGTGGCGGTTGATGCGCAGCATTCGGCCGGATTACGTATTGGGCTATACCATTAAGCCGGTTATATATGGTTCTATTGCTGCTTGGCTGGCGCGTGTTCCTAACCGGTTTTCGCTGGTTACGGGCCTCGGTTACGCTTTTACTGGTGAGGCCTCGGGTAAACGCGGCGTGCTGCGTAAACTGATTCAGCGTCTGTACCGGTTCGGGCTTTCTAAAAGCCGAAAGGTGTTCTTTCAGAACCCGGATGACCAAGCACTGTTCCGACAGCTCGGTTTGTTGCCGGCAGATGTTCTGTCCTGTGTGGTGAATGGCTCCGGCGTGGATGTGGCGGATTACTCGGTGGAGCCTCTGCGGGACAAGCCATCATTCCTTCTGATTGCCCGCCTGTTAGGCGACAAGGGTGTTCGTGAGTACGCGATGGCCGCCAGAAAGGTGAAACTGCAGTATCCTCAGGTGAGCTTTAAACTGGTGGGCTGGATTGACGACAATCCGGATGCCATTGGCCAACACGAGCTGGATGAGTGGGTAAACTCTGGCACGCTGGAGTTTCTGGGCAAACTTACCGATGTGCGCCCGGCTATAGCGAGCAGCAATGTGTATGTGCTGCCGTCGTACCGCGAGGGAACTCCCCGTACGGTGCTGGAAGCCATGGCGATGGGCCGGCCGGTGATCACCACCGATGCGCCCGGCTGTCGGGAAACGGTGGTGGATGGTGATAACGGCTTTCTGGTGTCTGTACAGTCGGTTGATGAGCTGGCCAGCGCTATGATTCGGTTTATTGAAGAGCAGGAGTTGACAGCGCGCATGGGCCAGCGTTCCAGGCAGATTGCTGAAGAGAAGTATGACGTTCATAAAGTGAATGAATTTATGTTGAGTAAGATGGGGATTTAGTGATCAAACGTACTTTTGATGCTCTGGCGTCGGGCGCAGCGCTTGTGGTGTTATTACCAGTAATTATCGTTGTCGCTCTGCTGATTCGTCGCAGGCTTGGCTCGCCCGTTTTGTTCCGCCAGACTCGCCCTGGTAAGGACGGAAAGCCCTTTCAGATGGTTAAGTTTCGCACTATGTTGGATGCGGTGGATGCCCAGGGTAATTCACTACCAGATTCAGAACGGATGACTCCGTTTGGTCAATTCTTGCGTTCAACCAGTCTGGACGAGTTGCCCGGGCTCTGGAGCGTGCTGAAAGGCGATATGAGCCTGGTAGGCCCCCGTCCACTGTTGATGGAGTACCTTCCGCTTTATTCTAAAGAACAGTATCGGCGTCATGACGTTCGTCCAGGTGTAACCGGCTGGGCCCAGGTTAATGGCCGTAATGCGATTTCCTGGGAAGAAAAGTTCAAACTGGATGTGTGGTACGTGGATAATGGTTCATTCTGGCTGGATCTGAAAATTCTGTCTCTCACCGTCAAGAAGGTGCTGGTTCGTGATGGCATTAGCGGTGTGGGCGAGGCGACCATGTCGAAATTTACCGGGAGTAAAAATTGATGCACTTGGCCATTCTTGGGGCGAGCGGCCATGGGAAGGTGATTGCGGACGCAGCAGAACAGGCAGGTTGGCACAGCGTTATCTTTTTTGATGATGCCTGGCCAGAGCTTAAAGCAAATGGGCCCTGGGCGGTGCAGGGCGATACCTCTGCCTTGCTCACAAAATTATCGGATTTCGATGGAATAGTTGTCGGTATTGGTACCAACTGTATTCGAGCAGTCAAGCAGTTGGAGCTTTCTGACGCTGGCGCAAAACTGGTAAGCATCGTTCATCCCACGGCAGTCGTTAGTCCACATGCAGCTATCGGTTCGGGATCTGTAGTCTTTGCTAATTCGGTCATCAATGCCTGTGCTGTTGTCGGCGCCGGTGTAATTGTGAATACAGGAGTAGTCATAGAGCACGATTGTATTGTCGATGACTTTGCTCATATCAGCCCGAACGCCGTTTTAGCGGGAGGCGTAAAGCTTGAGCAACAAGTTTGGGTGGGTGCATGCGCATCGGTTAGACAGCTGATTTCGGTTGGCCAGGCTTCGATTATTGGCATGGGGGCTGTGGTGACCAAAGATGTGGATTCTGGTGTGACAGTGCTAGGCAATCCCGCGCGGGTTCGCGCAAAATGATCGTTCAAAGATTCAAGAAACTACTGAGTAACTAATGCTTAACGGACCCTTCTCCCCCTGGCCCTCCTTCACCGAAGAAGAGGCCAATGCAGTACGTGACGTTCTGCTCTCCAATAAGGTCAATTACTGGACTGGCCAGCAATGCCGCGAGTTTGAGCGGGAATTCGCCGAATTTTCTGGCACCGACTACGCAGTAGCCGTCGCCAATGGCACCGTAGCGCTGGACCTTGCACTGAAGGGATTGGGCATTGGTGCTGGCGATGAGGTTATTGTCACTTCCAGAACCTTCCTTGCCTCGGTAACCAGCATTGTGAACGCGGGTGCCTGGCCGGTGTTTGCGGACGTAGATGCGGACTCCCAAGGGATTACGGCTGAGACGGTTGCTCCTTTGATTACTGAGAACACCAAGGCAATTATTGCTGTCCACCTTGCGGGCTGGCCCTGTGACATGGATAGCTTGAATGAGCTGGCGTGTCGCCATGGTTTGTCGGTGATTGAGGACTGCGCACAGTCCCATGGGGCGACTTACAAGGATAAGCCGATTGGGTCTTTGGGGCATGTCGCAGCCTGGTCGTTCTGCCAGGACAAGATTATGACCACCGGTGGCGAAGGTGGCATGGTGACAACTAATGACCGGGAGCTATGGTCCCGCATGTGGTCTTATAAAGATCACGGTAAAAGCTGGGAAGCTGTCTACGAGCGTGAACACCCGCCGGGCTTTCGCTGGCTGCATGAGAGCTTTGGTACCAATGGGCGGATGACGGAAATGCAGGCCGCTATTGGGCGGATTCAGTTGCGGCGTATGCCGGAATGGACTGAGCGCCGCCGGGCAAATTGCGAGGCCGTCTGGCAAACCGCGAGGGAGTGCAAGGGGCTGCGCGTGCCGGATGTTCCAAAAAATATCG
>Ga0307940_1000954_pt1 | contig 17327 bp, 16 predicted proteins | sample OrgLakmetagen124_FD_201835 | JGI IMG/M metagenome (GOLD analysis project Ga0307940, IMG submission 201835) | Saline water microbial communities from Organic Lake, Antarctica - #124 | ecosystem: Environmental > Aquatic > Non-marine Saline and Alkaline > Saline | place: Antarctica: Organic Lake... | reverse complement strand
CGTGTGTGCATCGTCGCCAGGAGGATAGAATGGCTTCCATTTCAACTTATGTTGTTTTGTTTAGCTAGGAAGACGATTTACAGTAGTATGGGCAGGTGTCCCATGCTTGTTTTGAAAACTGCTGTAAAAGGTTCCGGTACGTCCACGAGCGGCCACTTGGTCGACATTATCATCCCGTACGGTCGCGAAGGCCATCACGGACGTTGGAACGACCACACCGGCACCCGATCGGATCGCTACGATTGTGGACTGGACGACAGGGTACTATATTCGAAGGAGTCGGGTGGCACGTCGTCGATCCAGAGAACCGCGAGCGCTACCTAGAGATAGTTGTGTACCATTATCCGGACGTGGTGTCCGTCACGGAACTGAAGGTGGTGGCATCGACACGATTTACCCCAGACGAAGGAAATAAAACAGGCTCTCACTGGAACGTCGCGATATTTTTGAGTCGAGTCAGTTCTTGGAGCACGTGGGCGCCCTCGAGGTCGTTTCTGTTCCGAGCGATTGTGCACGCGCCCGACAACAAGAACGAGTCGCGCGCTCTAGGTTTCGTCACGGACGGTTTTTCTGCCAAGAATACCATTTCGAGCATGCTTGGATCGACACGGATGATCGCGTTCACGAAGCCGTAACTAACAGGATGTAGATTTGTCCATTCGTCACGTTCTATGAACTCATGTTCATCTTCCATGCACATCCACCATTCCTCTATGACGGACAAACGGTCTGTCACGACACATTGGGAAGTCGTGGCGCACATGCGCATGATTCGGTCGACCGTATCCTTGCACACCATGATGTCAGAGAACAAGTAGTCGTACACGTCCCGGTAGCTGAATATGTGTGTCGAGTACCACGGTATCCTGCTGGTACGGATGTGATTCAGTATGTCAGTGTATTCAAAGACGGGTTCGATGAATGTCTCGTCGCACATAGTGATTCCCATCTCCACCATGACCCATGCCGCCAACACGATGCTCCGGGGGTGATTATAGAGTCGAACGACTTCTGCAAACATGTGTTTCACTACGTCGACGATTGAATCTGCATTGTCGCTTTCGGCAGATATCCTGGTGCACACGATCTTCCAGAGAGAGTCGGCTTCGGATGCCATCCCACATACCACCGCGCTGCGAAAACTATCGAACATGTACGTCGCGATGTCGTACTCATCCGACAGGGCAGCGTCCAATGCGTTCCACTCCCGAGCGACGTATGACAACACAGATTTGGCGTGCTCGGGTCTCCACGCGGCCAATCTGGCCATCCGGTTCAGCGGCTCGGACCGACTGTCGTCCTGAAATTCAAAGTATTGTAGGGACGATGCATTCAGGTGTCGGAAGGTATGCTGCGAAGCGATAGTGGAATCTACTACGGAGGGGTCCGACGCCAGCGCGAGAACGGATAAAACACGTGCGTGACGGAGGTCGGTGATGCAGTTTCCTCCCGATGTTGTGTCGTCCGCTTCCATCGTGAGATGGAACTGGGCAGACGAGGCCAAACGCTTGACCGTGGCGCGCATGGATCTGTTCAAGTGGGAGACGGAGAGCACCGTCGATATGCCGATGCGACCCTTCTCCATTATCAGGAGCAACACTTCATCCGGCATGTCTTCCAAGCCCGAGCTGAACGACGACGACATCGACATCCACTCACTTTCTATGGACATTCTGCATCGTATCATACTTCTCTGGTCGAGGTCAATTTTCTTTTCTCGACTGAGTCCCGAACCGAAAAAAAGAAGACGTTTGTAATAACATAGGACTACAGCGACTACGACCACCACCACGAAGACGAGATGTCCCTCCCGGACGATTTCTCGGCGATCACTTTCTTGTACCTCAATCCCGAGCTGGCCGCATTTTCGAACGTCACCACCGTAGAAGCGGCGAGGGACCGTTATCTGGCCGAATTCTCGCACCTACACTACGTGCTCCCCGGCCTCGCTTCGGCTGACGCGGACTTACCCTTCGTGCCCGACGTCTACATCGCACAGAACCGCCAGGACATCGACGTCAGCAGGCTGAACGGAATCATAGAGATGGCCTCACGTAACACGAACGAAGACGAAGACGAAGACGGTACTGGCGATAATGACGGTACGTCGGGTCCACATTATACGGAAGGTACGTACGTGGCCAACTTTTATCGCAAACTCCGGTTGCGCGACTCCAACGTCTTCGTGTTCGACAACGGCACCGGCTTGGAGCCCGACACCCTTATCACGCCGTGCAACCTACGCGTCGGCGACGACGTCAAGATCATGAAAGACGACGGTCGGTCCGTATTGTACGGCGAAGTTGTGGCGTTGGAGGACGAACACGCGTTTCGCGTCCGAGACCAGACCGGTGCGGACGTCACCGACTTCGCCGCGACGTATCTGATGTTCGGCATCCGGGTCCAAGACGCGGAGCGCTTGGCGCACGTCAATTACACCCGCAGGTTCCACCAGGGCTTCAGCAACGAAGACCCCGCGTATCCCGCCAAACCGTTCAACCCCGAGCTCTACAAGCTGCTCTATCCGGACGCTCGGTTTTTGACCGAGGGAGAAGCGTTCGTGAGCTACCACAACAACTGGGCCACCAACGAATTCCGCATATCGAAGGCGTCCGACATCCCCAACGCCGACACACCCTATTTCGTGATGGACACCGCGACGCAGTTCGCTTCGGACGTCGAGTTCATGGACAAGGTGCATTGGAAGGGGGTCACGCTGTGTAACGTCAGCACCGACTTCGTGACCTCCCACGAGGACGCTTCCGAGGCGGCTCTCATAACGGAATACGCCATCAAACGCTACGTGGACGACACGCGGAATGCGTTGCGCCAGATGCGCACGTTCGAGGACGTCGTGGTCGAGAACGTGTTGCGGTCGTCTTCGAACCTGACCGTCACACCCGACGCCATGGTCGCGAAGTCTGACGTGGCATTCGAGGCCGACCTCCGGTGTGACGGAATGGTGTCTTCTCGCGAGATGTTCGCCGGGGACCGTGTCGGGATAGGAAGTCGACGACGTCCGGAACAACCGGAGCAACCGGAATCTGGAACGGCGAAGGACGTTCGCTTTCGTAACTCGACCGTCACGGGTTCGTTGGTCGTCGAGAGCGGCGACGGATCCGGCTCCGGATGGTCGTGGGACGCGACGACCTCACCCACTGCCGCCCAGACGACACTGGACACCCTCCCCCTGGGCGCCACGATCGACGAACACCCCTTGAGTCTCCGGCACTCGTCGTCTCCCTCGGACGTGCCGCCCCTCATGATGTTCATCCCGGGCCAGGTGCACACGCACGGCAACGTGTTCGTCAAGGGGGGTGTATACTCGTTGTCTGACGCCGCGACCAAGACGGACGTGCTTCCGATCTCGGACGCCCTGGAAAAGGTGGCCAAGCTCCGGGGATACACTTATGCGCACGCCGAAGGAGCCGTCGGAGAAGCACGAGCACGTGATGACGGGAATAGCACGAAGCACGATCATCATGATAAGAGACGTTTCGCCGGCCTGATGGCACAAGACGTCGAAGCGGTGTTACCGGAGGTCATCACGCGAAGCTCCGTGACGGGTAATTTGTCGATCGCGTATGGTAATCTCACGGCATTATTAGTCGAGGCCGTAAATGAACTCCGCCGAGAAGTAGAAAGTCTACGAGCCGAGATCGGTCCCCAAAAAAAATCGACGAAGTCGTCAATTCAAACGACCACTACAAAATCCAACAATTCAAAAATTAGAAACTCTTTGCACCATGACGCCGACATCTGAGAGGTCACGTGTCACGTTGGCGCTGGTGGTCGGCATCTGTTCGATCTTTCTGTTCATGTGCCTCGTCGGTCCAGGAACAGCTCTGCTCGGCATATCCCAAAGCTTTCAACCCTGTGACGTCGTCGAGGCCGACGTGTCCGAAATACGTGGCATACGTGACGATATGTCTTCGGTGTGTGAAGCGCTGTTGGTGGTCGACATCGCGTCCATCACGTCCGATTCGGAGTCCGCGTCGTTGCGACCGACGTTGACAAACGACTGCAAGAAGTTGAGAAGCTACGTCCGCCACGACAAGATCGACGTGTGTGACGGAAGGTTCGAATGACTCTGATGATCGAACCGTCGTGTTCGAGTTCACGCTAAAATACAATGACGAAAAGGTCTCTAGGAACCTACGGGACAGGACAGAGTTACGGGTATACTTCCTTTCCGGTTTGATCATGACGGTATTTGCGTGTGTCTTATTATTGGCGTCCATCTTCGCTTTTACGATGATGCACCTCATCGAGAAAGCCGAACGGACACGTATCAATACGACGGATACCATCGATACGACGGATACGACACCGATCACGATCCAGTGCGACAAAAAAAAAATAGAAGACTCGGCAACGAACATGGAATGTATGTTCGATAGAAAATAGTCAATACATCCATCATCACAACGGCGATGTTTTTTTTGGCGCACGGTCATCTCGCAGTCGTGCAATGGTTGTATACGAGAATCGCAGTGAAGGGTTTGAGGGAAAGATGCACGACGTTTGTATTGGACATTGCCGCCGTGAAAGGACTTGTTGATATTGTGCTTAGAAGAATGTGTACAAGACGGTCAAGGGTTACGACCCGTGGTATACGACGGATCGTGACCCATTCCGTATATTTTGCTAAAACGTTATAAGGATACGTGCTCGCTTCGCGCTCACTATTACCGAAAAAAAATTGAAATCGTGGTATGACACATAAACGAGCAGTATATTCTATATAGTTCACACACAAAACAAGCACACACACGATGAACCCAACACAAGAGACTACCCCTGACGATGCCGTGGTCGTATTGATATCCAATGAAGGACAAGAGTTTCGCATACCCTACAAGGCCATCCGTAATTCGTTGACAGTACGTAGCTTCATCGAAGACTCCGGGACAGACGACCCCATCCCGCTTCCAAATGTGAGCGGACCAGTGCTTGCGCGCGTTGTAGAGTACCTCAACTTTCACGTACGTGTCGAACCCGAGGATTTCGCGAAGAAGAACAGCGGAGTTGTCAACAAAGAATACGAAAAGATGACGGGAGTAGCAGTGTACGAAGCCGAGGCGAAAGCGACACCCCCGAACCAAGAGCGTGATGACTTCGACGCGGAATACGTAAAGGTCGATAAGAGCGTGATATTCGACCTCGTGCTCGCGGCGAATTATTTGAACATCAAGACGCTACTGGACATGATGTGCAAGAGCATAGCCGATATGATCAAGGGGAAGACGACGGAAGAGATACGTAAGACCTTCAACATCAAGAACGACTTCACGCCCGAAGAAGAAGAAGAAGTCAGGAAAGAAAACCAGTGGGCCTTCGAATAAACGACGCTAGTATCTATCCTCGTTCTGCCGATGTTTGTAGCATAGAACGATGTAGAGAAGACTTAGAGACGTTGTCATTTTACTACCCCCCGCGTAAACTTTTGAAAAGGTACTTTCGAACACGTGACAATGCCATTATACGGTGGGTGGTGTATGGTTCCATCCGGAGGAAAGAGATGTGAACGACGATGATGGGTGCATTTATCCTGAGGGTCACGGTCTCTTACAACAACCCCCTGAAAGAGACATCCACGACAACGGGTAGAATCCTGAAAACGCCGACATCTCGTTTTTTTTCGTCGCCTTACATTATACCCCACCAGACTTCCGTCAAACTCATATCTCGCTAAACATCTCCATGTCTTACACGACGACCAAGCTCACTGGCTTCGGCCCATTGTCCGCCGCGCATTCTGGCCTGCTCAAACAGGTGAACGCGTCAAAGACCTCCACCACCGACCTGCAAGCCAAGCAGGACGCCGTGATCGGCGTGGTGAACTGGATGATCCAGGCCTCCAAGGACAACCTGTCGAAGGACGACTTCACAACCGCGTTGTGGGAATATCTGAAAGGCCAGGAAGAGATGGAGAAGAACACGGCGGACGAGGAACAGATGTAAAGTATAAAACATAAAACATAAAGCGGCTCATATCGCCTTTCCTTTTCATTTTCAGTTCAATGGCTTCGATGGCACCGACGGTTCCGTTAGAGACATTGTTTCGACAGATCAGAGGAGGCACGGTAGTCTTCAAACTCGTGCCCTCCGGTTTCGAACAGGGCCAGGCGAAAGCAAGGCGCTCGAACGTGGATGCAGTGTTTCGCTCGATGACCGACTTGCAACGTCCAAAGCACGAACAGAACACCTCTACTCGTCGTTCTTCTCCGAAACTTCAGGCACCGGTCGAAAAAAGAAAGAGGGAAAAAAATGAGTACGGATCTGTATATTGCGCGGTAAACGAGGAAGAGGCGCCTTATTGCGGGAGAGACACTTTCTTGAGCTGGATCATGTTGGAAGTTGAACCGTTGACTACTTTGTTGTGCGGGATACCTGCCGACTTCTTCAGAGCCGTACAAGAATACAAAGAACGATTTCGCGTGGATCTCGTCGAATCGACGGTCGCTCGTTCTTCGTCGTCGTGTACCGATCCGTTACCTCGTCTCCCTTTCAACTTTTTACGCACGGCTTCCGAAAGCACGGTCCAGGAGGTGTTGAGGGACCAAAAGAACCAACAGAAGCCCAGTCGAGAGGGGTTGCGAGCGGAGTCGGCTTCGATGTCGGGTCTGCTCGTCGCACTGGACAGTCCAGACTACGACTGGTGCAACACCGAAGCCGTTCCATCCCACGCGGCGCGCGTCCTCGGTAGACGCATCGTCGTATTACACGGCGATGGATCTAGGGCCGTGTTCGGAGAAGGGAACGACGAAGACTCCCTGGTGCTACGCCGGGACTCTAACGGTCGGTTCTTCCGGATGACGAAAGTTATGAAAGGTGTCGGAAAGCCTCTCGTGTAAAAAACACGATCGCCATAGCGGAAATTGCCATGATCGAACCGTACTTCAGTCCACACCAGCTGAACCAAGCCGCCTGCCCTGCGAACTTGCGAAGACGTTCACGGAGACTACACCCCGGAAAAAAACCGCGGTATTTTTTCCGGATAAGTCCGTTTTTTACTTCGTACGCGTGCATCAACTTGTTGAAAAGATGATTCCGGTAGGAGTAGTACGACAGCGTGGCGGTTACATAGGCCATGTCTCCTCCACCGTCTTCTTCCTGTCCGTCGTGGTGTCGACCTCGTTCACAGCTTTCGATCTGTCGACGAGCGTATTCCACGTCCCGTTCGACTCTCGCGTCCCAGCACGCCTCGAGCTCCTTCAGTTCGAGGTCGACTTCCACAATCTGTTCGTCCAACGTTTTGTTCATGACGCTAGAACAGCCTTGATGTAAAATAGACCGCTTCGCTCTTATTCGCTCCGATCAATCCAGAGCGCCCTCTTTATACACACGAAGGAATGCGACGGTGCCATACTTTTACTCATTGCCGTGCCCGGTGCCTAAAAAAAGGTTACAAGTTCGGTGGGGTATTAGAGTATGCGGATAATCCCAAATATTATGGAAATCTTATACAATACAATACAATACAATACAACACAGTACAGCACATGCTGATGGCCGTATTTCGCACCATCAGGGGGGTGTTATCTAAGTGGACCGGAATAGGCTACGAGGCGCACAGCAGAAAAGACGATGGCGAAGGTAGCGGTGACGGTGACGTAGATCCCGTAGACGCTCTGGTCGAAATATACGTCCGTAAAGAAGCCATCAACGTCCCCCTGCTTCCCGACTTCGTCGAACGCCATATTTACGGTACTGTATTGCGCTTGGTGATATACCAACTCCAGAGCAAGGCGGGAGAAGTTGAGGTCGACTTCTTCGGACGGCGCCTGGGATTGGATTTTGCGCCGTTGTCGGCACGAGAAATCAAGAGGACGTGTGAGGCGGCGAATAGAAGAATGACATCTGATCGTAAACGTGCACATCACTCCGCAGTCGAATCTTGTACCAGCCGACTCCTCGAGAGCGGTCGCATCGACATCGGAATGTTGCCGGAAGGGATAGAGCGCGTGCTGTACTCCAACGTTGTTGGACTGGTGCTCGGGATACTCCACGACACGTTCGCGTCGACGACCGTGTCTTTCTTGGCGCACGACCTGGATTTCAACTTCCGTCCGACCAAGAGGCACGAAAAGACAAAGGGTAAGGAGGATGAAGATGAAAAAGGAAATACAGAACGGAAAGAATGCGCCGCTCAGACCACCACCGATAGGCTAGCGGACATAAACACCGCTACTAATACGGACACAACTGATGGACGAGCGGACATTAACGCCGCTACCAATACGGACACAACTGATGGACGAGCGGACATTGACGCCGCTACCAATACGGACACAACTGATGGACGAGCGGACATTGAAAAAAGTAGGGCACGCGTCATAGGTGACATGGTGGACGCCCACATGGTGAAGAACAACGTGTTTTTGATCCCGGATTCAACAGAGCGCAGGCTATATGTCACTGCTCTCCAAGCGGCGATAGGCGTGATGGACGAAGCCATCGCGTCGACGCGTGTTTGTTTGCTTCACCATCGCATCGAGACGCGATTTCGCGATGAACACGTGGCCTAAGCCCCGGAAAAATCGACACGGTGTCATCGTATCACGTGATTGAGTACGAAACAGCAGTCGATTCAAATCGTATCAAATCAAAACAAATGGATTCGAATAATCCCCCAAGACACTGGGCTTCATCCTGCCCGACCTCTCCGATATGAACATAACAGTCCTCGGGGCGTTCGCCAGACAGACTGCATTCCTCACTAAGATCAAGAGCGAAGAACTACTGAACAAAACTAAGACGACGATGACCATCGTCAGAAAGAGACGTTCGACACGCTCTAAGCGCTCAAATCATCTTTCGCAGCTCCTGCGGTATTTGCTAGACTCGAACGAGAACGATGACGTGCACACCGACGTCCATCGCCGTACGAGGCTTCCTCGAAAGAACGCTTGGCCTAGACAGGCGAGCGTCTGAGATATGGACACTGATACGAAGGACGCGACCTTTTTGTTCCAGGTGCCGGTCGGTCTGCGAGTTAGTCCGCGAATCGGTCGTGCATCCGATCATGCCTCTTCTCAAGTGCTCGATCGACGGCTTCACACGCGCTGCTCACCATGGCGACGTATATATCGTCCGTAAATTCCGTCCTGACCGCGTAGGATCGGTTCAGTAAGTCGTCTCGCACTCTACAGGCCTCTTCTATTTCTGCTTCTGTTTCTTTCTTTCCGTCTTTCGTATGTGGTAGATGGGATTCGCGAAGACACAGAGGACATTTTATCGACCGCGGGCGTAGTCGACCGGCTTTGGCCGCGACGCTCGATACCCAGTTCTCGAGACAGTGCGCGTGAAAGACGTGGTCACACACCGACAACTTCATGCATTTCTGTGTCGAATCCAACTCTTCCAAACAGATGCAGCACTCCATTCGATCGACCGCTCCTCTCGTGTGTCGTGTGTATTATTTGTGGACGAATCGCCGCTAGTCTCTATATGTGCGTAAAGCAATGATCGATCATAATATTATAATAAACGTACGGTTTCGGCCAACCCTAAATAATAACTTTCGACTACAAGTCGTCAGTGAACGAAAAAAAATACGACAAGGGTGCACGGCGGTCCGGTGGTGGGTATGAAGTCACGCACGGAATGGCCCATGAGCAAAGGTGATGACTGTGAGATCAAACGGATTGTCACTCCCGGCATGTTTCATTCACTTTCAGCACTTTTTGCCCCCGATGTTCCAAACCCTTTTCGAAGTCCCGCACGTATTTTTTGACGCTGCGTGTCAGGGTGGACCTCCACCTTCCGACTTCTTTATTGATTGCCTCTTCTTCTTTCTCCGTTTCACGAAATTCTTCCACAGACAAGTCACCCTTCTTCATTCGCTTTCTGGCGTTGATCACGTCCTCGTGCGCACGTTTCTGTCTCGATTTTTCGCGACCGAGGGACTGTTCGTATTCATCGTATTGCTTATTAGCGTCCGGTAACAAACTGTCGCGCACCTCCTCAATGGCTCGTTTGAGGTCCAGGTGTTGCCGTTCTTGTAGTGCGGCTTGCTTGAGCGCTGTGGACCGTTGCTCCATGATAGCTGCTCGCACGGGGTTGTTGTCTCTCAGATCTTCTACCAGGTCGATCTTGGCGGAAAGAGGCTCGTTCACGACACGCCTTTGTTGTCAGCGTCACGCACGTTTCCGACATCGACGACGACGGTATATGTCTCCCCCGCTCGACAGGGACCCCGAACACGTTCGAGTTCGTGCTCCAAAAAGTTCCTGTGTACGATCGCCTTCTCACGATCCTCGAACAAGTGGTATGTAATGTTTGTCGGCGACGCGTCTCGTTTTTTGATTCATCTTTTCAATCACCAAGTACATGGTGGATGACTGAACAATAAGGGCGTAACTACTCAGCTCGGTTCAAGCAATACAAATCTTTTTTATTTGTGGGAAAATTCTACCAAACGTTGGTAGAATTTTACATTTCCCTTTTTCCGTGCCCAAATGGACAAATATACGGCGTATATATACGGAATTGGCCAACCCTAGAAATGAACGCAAAAAGCTGAGTAGATACGCCCTAATATTCAAAAAAAGTGTGTAATGGAAACGACGCCTCCTGCGTACATGGCTGTCACCCTCATCCTGGCTCTCTTCGGGGTGTATTTTTACAATGTTTACGTCTTTTTCGCGTACGACGTTGCATGGGCATGCACCCGACCCTACGCGACTCGGAGCAACAGTGGCGGCGGGGGTAACAGCGACGCGACTTGGTTGACACTCGCGCGCGTTTCGGAGGTGTTCGATTATGGCAGACACCTGTACGACAGCGACCCTTCCCGTGCCTGTGCTCTCCGGATATCGTGGACCACAGAGACGCGCGCCTGGTGGACGATGTGGACCATGTATCCCGACAAGGTCGAACACGAAGGACTCATCCGCGTACCATGTGAACCCAAACGCGAACGCGACGCTGACCTTTCTTTTGTAGAGGGATGCTACCACGAGATGTACCCGGGCAGATTCCATCATTTTTCGAGTCACGCCGCTTACGATGAGAATGCGGTCGTGAACGGTCTGAGCCGCATGAACCGAGCTATTGTGTTTTTTCCCACCATTTGTCTGACGATTTCTCTGGCGTTCCTGTCGCTGTTCGGAGCCTTCGTATTCGTCAGGTCGCTCGTGTCCTCGTCCTAGTCGTCGTCGTCGTTTTCTTCCGCTCGCTCTCGTTCGATCTCACGCATCATCAACCGCAACAACGACAACACCAAACAAAAGAGGTCGTGATACGCGTGACGACATGTTGTTGCGCGACGCCAACCACGAACGTCAATGCGCCGCACTTTCCGAAATATCGACACGGAAGCATGAACGTGTATCTTCACTTCCACACACCTTATTTGAGCTTCGAAGCCCTACTCTCCGTCTGGCCTGTGCCAGAGAGGTTCGATAATTTTCACGATTCTGTAGGTAAAGGATCCGGGCCATGTGCGTATAAGACTAGGGTTGGCCAATTCCGTATATTTTGCTAAAAACGGTATAAGGATAACTCTAGTCCTTATATCCTTTTCTGCGAAATATACGGAACTGGCCAACCCTATATAAGACTGAAGTCCTATGTTCGCAATGCTCGTTGAGCAGACATCGGAAGAAATATGACAAATATGAAGACAACTGACAATAAGGACAGCCCTTGCTTCACACCTCAGCCGCCCATTCCACCTGTCCTACTGTCACAGCTTCAAGATTTTTTGAACAAACAACACGAACATCCTCCCGAGATTACCGTCAACATCAATATCCAAATGAATTGTCTCGGTAAAGAGGACATGTCACTAGGGTTGGCCAATTCCGTATATTTTGTGGAAAACGATATAATGACTAGAGTTATCCACAAAATATACGGAATCGACCAACCCTACACACATCTTCCCTCGATTTGGATAATTTTTTGTACTCGTACAGCTACTGGAACATATACAAACTAAAAGTAAAAAGTCAACTGCCCGCGAGAGTATATAAAAGCAGCGGCACGACGATCGCGTCACCCTGTACAATGAATCTTGACGATCGCCTCGCGATCGGACGCCAGAATTGGACGTTCATAGAAGCCCGTACTCCAGGAGTTACCCGCAGAAATGAAATTATAGACGGTGTGGAGGGTACCGACGAAGAAAGTGACGGTACAGACGAAGAAAGTGACGATGGACTCGGGACCGACGCCAACACATGGACGTTTCGGACGTTTGAGGAACTCGAGGCGTGCCCGTCCTTCGACGAGTTCACGAGCTTGCGCATCAAAGGCGGAAACGACAAGGACTGGAACGTGATGCTGCGCGAGCGCGTTCGCCTGTTTCCTGCCCGCCTCCCGTCCTCTCTGCAGCTTTTGGACGTACGATGGTCGCCTCTGTCCTCCATAGAAGTGGATATCCCGCGCGGTCTGCGCATGTTGTGCATTCGACACTGCAAGCTCGAGCGCCTACCCGACACGTTAGGCGAGTGCCAGGTGCTCGAATCGGTGGATTTACACGACAATCAGTTGGAGATGTTGGACGGTGACGAGTTTCCGAGGAGCGTCGTCACCATAAACGCGTCTTACAACGCGCTGCGGAGGATGCAGGGTACCTTTCCGACGATCATCAGGCGTGTCAACATAGGGTTCAATCGCGTCGAACGATCGACCGCGATTTTCGAGAATGAACACCTCGAAGAACACGAAGAAGACGGCGGAGTTTTGCCCAGGGCGCGCAAGATGACGAGGAACACGGTCTATGCAGACAGTCAGGGGTGCACACGAGCTCGATCCAGCAGTCAGCGAACGTTGCGCTCGAGGCCATTGGATCTGTATGGACGCCGCGCACGTGGCGCCGCGAATTATACGACGCGTTGTGGCCTCTTCCTCGCTACTTCCAGAATATTCCTTCGTACGGAGAAATCGCGTTTCACGACGATGAACGTAACGCGTACATCCGAACGCGCATGGATGACTGGTGCAGACACAAAACGGTGCATTCTTACCACTCCATCACGTTGGATGAGGTGTTGAGACGGGTGTGGGGAGTGATCCGCGTGCACGAGTATCGTCGAGATTTGGAGCAGTCGCTCAAGGGCGAGATCGAAGCGGGCATCGACAAGTGCTTTACGGGTCTGTTCACGCGCATCATCAACTCATTGAGTGGATTCGTCGAAGGCGTGGGCATCACCATCAGCGAGAAGGAGAGGTTGAACGGTCGTCTGGCAGCTCTGTGGGAACATCTCCCCTCCGACGGATCGATGAGCACCGAGCAAAAGTACCAAAAGCTGTGCGAGGTCGAGAGAATGGCTCTCGAGTCCGAAATTCCGCCCGTCGAAGTTGCGGTGTACATGGAACCTTTCGCGAACGAGTTCGAAATCGACCTCGAAAGCGACCTTGACTGGAAGGAATGGAGAGCTCAGAAGAGGGAGAATCCCGACAGCAATTGAGGTACCGCGAATAAATCCCCGTCACTAATTACATACTCGCCATGGCATACGGACCGAGCGAACTGGGTGGACCAGACGGACTCAACCGTACATCAGAGCGCGCATCACAGGCGTCGAAAACAGGGCCCGGCGACATCGAGAACCCATACGACGACACTATTACTATCACGACGACGGGGACAAGACCGAGGTGGACGGCACTGAAGCGCGCTCTCAAACTCCCTTTCCAAAACGCGTGGACAAACGGTATCGTGTTCGCGTCGTGGGCGTTCTTGGTGACGTTCTGCAGCGTGCAAGAGGCGCGCCAGGTGAGTCGGTACGGTATGCGCCTCGTCTGTACCGAAGAGGACGACGACGAAGACGAACACGTCGTATCGTTATCGTGCGATGACGGGCATTCGTATTCCGCGTCCTGTTGCACAACCGAGCCTTACAGCGTAGCGTACAACCTGTTGAACGTGTCGGGCGGTGTGTTAGGGTTGTGTCAGTTGTTCTATTACACGGCGCACGTTGCGTACGCGCTGACTTTCGTGGTCACCGACTTCGTGTTCCTTCTGGAGACGCCTCTCAAAGTGGTGTACGCGACGGTGCCACTCGTGTCGGGCGTGTACGCGTACCAGCACCTGGTTTACTTCGTGCTGTTCTGCAGCCACGACGCCTCGTTCTGCGCGCACCAACCTCAGCACTACGACACGGTGCTACGCCTGTTCAAGAGCTTCCTCACCTTCGCGCTCTTATTCTTGGTGCTGCACCTGGCGTTCGTCGGGCTTTACGTCTGGACGTTCGTGACGAAGCGATGGGGCACTTGGACCGGTCTCGCCGAGTTGGAAGAGAGCCTGTTCATCAGCGAAGCCGTACGCGTGGCTTTCAAGAAGCGCCGCGCCATGCGGCGCACTTTCGACGTCAAGGACTTCGTCGACTTTTGGACACACAAGAGCGACGAGTCCATATTGGTGAGTCTCCCCGAACGCGCGCGGCGTGTGTTGTCGGTGCTGGTGGACGAAATGACGCGGGGGGGATATGATAACAGCAGCTACAAACGCGCGGCCATCACGCGTCAAGAGTTCGACACGTTCGTGGGTGCACAGAACGTCGTGGAGCACGAGAGGGTGTGGGACATCCTGACGAGGCGCCGGAAGTGCGAAGGAAACAGAACGGTACGAGGATACGGGATGACGATGGCGGAAGAGGAAAAGGAGGACGAAGACGAATACGACGAAGACTATTACGCCGAAGCCCCCCCGATGTCCGTCGCATCCAGGAACGTGGGAGCGTCTCGCTCGATCGTCCCTCCCGTAGATTGTGGTAACGTGAGTCGAGACCCTCCCTCGATGTCCGCGTCGGACGTGGCGGGCTCGGTAGGGTCTGAATATGGCACGATATGTCTGGACAGCATAGAGGACGTCATGTACGACCTATGCTTCCGCAGAAAACGTCTGGCGTCAGCGTTGAGGACAGACGCTCGCGTCATCGGTCTCCTCGTAAAGTACCTGTCCCTCGTCTTGATTCCGGGCTGCTTCGTGATCGTTAGCCGTATATTCGATTATGGCAACGCGTTCGGCGAGGGAATCGACCTGTTCAAGACCTACGCCGTCATAGCGTCCTTCATCCTGTCCAAGATGCAGGCCAACCTCACCTTCTTGGCGCTGATGCTGACCTCCCGGCCGTTCAATGTGGGGGACGTGATCGAGCTGGAAGACCGCGAAACGTTAGGCGTCGAGTCGTTCGACACCACGCACACCTATCTCATGGGACGTACCAGCCGCGTACTCGAAAATACAGAGCTCGTCAAGGGATCGGTACGCAACCTGTCCCGCAGGCCCGTTTCGGATTGGTTCGACATCGAGTTCCCTCCCAACTCGACGTACGGTGTTGTCGAAGGGCTGAGGGCGATGGAAAGTTACCTCCGTCAAAACCAACGTGACATCCGTGAAAGTAGCGTGCGATGTGAGTTCGTCAGCGTGCGCCACGACGGTCGTACATTGCGATACCACTGGCGCTATAAGTTCGCGGTACTCGAGAGGAAGCGTCTACAGCACACGCGCACGCGTATCTACAACGCCTTGGTGGCGGAGGCTGTGTCCGAGCTGATCCGGTCTTCGATTGCCTTGAATGTCGCGACCGGAGGAGGGAACGCGGCCATAAACGACGACGCCGCGCTGACGCGTCATCTGCGGGCGAGCTGGAACGTGAACACGAACACGGATAATACTAGGACCTGATGAGTCGGGAGTTTTCATTTTCCTTATCATCATCGGTCGTGTTTTTCGTGTTGTCGTGTTGTCGTGTTGTCGTATTGTCGCGTTGTCGCGTTATCGCGTTATCGCGTCGATAATAGCCATGCGACGCGTGACTGGATCTTTTTTTCTTTGCATTGTCTACATAGAGATAATGACATCAAGGGGCGGTAACACGTTCGTGGTGTGCAAACACGTATTGAACACCGACGACACTAGCGTGCAACACGGGGCTTTTGTTTCGTCGTACAGCGCGCGCCTTGACACTTGCCTGGAGTGCGCCGGCGCCGGCGACGACGCGACGCAGCTGGGACAGGTGTATCTGAAGGTGAGCGTACCTGCTACTACCGACTTGGAACAAGGACAGATCGACCCGTACGCGCTGATCCGGCGCGTGACGTTGTCGAGAGCTGCCGGACAAAATGGCAGAGGCGACGACGACGTGATAGAACAATATGACGGTGAGGACTTGCGGATAATGGCACAAGATGTCGAGCGTTTGAACGTCCTGACGGAACGAGACACGAAACGTGAGCGTAGAGTCTCGTTGTTCGTGCCTCTAGGTTTGTGCGTGAGCGACGCCCGAATTCGCGTGTCCGACGTGGCGTCGGCGCGTCTGGAACTGCGGATAGAACTATCGCTTCCAACAGATGTGAAAGGCTCTGGATCAGTGGGAGCGTGCTTGTACCTGACGAAGAGGGCCCCCCCCTCTCTTTCTATTTCGGCTACCGATGATACCACAACAGACGCGTCTTTTGCGGCAGTCGTGCGTCCTTCGAAGGGAGCTTCCGTGAATGCGACGACCGAGGTGGAGGGACGTGTCCGTTACGCTATGCGTCTGACTGTCAACGACGCGGACGAAATTCGATTCCGTCTGAGTCAGGGAGATAGCCTGTCGTCTGCGTCGTTGTACGCGGGCTACAACGACGACAGGTTGGTCAAGGTGCCGGGGGCGCTCGTGTGTCGAAAAAACGACAAATACCATTTGCCGCTCTCGGACTACGTTTCGAACCACGTCAAAAAGGTGCGGGGGTGCGAGTTTGTCACGCTCGTCCTGGACGTCGTCGCGACGAAGGAGGGAGGATCACAGAGCGGATCTATGCGGTATGTGACAACCGGTGCCCCACGTTCAATAGCGAATAACGCGAACGTCGTCAATGTCGAGGACGGTCAATACATGCGAGCAGTCGTCGAAGCGTTGCTCAAGATCAAGACCGCGGACAAGCCTTTTCGATTGGCCGGTGGCGCGACCACCTCGAGCTGCTCGAACACCGGCGATTTTTCAGGCTTGGGCGAAGCAGACGGGCAGGCGCCTCGGTTCTCGTGTGGCGAGATAGTGGACGACGATTACGACTACGAAAACCGCGATGACAACCGGTCCCTGTTTCCGTCCCTGTCCTTGTCTCTTTCCCCTTCCTTGTCGTTCGGGGTCACTTTTGTTCTGATGTTGGGAATGCTCATGTTGATATTCGCGGCCATCGATGCTTTAGTGCCGTTGATCATCGGATGGGTCGACGAGAAGTTCGGCGGATCGTCTTCCGTGTTATAGTCCGGCAGGTGAATTGTGTTACAGTGCCATTTTTTTCTTTTCACACTTTGAACCACCTGACCGCCGAAATGTATCCCATCGACCGTGTGAAAATGGCACGCCACATTTATGAGATGGTCT
>Ga0307940_1000940_pt1 | contig 17511 bp, 16 predicted proteins | sample OrgLakmetagen124_FD_201835 | JGI IMG/M metagenome (GOLD analysis project Ga0307940, IMG submission 201835) | Saline water microbial communities from Organic Lake, Antarctica - #124 | ecosystem: Environmental > Aquatic > Non-marine Saline and Alkaline > Saline | place: Antarctica: Organic Lake... | reverse complement strand
TAAAATTTCCACAGCGAAATCTAAAAAATATCCCCAGTCTTGCTCGATAAGATTGTGCACTCCAGCACGGATGTGATGCCCAGTGGAACATGGCGTGCTTGAGGCATTCTCGCTGGGGATGAAAAAGCAAATTCCTAGCATCTCCTTGTTATTGACGTGTTTAGCGCATGCCCTCTCAATCTCCTTAACATGAAGATTTCCTCCCTGTTTCGCTTTCTTGGCCTGGCTCTCGCCTGCATGCCGCTGGCACTAAGGTCACAGTCAGCTGGAGTCCCAGCCGAATACAACATCACTTGGACATCGCAGAGTGAGGATTCCGGTGATTCGATGCCTTGTGTCGGCGGCGACATCGGCCTTAATGCTTGGGTTGAAAACGATGAACTACTTTTCTACATCGGGCGTGCCGGCTGTCGTGATGAAAACGGATCGTTGCTCAAAATGGGGCGCGTGCGGATGTCCATCAATCCTTCTCCTTTTTCCAAGGACGCTGAGTTTCGCCAAACGCTGAACCTACAAACTGGCGCTGTCGAGATTCATGCCAAGCAACCAGATGGCAACGAAGCAACCATCCGCCTGTGGGTTGAGGTGGCGCGCCCAATCATTCACGTCGAGATCGACACGGTGGACGATTCGCTGCTTGAGGTGACATATGAAACGTGGCGTCACCAGCGGATCGAGCTACCGAATACGCGCAAGAACCTTCATCGAGGTCAATGCCTCATCAACTACGATAATTATCCTGGACCAGTTTTTGTGGAGGCTGATGACTTCCGGCCTAACAAGAACGCGATCCGTTTCTGGCACCGCATGGATGAAGAACGAAATGTTTTTCATCACTTGGTCAAAACCCAAGGACTCGAGGAGGTCAAAAGCCAGCTCATCGACCCGTGTCGCAATCTCATCTTTGGAGGTGAGTTGATTGGCCGCAGTGACGATCAGCCACTTGAATTGGTCGGCGAGATCGATGGCGAATACGCGCTGACTCCCTTTCAAGGTTGGCGTTATCGTTCTCAACAAAAAGCCAAAGCGCATCGCGTCGATGTGATCACCCACATCGAACAGGCAGAAGACCTAAAGGACTGGCATGAGTCGCTCAACAAAGTGGTCGTGGACGTGCGCGACAGCAAGCTCACGGCGGCTCGTGCGGCCAATCAAACATGGTGGGATCAGTTTTGGTCGCGCAGTTACATTCATATTAATTCAGGCCGCGGCGAATCGGACACCGGCTGGCGGCTAGGTCGCAACTACGCGCTATTTCGTTACATGCTCGCGTCTGGGCTGAGCGAGCGCGAGCCCATCATGTTCAACGGTGGGGTGCTGACCTTTGACCCTATCTATGCCGGCGAGCGCTTCAAGGGGCGCGGCTACACGCCTGACCATCGTCAATGGGGAGGTGCACTCACAGCTCAAAACCAACGATGCATGTATTGGCCTATGCTCAAAAGCGGCGACCTTGATCTGCTCAAGCCGGGTTTTAACTTCTACCGTGACGGTCTCAACAACACCCGTGTGCGGACCCGCCATTATTGGGGCCACGATGGTTGCAGTTTTACCGAACAAATAACCATTCCCTGGCTTCCCGGGGCGATGGTCTATGGTTATGCAGGTGAGCAATTCAAGGGAAAGACTTGGCGCTACCGTCCTGACGAGACTGAGACCGGAGTCTGTGTAAACCCGGCCGTCAGTCGCCTTTACGAAGGACAGCTGGAGTGGTCATATATGATCCTCGAATACCACCGCTTCACCGGCGCTGACATCTCGGAATACCTGCCCTTCATCGAGCAATCGGTGATTTTTTACGACGAGCATTACCGTATGCGAGAAAAGCAGCGCAGCGGTAAGGAACTGACGAATACAGGCAAGCTGCACATCACTCCGACGAATACCTTAGAGGGTCATCCCAAGGGAGCAAATCCGACCAGCGTGATTGCCGGTCTCGAAAGTGTGCTCACCGGCTTGATCCCACTCACCAAAGACACAGACAAGAAGAAGCGCTGGACGGCCATGCTCGACACTCTGCCCGAGAAGCCGACTGCTATGATTGACGGTCGTGAGGTATTGATTCCGACGACTGAGCACAAGAGCTTCAGCTGGCACATGCCTAGCATGTATCCGCTTTATCCCTACCAGCGCTACACACTTGGCAAGCCAGGGCTTAAGCTCATGCGCGACACCTATCTTTACAGTGTGACTAAAAAGCAGCGCATGGACCATCGGGCATGGATTCAAGGAGTGGTGCACTTTGCCCACTTGGGGATGAAGAAGGAAGCCAAGGAACTCATCATCCGTAAACTTGACAGCGGGCCCTATCGTTTTCCGTCATTTTGGCCACCCGATATCGATCATGCTCCCGATCATAACTGGGGTGGCATGGCGATGATTGGTCTGCAGGAAATGCTGATGCAAACGGGCGATGATCGCATCCTGCTGATGCCAGCTTGGCCAGAAGATTGGGAGGTAGATTTCAAACTGCACGCACCCTACGAGACCGTCATCGAAGGAAGCATCCAGAATGGGCGTCTGATAAAGCGCAAGGTGACACCTGAAAGCCGCGAGAAAGCCATTGTGATTTGGGCAAGCCCCGCGTCAGAGCCATGGTGACAAACCCCTATAATGCTGCGCGTCATAATTTGTGATTCTGGCGAAATTGGAAACTGAGGATCATCAGGCTGGTCAGTTTCGCTGTGAGTGAACCGGAGAGATCATCAATGCTCTCGTCTGACTTAAGGTGCGTCCCTTTGAATAAATGTCTGACTTAAGGTGCGTCCCTTTGAATACGCTGTGAGTGAACCGGAGAGATCATCAATGCTCTCGTCTGACTTAAGGTGCGTCCCTTTGAATAAATGTCTGACTTAAGGTGCGTCCCTTTGAATAAAAAAGTCACGTCTGTTGCTTTTAGCGAAGAGGAGGGAAAAAGCTCGGAAGCTATGTAAAATATAACCGATGAAATTCAGATCCCATCAACTTGGCTCACCTCTTATCTTGAAGGAAATTCAAAACCGCACGACGCCAACAAGCTAGCGGATCGGATTCTTGCTCTCGATTCTTTGGCGAATTTGCTCAGGAGCTTTCGCCTTATCTTCTGGGCTATTCCACTGGCCGTCCCAGACAGTCTGCCCAGCTGGATCTCTCACGATGACATGAGTGCTGCCATTGAGAGTTTTATACTCAACTGAGCCTTTGGAATCCGCGAGACGTATGGTGGAAGATTGCTGAACTGCCGGAGATTCTCTTCTCCTCTCATTGATACCACGCTCCATCTGATCGCGCAGCTGCTCCAGCTGCCCATCTGCCTCGAAAAAATCTTGAGGGAAACCGGAACCGAAAGCATTGAGATTCCGCTGAATAAGATCTCTGAGACGGCCTGAGGCATCGCCCAAATTCCGGAGCCTAGAGTCCATCTCATTCGACTGCCTCAATGGAATACGCCGCTCCGCCAAGGTAACCTCCACCTTCCCGGGCTTTCCTTTCTGCAAGACATCCATCGTGAGAATCTCGCCTGATTTCTTGGAGCGGATGATCTGGGTGAGTTGATCTGGGCTGCTGACCTCTTCCTCGCCGATGCGGAAAATTAGGTCATTTTCCCGAAGTCCAGCCATGCTCGCCGGAGTATCAGGACCAACCGAGCGGACGATTACTCCCATTCCCGAAATTTGGCATGATCCTCAAGCGGCCCTAACAATTTGCGAGACGCAGCCTGCACGCGTTCGATGGCCAAACCGTTCTCCACAGCATGTTTCAAATGCCCGAACGCCGCCTCAGCGTCTCCCTTTTGGCAGGCGGCAATCGCCAGAACGTAAGATTTCTCAGCTTCATCAATCGGGCTGTTCTTCTTCTTCGGTGCCTTTGCGACCAGTTTTATGGCCTCATCCGTCTTCTCCTCTGCCAGCAACCGCATCGAATTCCGGCCCGGATCGTGTTGAGCGAACAGAAAGGTGGGCAGAGCTATTGAAATCAGGAAATAAATGGAGGGTGTTCTCATGATGCTTTTTCAACTTTTAGAGTGAATGGCGCTATGGTATCCAAAGTGAAGAACTCCTCAAGGAGTTCCGTGTGAGTGAAATCCCAGATTTTCACAAAAATCCGCAACTTTTCCATCTTTTAAGTTCCCAAAGATATGAGGCTGCCAATCTTCTTTTTCTCAATCATCGCTTCGATCAGCCTCCAGTGCGCTACGAATGCCACGACCGTTGAAAAAATCGACCTTGCCGGAAACACCCTGAACCTGACCGTTCCGGACAAAGCAGCCCCCGGCAAACCGTGGTTGTGGATCGGCGAATTCGCCGGACACCTGAAAGCCTTTGAAGCGGGATTGGTCGAAAAAGGATGGCATATCGCCTACGTCGCGCAGCGCGACAAGTTCGGCTCTCCCGGCGCGATGGATGTATGGGAAAAAGTTTATGCGGAGCTCCACGGCAAACGCGGCCTTGCGCCGAAGCCAGCCCTGCTGGGTATTTCGCGCGGCGGCCTTTATGTGAACGCCTGGACCAGACTCCACTCGGATCGGGTCAGCGTGCTCTACCTCGACAACGGAGTCTGCGACATCCGTTCCTGGCCAGGTGGCTACCAACTCGGAAAGAAAGGCAAAGGCAGTCGCCGCGACTGGGCCAAATACAAGACGGAGTTCGGTTTCGCCGATGATGCAACCGCTCTTGAAGATTCCGTTGATCCCACCGACGGCCTCCTGCCCGCGATCAAAGCGGATGTATTGCTGATTTCCTGCCACGGAACCGCCGACCGCACGGTTCCATACGAAGACAACGCCGCAAAGCTGGTAAATCTCTGGCAGAGAAAGGCAGGTCGCGTGAAAGTCTTTTCCAAAAAGGGTGGCGACCACCATCCGCACGGACTACCCGACCCGGGGGCACTGATCGCCCTTCTCGTCGCCGAAGCAGGGTGAGTTTCCGGTTCTCTCATTTTCCGGTTTATTCTTGCTCGTATAAACGTTTCGATTCATCGAACCTTTTCGAAACGAACTCACCAAACACCCATCTTATGCCTGATTACAAACACGTGACCTATTCCTGGAACGACAAAGAAGCTGCCAAACTCGATCCTGTCGACCGCCTCGTCTACCGCTCCAACATTCTCGGAGCCGACCAACGCATCACCAACACCGGTGGTGGCAATACCTCCTCCAAAATCATGGAGGCCGATCCGTTGACCGGCGAAAAGACCGAAGTCCTCTGGGTCAAGGGCTCCGGCGGTGACCTCCGCACTTCCAAGCGTGAGAATTTCTCCTCCCTCTACCAAGATAAGCTCATTGGCCTGCAGAAGGTTTATGCCGAGAAACCAGACAACGGCCTCAAAACTCCAGCTGAAGATGAAATGGTGGGTATGTATTCGCACACCACTTTCAATCTGAATCCGCGCCCCTCCTCTATCGACACCCCGCTGCACAGCTTCCTTTCCGGAAAGCATGTCGATCATATGCACCCGAACGCCATCATCGCGATCGCCGCCTCCAAAAACTGCGAGAAGCTCACCCAAGAAATCTTCAGCGGTGAAATGGAATACGTGCCATGGATGCGCCCGGGCTTCGAGCTTGGTCTGGCGATGCAGGAAATCGAGAAGGCCAAGCCTGACACCCAAGCGATCATGATGGGCCAGCACGGCTTCATCTCATGGGATGATGACGATAAAAAATGCTACGAGCTCACCCTTCGCATGATCGAGAAGGCGTCGGAATACATCGAAGAGAAATACCAATCCAAGGGCGGTGATGCCAAGGCATTCGGTGGTCAGAAATTCACCACCGTTCCAGAAGAAGAGCGCCGCGATACCTTCGCGAAGATTCTGCCGTGGTTGCGCGGACAGGTTTCCCAGCAAAAGCGTTTCATTGGCACAATTCAAGACGACGAGAAAATCCTGCGCTTTGTAAACTCTGCTGACGCACCACGTTTGGCCGAGCTCGGGACCTCATGCCCGGATCACTTTCTGCGTACCAAAATCAAGCCGCTCTACGTCGAATGGGACGCGAAGAGCGAAGACCTCGAAGCACTAAAAACCAAGCTTTCCGATGGCTTGGTCCAGTATCGTAAGGACTACGAAACTTACTATAATAACTCCAGACACGAGAACTCTCCCGCCATGCGCGACCCGAACCCGACCGTGGTTCTGATCCCGGGCCTTGGAATGATCGCATGGGGCAAAAACAAATCCGAATCACGCGTCACCGCAGAATTCTACAACTGTGCGGTGGAAGTCATGCGCGGGGCGGAGGCCATTGATACCTATATTTCCCTCCCACAGCAGGAAGCTTTTGACATCGAATACTGGTTGCTTGAGGAGGCTAAACTGCAACGCATGCCGGCCGAGAAAGAACTCGACCGCCAGATCGTCATCGTCATCGGTGCCGGTTCGGGAATTGGCAAACAAACCGCTCATCGCCTCGTTAAAGAAGGCGCTCACATCGTCTGCGTTGACATGAACCTCGAGGCAGCCCAGAGCACCGCCAAAGAAATCACCGACGCATACGGCCTCGGAATCGGCGTTGCCGGAAGTGGCATTTCCAACTGCGGCCCAGCCATCGCCCTGCAAGGCAATATCACAGATCGCGACGGCATTCGCGCGATGCTCGATCAAGTCGCTCTTGCCTACGGTGGCTTTGACCACATCTGTATCACTGCGGGAATTTTCGTCCCGTCCGACACCACAGGACACATTCCGGATGATAAATGGGGACTCACCTTCGCGATCAACGTCAGCGGCTCCTACTTCGTCGCAGACGAAGCGGCCAAGACTTGGAAAGAACAAGGCCTGCAATGCAATCTTGTCCTCACAACTTCTGCGAACGCAGCCGTCGCCAAGAAAGGCTCACTCGCCTATGATACTTCGAAAGCTGCGGCAAATCATCTAGTGCGCGAGCTCGCCATCGAGCTCTCCCCACTCATTCGCGTCAACGGAGTTGCGCCGGCAACGGTGGTTTCCGGTTCCGCGATGTTCCCGCGTGATCGAGTTATCGGTTCGCTTGCAAAATACGATATCCCATTCGCTGAAGATGAAGAGACCGAATCATTGGTTGAGAAACTCGCTCAGTTCTATGCTGACCGCACGCTCACCAAGTCACCGATCACTCCGGCCGACCAAGCGGAAGCCTACTTCCTGCTTGTTACCAAGCGCCTGAGCAAGACTACCGGTCAAGTGATCACAGTCGACGGAGGTCTACACGAAGCCTTCCTGAGATAGGGTGAAGGTGGCTTCAAGCTACCTCATGAGAATTTATACCAAAAGCGGCACTTTTAAATGGGTGCCGCTTTTGTATTTCACCAAACCCCCATCTCCTTCAACTGCCTCTCCGCAACCTCCGCCCAACCACGGTTGGCAGCGGGTGAAGCGGGTGATGGATGAAGAATTTTTCCAATCTGTGCCTCGGCTCCAAGTTCTTCTTTTGCCGAGAGCATTTTCTTCTCCGCATACGCGCCGACCCCGATCAGATACTGGGGTTCCAGTAGTTCAATGAGCATTTTCAAATGCCGGTGACAGGCCATCTCCACCGAAGCCATTTCGGCAGCTTTAATCTTATCCGGTGTCAGATTTGCTCCGGTGTCTTTCATCCAGATCAGCGGACAGAAATTGATCACCAAGTTATCTTTGAAAAAGTCTTTCGCGTTCGGGAATCTCTCAGAAAACAGACCCCAAAGTCGCCGTCCGCTGACCTCGGACTTCTGGCATTCCATTCCAGTGATGGGACGCTTGGGATGCTCTTCTTCCGGCTTTCCGATCTCCGGAGACAGTCCCATCCAATCCCGCACGGCGGCGATTTCACCGAACGGAACTCCAGTCTGCGCCATTCCATACGGTCCCGGGTTCATTCCCAAAAACAAAACACGCTTCCGCGTATCGCCGAATTTTTCGAGATACTTCAGATTACCGTCCCCTGCGTAATCCAAGGTCAGGTAGGTATGGCTAACTGGATCGGAAAACTTCAGCGGACGAAGCTCGTCCGCTAAAACCTTTCCAGCTTTAATCAGCTCAGCGCTTGTTCCCATCTCCCCTTAAATCAATCCAACGCCTTGATGCGTAGGTTGCGGAATTTGTAGGTTTTTCCCTTCTCGCCGTGATGCTGGATACCAATCACCCCACTCGCATCCGCACCGTCCTCGACCTCGGTGGTGACCACTCCGTTTACCTCAATCTTGATTTTGTTGCCCTTGCAGGTGATGCGATAGGTATTCCAATCATTGCGCTTGAACGTATCCCCTGCACGCTTGCGGAAAGCTTCTTCGCTCTCCTTGTTACCTTTGATCGGGCTGATGAACCACTTTCTCCGTCCTTCATCGTAAAGGCCACCAGACCACATCCGCTTCGGATCTCCATCCACTTCTGTTTGGTAGCCGTATACTTTTCCCGGCTCCGCATGCGCGCGGAACATGAATCCGCTGTTCGCTTTACCCTCGGGAAGGAGAACCTCACCTTCGAAAATGAAATCGCCATACTTCTCGTCAGTCACAAGGAAGAATTTTTTATCACCGGTGAGATGGATTTCACCGTCCACGACTTCGGACTTACCCCATGTGTATGGATTGTTCCAGCCCTCAAGTGTCTTGCCGTCGAAAAGCGGCTTAAAACCTTCGGAATCGGATTTTTCATCCGCGAACGAACAAGATATAGATATACTAAGACAGCAAATTGCTGCGGTGAGAAGTTTTGCAGGTTTCATAAGTGGATTTGGTTGGATGAGAGTTTGTTTGAAAATAATATTCAGGTCACGAAAAGAATAATCCCTCTTAGTCACTCCAAGCAACAAGAAGAAGAGTAAGTGCTGCAGGAAGATAAATCAGGGTTGAGAAAAACAATTGTCGGCAGGACTTGCGCTCTCCGTCCCTGATAAAACGGAACGAGAGCGCCATGATGGCGAGCCCGAAGATCGGCCCGCCGATCAACCACAGGACGTTGGCGAAACCCCATATACCCGGGAGCAGGGAAAACACCGCAAGCACCAACGCGAACATCGCGCAAAGAATGCCACTGCGTCTTCCACTCAGATCGCCGTTCGACCACATCTTATATCCCGCGTCCTCGTATTCTTGGCGGCACAGCCAATTGATCGCGACGAAATGTGGCAGCTGCCAGAAAAACAGGATCCCGAACAAGAACCACGCTTCGGGATCGACGATCCCCCCTCCTCCTCCGACCCAACCGATTACTGGTGGGATTGCACCAGGGATCGCACCAACCAACGTGTTAAGAGAGCTAGCCCTTTTCATCGGTGTGTAGACAAATACGTAGATCGCTATGGTCACAGCCGTGAGATAAGCGGCGGACTGTCCAACCATGACAGCCAAGTGGATGATGCCGACTGCAGACAGAATCCAACCCACCGCAAAGGCGGTGATGGGATTCATGCGGCGTGAGGGAAGCGGCCGATCTGCTGTGCGCTTCATCAGAAGATCAAGATCGATTTCCATCAACTGATTGAAAGCGGCTGATCCAAACGCCGCTGCTGCCGTGCCGAGCAGGGTGTGGAATAAAATATCCCATTCTAACGGCAAACCTTTCCGAGCGAGCAGGTAGCCGAAAAGAGCCGTCACCAAGACGAAAAAATTCAGCCTAACCTTCATCAGAACCGAAAGATCCTGACTGAGATTCGGAGTCTTTGGGATTTCCTCTATCTCGTATTTTTCAATTTTTTGTTCAGCTTCTGACACAGCAGAACCTTGGAACATAAGAGCCCCTGAGTCTAGTTCTGTTGTTAGCGGACCACGCGTGCGCCACCGCCAGAAATCTGCTTCTCGACTTCTTTGCGTGTGGCCATCGAAGTATCACCGGGAGTGGTAGCAGCAATCGCTCCGTGGGCGGCACCATATTCAATCGCCTTTTGGGCGTCGTTAAACTCCATGAAGCCGAACTGCAGCCCAGAGGCAAAGGAGTCGCCACCGCCCACGCGGTCAAGGATTTCTAAATCGTCGTATTTACGGGATTCGTGAAATTTCCCGTCATGCCAGAGGATCGCGGACCAATCGTTGACCGTTGCGGTTTTCACGCCACGCAGGGTGGTAGCGGCGACTTTGAAGTTTGGAAATTCTTTCACTGCTGTTTCGATCATCGCTTTGAAAGCATCCAGCTCGATATTGGAAATATTGTGATCTACACCTTCAACCTCAAAGCCGAGCGAAGCAGTGAAGTCCTCTTCGTTTCCGATCATTACGTCTACATATTTCGCGATTTCGCGGTTCACTTCGCGAGCTTTGTCGATACCGCCGATGGTTTTCCAAAGAGAGGGGCGGTAGTTGAGATCGTAGGAGACGATTGTGCCGTATTTATTGGCCGCTTTAACAGCCTCTACGGTGACTTCAGCAGCACTTTCAGAAAGTGCCGCAAAGATCCCACCAGTGTGGAACCAGCGAACACCGAGTTTCCCGAAAATGTGCTCCCAATCCACATCACCAGGTTTGAGCTGAGAAGCGGCAGTGTTACCACGATCGGGATTACCAACCGCGCCACGGATTCCGAAACCACGTTCGGTGAAGTTTAGACCATTGCGCACTGAGCGCCCAATACCGTCGTCCTCGCTCCACTGGATGAAATCCGTAGCGACTCCGCCCTGCATGATGAAATCCTCAATCAGATGACCGATCTCGTTATCCACGAAAGCGGTGACGACAGCCGTCTTGTAGCCGAAGCATTTGCGAAGCCCGCGTGAAGTATTGTATTCGCCGCCGCCTTCCCAAGCTTGGAACTGGCGCGCGGTGCGAATTCTGCCCTCACCCGGATCAAGACGGAGCATTACCTCCCCGAGAGAAAGTTGGTCAAAAGCACATTCGGATTTCGGTTTGATGGTCAGAGACATAGCGGCGGGAATTCAAAGCCCCCAAGCCCTTCGTGTAAAGTCGTTAGGGGAAGATTTCGGCTCAGCTCAATCTTTCCGATAAGGATTGTTCCCCGCCAATGCTTCAAGTTCCTCCAATCTCAGTCGGTAGTATTTCAATAACCACTCATCCTCATTCCTACGGCTCGCCCGTCGCCAATCATTTTTGGTGCTTACTATCTCAGCCTCCAACCCCTCATTCCAGGCCGCTCTCACGCCCATATACGCTGCTCCGCTCCAGCCCATGAGAATGGTAACAAAAACCAACACAGCAAATCTCAATCGCCATTTCCCAGCCGCCACGCGGGTGAAAAACCACCCGAAGAGTAGAGCCAGAGCTGAGCCGAAAGATGAGTAAAAAAGAAAATTCCCAGCGACCGAAAATGGATATGAACCTGGCGGCTTCAAATAAAAATTCAGATCCGGATAAGGCCATTTCCCACCACTGAGCGTGTAAAGGGCCGGAAGATTATAGAGTATACCGGTCACGAACTGAATCCAAAAACCTGCGTATAGTGTTCCGCAAATCAATATGACGAGTGTTACTGCCTCAAGATTCTGAGTATGTGATGCCTGACTTCCTTGGAGTCGATCGAGAATAGATATCCTACATCGAAACACAGGACGACCGATGGAGTTCTCAGGGGTTTTCAACTTCAGCGGCACACTTCAGTTACTCACTGCTGAATCCACTGGTCAATCTAACAAGGAATCGCCCTAATCAATTACCCCAGCAGCCCATAACCTGCGGCCTGGTTTGAACGGGAACATAGGTTACAAACTAACTGATAACATGCGTTACACTTTTTCTTCTACTTTTTGACGTCTCCCCAAAAAACTAGACATGTTGAAACTTGAGGGATTTCCGGTAAAAACACCGAAAATAATCAAGGAAATGAAGAGAAGTAAATACACACCTGAGCAGGTTACCTACGCATTGAAACAGAACGAAGCCGGTGAGACGGTGGCGTCATTATGTCGCAAGATGGGGGTTAGCGAAGCGACCTTTTACAATTGGAAGAAGAAGTATGCAGGCATAGGAATAAGCGATGTGCGTGAGCTACGTCAGCTACGTGAAGAGAACTCCAAGTTGAAGCGTCTCGTTGCTGATCTGAGCTTAGATAAGCATATCTTGCAGGAGGTTCTGTCAAAAAAGCCCTGAATCCCGGACGCAAACGTGAAGTTGTCGACTGGATGAACGCAGCCTACCGAATCAGTTCGAGCCGGGCTTGCCGTTTGGTCGGTTTGGCGCGCTCTGGCTTTTATTACGAGCCTAAGAGCAATCCTTTCAACCAGTTGCTTACCAAGCGAATAAAGGAGATTTCTTCGATTAGGATACGCTTTGGCTATCAGCGCATCCACACCATGTTGCGACGGGAAGGATGGCAGGTTAACAGGAAGAGAGTTCGAAGGCTTTATGTGAATGAAGGGCTGCAGTTGCGTCGCAAAAAGAAAAGAACCAAACGTAGTTCACACCTTCGAGTGGCCCCAGCCAAAGCAGGAAAAGCAAATGAGCGATGGTCAATGGACTTCGTCACTGACCGCTTGGAGAGTGGTGGCTATTTCCGGATACTTACGGTTGTCGATCAGTTCACACGGGAGTGTCTGGCCGTCAAAGCAGGCCGGTCGCTACGAGGGCGAGATGTGGCGAAATGTCTTAGCGGTGTTCTAACAAAGCGAGATAGGCCGAAAACGATTACTGTCGATAACGGCTCTGAGTTTTACAGTCAGGAGATGGACGCCTGGGCATATCGAAATGAAATCAGCTTGGATTTTATCCGTCCGGGCAAGCCAGTTGAGAACGCATTTATTGAGAGCTTCAATGGGCGACTTAGAGACGAGTGCTTGAACACTCACGTGTTTTTTGATCTACTGGATGCGCAAGAGAAACTCGACCACTGGCAAAAGGACTACAACGAAGATCGCCCTCACAGCAGTCTCGGAGAGCTTTCACCAGCCGAGTTCGCAAAGATAGAAAACAACAAAAAACAGACGGGATAACTTGAGTGTGACTGTCCTGTTTTTGGGGAGGCGTCATTTATGTGAAAACTCTACTTTTGAAATGTCCCATTGACGGGGACTCTTACAGCCCCACTTTTTACCCCGTTTATCGCCGCTAGCTCCCTCAGCGATCACATCTACTTCTCCACAAAAAACCTTTCCTTATTGGCTTTCACAGCCTTTACACACCAAAAGCATCAACTGCTAATCTCGCCAAAGGCTATTGTATGCCTGGCAGTTTTTATGAGACGAAGTTTGATTTTGGAAAAACAAACGATAGCTGCTCTTGCCGCCGGAGGGCGCGGGGGTCAAGCGATCCCGCAGGAATGACCAAGCTGCACAAACGACGATAGGGGTGCGGAAGCGCCGGGAATGACGAGGACAGCGCTTGATGCCCGCGACCGCAAGCGGCATGGGGGGCTGGAGCCATGGCGTGAAGTATGAACGCGATGGCGGAAGCGGGGCGCGGAGCTGTGCGAGGGGGACGGCTCCGATCTGATGGAAAACTTTCGACGAAGTACGATTCGGGGAAAGTTCGATGCCGCGACAGCGGAGGCCGGAGGGGTGGTAGTGTGTGGAGGGCGGAGCGGAGCGGAGTCTGGGGAGGCAGATCTTCACCCGGAACACTCTGCCGCACCGTAGGCCGCCTAAACACTTCCTGACCATCGGGAAGCTGGGATCATGCCCGAATGAAGGAGAAAGATAGTTCACGGGGTTTGCTTCCGATCCGCCAACGAAACCTTGAAATCACCCTGAGCGCAGGCGTGGGGGTGGCACCCAAAATAATCCACCGCAGGTGCAAAGTTAGGGCCCACGCTACCCCCACGCCTGTGCGGTTGCCAGCCCGAGGCATGGAGTGGAATGACTGGAGAGAGCTTGCGAACGCAGGGAATGGAACTCCATGCCGGCCGGGCGCGGCTGACGCTATTTCGCGGCAGAGGAGCGCACGGCGGGCGGGTCTGCACGGCGAAGGGAGCTGCCGATGGGAGCGATTTGGCGTGCGAAGAATGAGCCGCCAAGAGACGACCATTGAGGCCGCGACCGCCCCCCGAACCACCTGCGCGCGAGCGACCGGCGCGACTCCTGCGGGGGCGTTTTCAACCATACCGCGCCAGCGCACTCCGCCCCCATAGCAGGAGGCGTGACGGGAGCGGGGTTTGCTCTAACGCTTGGGTTTTGCCCGCCTCACCGATAGGACGAATGACGGAAAATGCGCGATGCGAGTCCTGACCCCATTTAAGATCCTCAAAAAACACCCCCTCTTCCTCCTCGTAGACATCCAGGGCCACACCGCCAAGGTGCCCAGATTTCAAGGCTCGGATCACCGCGGCACTGTCTACCAACTTCCCACGGCTGGTGTTCACCAGATACGCCCCGGGTTTCATCAAAGCGATCATTTCATCATTCAACAGGTGATGACTCTCCTTGGTCAGAGGCATGTGCAGGCTGACAATGTCCCCCTTTGCCAACAAATCCGAAACCGGTTTGTACAATACCCCGTGCTGCTCCGCCCATTCATGGTCCGGGTAAAGGTCGTGAGCCAGCACCTCACAGCCAAAACCCCGGAAAATCTGTGCCGTGATCTTGCCGATTTTCCCGGTCCCGATGATCCCCACAGTCTTTCCATGCAGATCAAATCCAACAAGCCCACCCAGAGAGAAATTCAGCTCACGCACGCGGTTGTAGGCACGATGCGTCTTCCTGTTCAGGGTCAGCACCAAGGCCAGAGTATGCTCGGCAACCGAATATGGAGAATATGCCGGAACACGCACCACCTCAATTCCCAGCTCCCTGGCGGCATCCGTATCCACATTATTGAAACCCGCGCAACGCAGCGCGACCAACTTGATTCCTGAGTCTGCCAGAACCCGCAGGCACGCGGCATCGACCTTATCATTCACAAACACACAAACTGCCGTAGCGCCCTGGGCCGAAACTGCGTTCGCCTCGGTCAGAAGGAACTCGTGATACTCGATCTCAATCCCAAGTGCCTTTGCCTTCGGATTAAAAAAATCGCGATCATATGACTTGGAATCATAAAATGCTATTTTCAACTTCTCTTCCTGCCCATCTGTCATGATGGGAAACTACCATATCGAATCGTGAGTTGTCAGCCACGTGATTCGCAAAGGGGCTCCGTCATGCGCATTCGCTTCCGCCCCGAGAACCCGAGAGCCTCCTCACCCGTCGAATGTGCCCCAGTCGCCGCCCCGTTTTCATCTCCGCAAGCTCAAGCGGCGACCACACTTTCTCTTCCCAAAAACCTCCGTTTTTATTGGATTTTCTAGTCCTCATACCTCAAAACCACGACCCGCAGACTGATGCGATAGCTGGTTGTATGCCTGGCAGTTCATTTGTGGCAGTTCATTTCATGCCTGATTTTCATGCCTAGCAGTTTTTTGGGCATCGAATCGTGCTCAATCCCGTGCCATTCACTCTTAACTTTAATAACATGAACTCTACTTTTCAGCCATTTTTTTAGATTTCCAGTGGATGATTAGGAGGGCGATCCCTAGAATCACTGCTACAAAGATTGCCACGGGCATGAATGGTAAGCCGGATGAGGATTCAGTTTCAGGAGCTAGAGATGTCGTGGGTTGAAGCGTTGATTTTTCTGCTGTATCAGGTGAAGGCAATACGGGAGATGTTCTTGGTCGCGTAGAATCGCTAGAACTTAAAGCCGCGTCGTTCTCAGAACGTATCGTGACGCTGAGCTTTTGATTCAGAGCTTCCAGAGCCACCTTTGGGGTGAAGCTGCTTTCAAACGCGCTGAATCTGGCTTCATCTCCGCGCAGCCTATAGTAACCATATTTTATATATGCCTCATCAGGCTCAAAACTGAACCAACTTGCGTCGGACTCTAAAAGCAAAGACTCCAGCGTTATGACCTGAACATCAGGTGATGCCCAGCTGATGTTTTCGGATTCCACCCCAAATTTAAGATCGTCAAACTTACTTTTTGGCGTATCTACTCCAACTTTTAGAATCTCCGAATCAATACCGCTTTCTGTGATGATCTGAGCGAGAACATACTTACCAAAAGGCTCGAATGGAGGGACGGCATAGCTGTCCGCTTCATATGACCGCAAAATTCGAGACTGCCCATTCTCTTTTTTGGAATATATGAAGTCAAAGGAAGCAAATTCGACCTCTCCAAGAAGTATCTTGTTCTCGCCACCAGCGAATACCTGCCAAACATTCGGCCTCACGCTGAAATTTACAAATATCTCATTTTCGGGACCGCCCGAAACATCCTTTTCGAACTTGAAAACGTAGCCTCCTTTTCCGCTATATGCCCAAACATCTCCAGCAGAATTAACTAACACATCAAGCTCACCTTTAAGGGATTTATACACTGAACGATCTAACGCTAGGAGCAATGCCCCCGGAAACATTATAAACAAAGCCAGAATAATTCTTGTCATGGTTGAACCTCCTCACAAACTCGTAATACATAATTAAACGGCTGAATTTTCGAGTCAGCCGGATTATTGTAGCGGCTCAAAGCCCAAGCGCTAGCGTTGCTTTTCCAATAGCAGTATTGCCCAGCTCCTTGGGAATCGAGTATAAATCCTAGAACATTACCATTATCTACGAAGCCGGGTCGCCCTCGACTTCCACCGTTGTACAACTTAATTGCACAAGCATCTTCCATCCTAATATTAGTTCCCTCTGCAAATGTGACCGATGAAACTATGTGAGTGGGTAATACTACGCCGTTGGCATTATTCGTATTTCTTTGGCATACCATCCAGTCTACCGCACCTACAGGGAACCCATCCACTATGTCTTTTGTAAACTTTTTATTGTGAATAATCGCGCGGCCAGCGATGCAATTTTCTTGCCAATTCCACAGCTGATTTCGGGAGATATTTGCCGTGCTACTTGTCGTATTTCCCGTGATTTGGTACATGCCATAGCCGCCCGGCAAAGTTCCTCCGTCATCTCCCCATAGCGGTCTCCCTACATCTTGGACGTGGGTGGGCAACTCAAGGAACTGGTTATACCGGCTTGCCTGTCCGTTATAACCACGCGACTCGGATCTTGCGATAGCATATGCAAACCACAGACTACCAGTTGGGCCGCAATCTTCCAGTGTCTCGATGTAGATCCTGCAGCGTGTAGGGTCTGGATTTTTTCCTCCGATACGGAACTTGATCGTTTTCGGGGATAGGATTTCGTTGGTGCCACTCTTGAGTCTATAAGTTAGCGTCGCATCTCCGCCGAAAAAGCCCTCCACGGTCATTTCGGTTTGCCAGTCCGCTTCGCTATAGATTTCCCACGTGTCGCCGTTGACCTGTACGAAGTTTCCGTTCTCTGGAATTTTCACCGTATCCGTGTTGTCATCTTTATCCGTCCGTGAAGGGTGCCTAGCTCCGTTACCTCGCTCGTATTTAACCTCAATCTTGGCTTCGATAGTAATAGTCTGCGGCAAGTTAGGCATTCGTAACTGAAGCTGGGGCATCCTTGGGGACGCGTTCTGGGCTGACGTGTGAGCATCAATCCAAGCAATGTTCTCGTTGGCGATATCCGCGGAGGTATCCCAAGGGGTAATCGTCACGTCATCCCCATCTCCTTGGCCATTGATATCGACAATCTCCACGGGGAGTATATTCAGCTTCACCTCATCCTCAAGACTCTCGGTATTTCCGTTGAGTTCGCATTGGTATTTGAGTTTCAGGGTTCCTTCTTCGGGATCG
>Ga0307940_1000931_pt1 | contig 17638 bp, 11 predicted proteins | sample OrgLakmetagen124_FD_201835 | JGI IMG/M metagenome (GOLD analysis project Ga0307940, IMG submission 201835) | Saline water microbial communities from Organic Lake, Antarctica - #124 | ecosystem: Environmental > Aquatic > Non-marine Saline and Alkaline > Saline | place: Antarctica: Organic Lake... | reverse complement strand
ACCATGGTTTAACTCTGCAGTATATGCAATGCTGTATTGTAAAGCTAGGAAGACGAATTACAGCAGTCTGTTTTTGTAGTATTTTGGGTGGGCAAGTGTCCCATGCTTTTTTTGAAATCTGCTGTAAGAACATGATGGCCGTGGTGAATGACACCATCCGGTCGTACCGGCCTTCGTCCTTGTGCACCACCTGGGACAACTTCCTGACCTATTCAGAACACGTCAAGGACGGCAGCACATACGTGTTCGCAGAATTCAGGGGGCTTTACCACAAGGTCGTCGTGTACTGCGTGTCAATCAGCAATAAACTCATCCATGGACGCACGCCCGAGCCCCACTTCAACTTTTCCATAATGTCCAATGAGGAAGACGCGGCTGCGTCGGGTCAGAAGTTCACTGTCAAAAACTACGCAAGGCTCATCCTGGTGATCAGTCTGGTGCAGCTCATGGACGCGCGCTACTGCATGGAACAAGACCTGGATAACCTCCCCCCGTCTCCCCAACTGGACAAGCTCAAGCTCTTGAAGAAAGTGCGTCTGCAGCCAGAAGCACTAGCAGAGATGCAAAAGGACAGGGCGTTTGTGCAGAACGTGGAAAAGTGCCTGACGAGGGTAAAATGTTGCACCGAGTGCGTCCTGGGTAGCAGGACGGCACTTCGGTACCTGTTGTACGCTGCAACAGATGCGGTGGGGTGCAATGGAGATAGTGTCTATGTGGTGGTATCTGGAAAAAGGATGGACCATACACGGAACGTGGCGGAAGATGTCAGCATCCAAGAGTCAGTGCCTTATAATCTGAGCACCACTCTGGTAGCCACGGCAATTGACCCGTACCTGCCTGAAGACAAACCTCTGCACGGATTTCACATCTTGAACGCCATAAGGACCAACAGAGTGGACTTGAACTCGACACCTCCCAACTCAAAAAATGCGGTCAAGCTTTCCGCGGGAAAGAGTTCAGGCAAAGCCGTGGAAAAACGGTCCTCTCCCGCTTCTGGCGTAAAGTCCAACGCCAGAGTCAAGAGCCGCCGCCTATCCTACGCCGCTGATGAGGAAGAAGAGGAGGACCGACAAGGTTAGATCACATATCATAAAGGTGCACTCGCAAAGTGTTCATCTTCCAACACATCACCTTGTTTTTTTGATATTTGCTATTTGCTATTTGGTCGTTGGTCGTTGGTCGTTGGTCGTTGGTCGTTGGTCGTTGGTCGTTGGTCGTTGGTATTTGATATTTGATATTTGATATTTGGTCCATGTGGCGAGTGTGATTGTGCTTGTGTTTTTTGCTTTCTGGGCACCGGTTTGAGGTTAGCACGGAATCGTGCGGTAGTTATGAGATGTGTTTTTACAAATGTAAATATTACCATGACACGTAAAGTCTCCTTGTGGTCTTCACCCCATGAAATGTACGGCGTTTCATCTCTTGACGGAAACGTATATCACGCGACCATCCCAATGGATATAACGAATAATCGTCAGCGTCGTTGGTCGCCCGTATTTTATCCACGTCACGCACACCCATACCATACACCGCACGAAGTCTGAGTCGCGCCGTCTCGGCAATGTCCTCCATCGACCGGGTGTATTCGTCTTTGTGCAGACGTTTGTAAGCCCAATGCGCCGCGCTGCCGTATTCGGCCACGTAGTGCATCTTGTACGTCCTGACTTGTACCTCGGTCGTAGTACCCCGTACCGAAACGGTGTCGTGTAAACCACGATACCCGTTATTTTCACGGATGCGCCGGATGCGATCTTTGAACCTCCCAGGTAATACAGGGAAAGCGAGCTGGATGTCGCGCATGGCCTGGTAACAGTCGTCTTTAGTATGCACTACAACCCGGACCGCGCTCACGTCCAACACGCGATCCACGTCGTCATGTGTCACCGTGTTTTTGTTACCCGTCTTGCACCATATTCCGTACGCGCTCTTCGGACGCCCCGAAATGTCTTGCACGGCGACGTTCCCGGCCACACGCAACGCCTCCCCGACCTCTCTCACCACCGTGCCCATGTTCTCTCGGTTTCTCCGGGTTTCGGAGTGGACCGTCACGTCGTGAAACGCTCGTGGGTGTAATAAACGGAAAGCCGAATCTTCTATGCGGGATTTGTAGCACCACACTCCCAACTTGTCCGCGATTGGTACGATTTCTCGTAATGCCGTCTCGGCCAAATCTATTTTTCGGATGACGTCACCGTAGGGGTCGAACAAAGCCGAATCCAATTCCGCAATAGTACGTGCCAGGAGGACGAGCTGCGCGTGAATGGATGCTTCGTCTTCGTCCGCTTCGTCACCGCACGAATGCGACACGCCTATCTCATCCAGTAAACCTAGTACGACCGCCTCTCCTTTTTTCGCTTGCGACGACGATGACGACTCCTCGGATCTTTCCGGGACCGGTAGCGTATCGCTGTTGATGCTACTACCGTCGTCACAGACGACACTGTCGCGACAGGGTGCTACGTCGAACCCCACCACACGCGTGAGCGGTCGGTAAGGATGATCGCCGTGTCGGTGTCTCGTCGGTTTCCAACCGGATGTACCCGGTGTACCCGGAGAATAGCACGGAGAATGAGGACGAGATGCTGGCACGTGACACGCGCTGTCCTTCGTTGTCGTGTCTCTTCCACACACCGGTACGCCACACGAATACTGGAACGATTTGTATGTAAGCATATAATGATGTAATGAAATATATAGGCCGAATGGAGGCTTTCTGGTGTGACGTGTTAGAGCTATCTTCTCCTCCTTCGGAAACATCCCTCCGTCGCATACTGGGTAACGACGACGAAGAGCGCGGTCACCGGTTGCTTTCGAGCCGCGCTGTTTTTCCCGAAGACGCCATATTGGATTGCAAACGTCTGGCCAACGCACTCGTCGTGAACTCCATTTTTACGGGACTCACCACTTCTTCTTCTTCTTCTTCTGCATCTGCTTTCGAAATAGACGGAATGGGACACTATAGGCACCCGTTTCCTCGTGCACTTTTGCGCGAAGACGATTCTTCCATACTTCCGAGAAATCGCCTATTGAGTTTCAAGGAGGCCTTCAACAACGTGGTAGGAAAGTGTACGCTCCTGTGTTACGCGACGACCCGCGACGACCATAGAGTCATGATCGCCGAGCGACTCTACAACGCCGCTCGTGCCACTCTCTCGGAATCGGAAGGAGGTCGGATAGGCTATCGTCTCAGGATGAAACGCGCCGTATTGAAAAGGATCGTGGCGAGGATTCGACACTCCGACGGTGGAAATCACGTGGACTGGAGGGATGAATTTGAAACACTTCCCTTACACGTCGCGTATGTCCGAATCTTCATGTTAGGCGCGACCTCGACGCCCCGCGATTTTTACGCCGTTCAACGAAACGGATACGCATCGTCGTCGCCTTCGGAATATCCTTCGGTCATGCGACTCCTCCACCTCGATTCATGCGGTCAGACTCCGAAGTCGACGTCGAAGTCGAACGAGTATATGACCAGAGCCGAGTATGTCGAAGCGGTCTGTTTATCGGACGGATACTTTCTCCGTATGTTCGTCTCCCCTCGTAAGAGCGCATGGCTCGACGTGACGTTCGCCGGTGTTCTCGACGAAATGGCCCTTCGAACGTCGCGGGTCGTGCGACTGCTGTCTCGCGTATGCGAAGACCTCGGAAGCGGACGTGGGAGTACGTTGGTGACCTACACCAACCTTGACTCGAAAACGAAGACGGTTCTTCCGGCACGCCTGTTCGACGTGGTGATCCACCTCAACCTCGGACGCATATCGAATACGGATATATCAGACGACAGAAAAATAAGATACCTCTGCATTCGTTCGATGGAATTCGAACTCACCCGCGAGGACGACGAAGACGACGAAAACGACGAACGCGACTTGTTATTCGCATGTCGGTCTGTGAAAAATGAGACTACTACCACGAATACGAATGAGCTCAGGTCCGTGGGAAATATGGACTGGTGGGACGAATGTTGCACGAGAGCCATCCGCGGTAGAATCGTCTTCGCCTCCACCCAGGCCGACGACAACAGCCTGATTATGACGTTCAACGAGTTCGTCGTGCGGTATGTGTGGAAAAAACGTACCTCCATATTTTCGTCATCGTTATCCTCCACATCCGCGGTTATTTCTCCTTCTGGACAGTCCGTACAAAGGGACGTTTGTTACGACATAGGTATAGTAGCCATCGACAACCGGCGCAACCCTTCGACTGTCATGTCAGTGTTGGCGGCGCACGCGAACTTGGACACCACAACCAATCGGTCAGTGGGTGTCTTCGTGTTTTGCGGATGCGAAAACGAATCGTACATGAAGAGAGAACTCCTTACCGACACGCTTTTGGACCATTCGCGCGTGCACGTGGTGCACCTACGTGAACTGGACGATCGGGATTTCGGTATCGAGCGGTACAACGAACTTTTGAAAGGTTCCGCGTTTTGGGGTCGCCTGAACATGGTCACGAAAACTTGCCTGATAGTTCAAGACGACGGAGTGTTAGTAAGAAGAGGTGCCGAGAAGTTCGCTGACCTTTATGACTACGTAGGCGCCCCTTGGGTGACTACGCAGACTCTTATTACACGTTTTTCGAATCCTCAGATGGTGGGTAACGGAGGTCTCTCTTTGCGGCGCGTCAGCACGATGCTAAAAGTGTGTCGCCAGGGCGAACGAGATGGATCCGTGCACGATCTGTTCTTCAACAAAGCGCAACCCTTACCCGAAGACGTTTACCTGTCCAACCGCGTGTACTCGGCGTCGACATCGGACGAAACATGCAAGGTAGCGCCTAGAGAGGACGCGATCCGGTTTTCTTCGGAGCAGGTGTTGTGCGCGGAGTCGTTGGGATTTCACAAACCGTGGGCGTATCACCGTCCCGAAGCCGTATCCGCTTTCTTTACCAACATCCTCGCTACTTCATAATCATGCGGATTATCATATTACCACAGACCATAATCGCGTTGAACCTATATACCGACGACATCATGATTTCGTACTCCCGGGGAGGAGCTCTACGGATGTGCAGGTACAGTACGTAGACGTAGCAGTACACCCAGGTCAGAGCCGTACTCATGGCCAGCATGCGAAACGTGTCCGCCCTCAGCAGAGCTCCGAAGGTCATGTCGAATGACGACATCGGTCTCTCGAACACGACGGGTTTAGGGATTAGAGTAGAATGAGGCGACGTGATCAACTTGTCCATCTTCCGCATCTTGGCATCTGAGATGTCACGTATTCCCGCCATCATCATAATGTTCTGCGCTTCCGGGATAGACTGTAACATATCCGTTATCTCCTGCGTCGACATCTTGCGCAATTTGAAATTCCCGTCTTCTTGTTCCTCTTCCTCGTCATCGTTTTCACAGTATAGATCGTCGCCATCCCCACCGATCTGACCTCTGTTTTCATTTGCCGCTTCCATTTCGGCGCCGACCTGTGCTCGGAACCGCAGCTCTTTCTTCAACCTCTCTTTCATATCCTCCTCGCTTTCTTCAGGCACTTGAGAGTCGATATCGGTCGTTCCAGTCATTCCAGAGGACGACGCCATTTCCGCCAACATGTTCGTCATCGTATTTTTACCCGTTTCTGGAATTGAAAGCGCTGACCGATCGTGATAGCTCATGTCGTTCGTCATTCCCGAACGCGCTATTCCTTCTCCGATGGCCCTCGCCCCCGATCCCAAGCTTTCTGACAAATGATCGACCCCATCTCCTAACCGTCTCTTTGTGTCACCTATTGCGGCACTCGCTCTTTCGGGAGACGACCTGATGCTTTCCATCCCTCTGTTCATCGTGTCACGTGTGGCCGTCCTAGCACGGTCGACTGTGGCCCTCGCTCTTTCGGGAGACGACCTGATGCTTTCCATCCCTCTGTTCATCGTGTCACGTATGGCCGTCTTAGCACGGTCGATTGTGTCCCTCGCTCTTTCGGGAGACGACCTGATGCTTTCCATCCCTCTGTTCATCGTGTCACGTGTGGCCGTCCTAGCACGGTCGACTGTGGCCCTCGCTCTTTCGGGAGACGACCTGATGCTTTCCATCCCTCTGTTCATCGTGTCACGTGTGGCCGTCTTAGCACGGTCGATTGTGTCCCTCGCTCTTTCGGGAGACGACCTGATGCTTTCCATCCCTCTGTTCATCGTGTCACGTGTGGCAGTCTTAGCTCGGTCGATTGTGTCCCTCGCTCTTCTGGGAGAAGACCTAATATTTTCAACCCCTTGGTTCAACGATTGTTTGAATCTGTTCATGCGTCCCGAAGAAGTAGAGTCAGACGATGGCATTGCACGTGAAGGGTCTTGTCCAGACTCTGGAGATGCAGAACCTCTTCGAGATGCGGAATCTCTTCGAGATGCGGAACCTTTTCGAGATGCGGAACGACCTTTTCGAGATGCGGAACTACCTTTTCGAGATGCAGAACCTCTTCGAGATGCAGAACCTTTTCGAGATGCGGAACGACCTTTTCGAGATGCGGAACGACCTCTTCGAGATGCGGAACGACCTTTTCGAGATGCGGAACCTTTTCGAGATGCGGAACGACCTTTTCGAGATGCGGAACGACCTTTTCGAGATGCGGAACGACCTCTTCGAGATGCGGAACGACCTCTTCGAGATGCGGAACGACCTTTTCGAGATGCGGAACGACCTTTTCGAGATGCGGAACGACCTTTTCGAGATGCAGAACGACCTCTTCGAGATGCAGAACGACCTCGTCGTCGTCGTCCTCTTCCAGCCCCCGAAGGAGTCGCTGCGCTTCCTCTTCCACCTCCACCACCGCCTCCACCTCCACCTCCTCCTCCGCCACCAGTTTTGTTCATCAAATCACCGTATCGAGCATGATGTGCGGTCATGACTTGCCGCGAATAATCTCGGATGACGAGAAAGTGCCACACCATTACTCCGACGTACACGATAAACGACATCGCCACAACCTCCAAGAACATCCCCGCCAATATGTTGGAACACACCGAAGAAGGTGTCATCCTCGAAAACCGCGCGCCCGCTTCAGTTCCCGGGTTGCGATCTCTAGCCCTCTCGAGGGTGAACACGTACATCGCACAGAACACGGCCAGTGATATCTTCCCGCCGACCTGATCTCCACGCAAACGCAGTGTTTCCGAGGGATCTTGCATGTGCAGTGTCGGATCGAGTCGGTCTCGACGTCGACGTCTAAACTAGTCCAAAGGTTATTTTTCCCATTATTATACAACAGATGCATCTTCCGTTGTCGGTATCATTCCGCGCAAGCGCAGTAAGTTCGCAGACCGAATTCTGGTCCACGCTCTTGGTGGTGGCAGTATCTGGCGCGGCCATACTTGTATATCGTTTAGCCGACAGGTCTAAAGCCGCCATGCGCTATTATTGTGCGCGCAAAGATCGTCTCCCCATCGTCATCGCGTGTTTTTCGGTCCTGTCGGCGTCCTTCATCCTGAGCGGAAAATACTTGATGGAATGTCTGAAAAAAGGATTTGACGTCAAAAACCACTGATCCAATGAAAATTCATTTCGATTTCGATTTCATGTTTCGTTTGGTTTTCAACTATATCTGATGTTCATAGTGCGGTCGAGTGTATTTTTGACCGTGACGAGTGGTTTCGTCCTCTTGAGATTGAGCTTTCTTTCGTAGCGGTCTATGCGTTCGCTGTCGATAGGGATGTACTTGTGGGTACTCGCGACGTCACCGTCGTTGATCTCTTCGATCTGGCGCGTCAGCGTCATCATGGGAGGGAAATTGACGACCGTCAGCTTGTGCGTCGGGTGATAGTTCCGGAACTCCTCTATCCCCAAGTGACCCCCAAACATGTTCAGTGCCAATCGATCGGGCGCCTGACCCACCAACTTTCCGGCGGATCCCGGGTTGATCTTGGCGGATAACATATTGATCATGCTGTAACGGTCCCATATCTCGTCCACTGAACCCGGGCTGCTGAAATTATACGCCGCGGCGCATTCTAGACTGCAGAAGCAACCGTGCACATAGAACTTATTGTTCACGTACTTCAGAGGGATGCCGCAAGGAGGAGTTTCGAACTTGTGACAACACCAATAGCAGTGTATCGAGGTGCTGTTGGGCCACTCGTTAGCCTTGTTTTTTTCTTCGAACTCCACCAACAGCCTTATCTTTTTCAGACGTTCCTCTTGTTTGCCAGCCCCGGAAGAAGAAGAAGAAGCAGCAGCAGCGGCTTCGTGTTGATGTGACGGTGGATGGGAAGAATGCGGTACTTGAGCCGACGAAACAGGAGCGGAAGACAACACGCATGCCGAAGAAGGGGACATCGAATTCGGAAGCGACTGATGCCTCAAGTGAAGCGCGGTAGTGTCGTTTTCGGTTTCTCCGAACGAGCAGGGCTTCGACATGAACGAGTTGTGGACTAACTCGTCGTAAGCGTGCGGGTGATGATCGAGTACATTACCGTGATGGTGTCCGTTACTGTGTTCGTTTACTACTACTGCGTGTCGATGTCCATGTCCATGTCCATGTGTATGTGATATCGAGTGGCCGTTGCCTTGATGGTCATTGCGATCACCGTTATGTGTACAGTGTTGTAGTACCTCTATGCCGTGTAAATCGTGCAAATCGCCACCACCGCCACATCTGTCGCCTTCGTCGTCCGACCTCTGTCTTGGAACGTTGAGTTTGAGAATGACGTTTTCGTCGTCCGACGTGCATGATTGCGAGTGCGAGTGCGCGTTTGGGTGCACGTTGGCCAGTGGCTGTTGGTTGTTGACGTTGTACGCGTTGTACACGAACTTTGCCTTTCCACCGGCACCGGTGCTCTGCAGAGTGGAAGCCGTGGAACTATCTCCGTTTGGAGTTGGTACGGCGTTGTTTTTACCACCACCATTAGAATACACGTTGGTGATCCCCTTCTTCGGTTGTTTAGACGCCACTGTCTTCGTCACTTTTTCCGTCGACGTCTTGACAGTCTTTCGTTTTCCTCCCGCCGCTTTTGGTGGATTCGGCTTTTCTTTTTCATCTTCTTTGGAGGCCGATGCTGATGCTGATGCTGATGTTTTACGGCGAGGCAAAAGTGATTTTTTACCACTGTCGTTCACCTGCTCTAGTCCATCTCCATCTCCATCTCCATCTCCATCTCCATCTTCGTGTCCATTTAGTTGTCCATGTGCATTTTCGTTTTCGTCTATCACTTCCATGGGTGGGTTGAAAATGCTAGATTGTTTGTGCGATCCATGAAACATAATCGATTATAACGCGTTAGCTTTACGGTTGTTTCGTGAACCCTGTGCCTGGAAAACGATTATTAGAGGATGTGTGGTAAAGAAAATACTGCCGCACGGTATTCCGTGCAGTACTAACATGGCGTGTCGCGAGAAACGTTCTACCAGACGCCGAGTGTAGCGTAAATAGCGTCAAAAAAAGAAACCCAACATAGCCTTCGGAGGGGAATGCAAATACGAATGGTGGATCGAATATGTGTCTCGGTGTTTGTGTTTGTGTGTGTGTGTCGGGTCGCGTTCCGACAACAATAGATATATATAAAAGCATCATATCACAGGATCCGCTGAGGTCATGGAGTTCCGCGGATCGGCGTTCGTCATGAACGCTCGGAGTCCAGACGTCTCCGAGTGTCAAGAACACCGGTGGCCATCGCCGTTGTTGGGTAACGGGAAGCTCACGTTATTTCCGTCTTGGAGAGACGATCGCATCGACTCCACCGCGAGGACACGCATTTCTCTCGACGGCACACAAGGTGTGCGTGGTTCGGTGGACACGTTCCGGGTAGGCGACGTCAGACTGGGGAGTACGCGTTTGGAGGACGTGATGTACGACAGGCGCGAGGCTTCCCTCGACCTGTACTCCGCTACGTTCATGACAACGCACGACGTGATCAGTCGTACTACGGGAAATCATCTTGCGGAGGTGAACGTGCGCACTTGCGCACTCCGACAGTACCCGTACTGCTCGCTGCAGGTGGTGTCGTTGACCCTCGACATCGACAACCTGTCCGACGAAGGTCTGGACGTATTTCACGGGATATCGTCGCCTCCCTCCGTTTCTAAAGCACGCTTCGAGGCGAGCAAAGCCGCGTCTCTGGACTTTTTTTCGGGTTACGGATCGGATCCGGAGGTAGCGTCGGCCACGGTCTGTTGTTACCTCTGGGACGATCCGTTAGCTTACGAAACGTTGGGAGTCGTCGAAAACGAAGAGGGAGAAAGTCGGAGTCAGAACCAGAGTTTTCATCACGTCCGAGTCGGGCGCGACCTCGTCCGCACATTACGGGGAGGAGCCTCATCGTTCGGAACGACAAGCACCAATTATCGTCTCAGTTTCGGAATACTGTCGGCTTCGTTATCGACTCACGTGTCTGACGTGGACATTTACACGGCATCGGACCTCCGCGACTCATGTATCAACGTCCTGTCAGGAGTGGTTTACGGATCTCCTAGGAGTGCCACGAACGTACCGGGCGTGTTCGATTCTGGTGCGGTCACGCGCGAGAGTCTGGCTGCCGTACAAGAGCGCCACGCCCGAGAGTGGGCGCGCCTCTGGTCGGAGTCGGACGTGGTGGTCGTCGAATACCCAAATTACGGAAACGAAGACGAAGAAGAAGAAGAAGAAGCGAACGGATCATTCACGCTTCAACAGCGGCTGCGTTATTGCACGTACGTCATGTTGTCGCACGTCCGACCGGAGTCCGACGCGCAAACCGCAGTAGTCGCGTATCGTTCGTCCGAACGTCCTGCTGAATGTCCAGAATGTCCCGACCTGGCATCTTTCGCCGAACTCGCTTGGTTCGTGCCCGGCCTCGTCGTGACGCGCCCGGAGAGCGCGGCTTCGTTTATCGAACGGGAATACGCGCGTTTCGCTACATCCGTTATAACGTCCGCAAATTACGAAATCGATTGTAGTGGTCGAGACTCGCCTTCTTCTTCTCCTTCTTCGTTTTCGTCTTTGACGGCGCGCGTGTCCTTGCTGGGCATCAACGCCTGGAACTGCTTTCGATCGACCACGGATGAAACATGGTTATCCGAAAAAGGTTATCGCATCGTGGCAGATACCGCAGATTACGTGGCCGCACGGATTCTGACTCGGGAAAACGAACGCGTAGGACTATTGGAAGGGGTCCTCGAGGTTTTGTTGCTTCGTTACGCCACGGACGCGGCCCGAGTACTGGGTCGGAACGCTCGCAACAGGTTCCACACGGATTTGTGGACGCGAGGGATAGACGTGGTCCTCCGAGAGGACGTCGCCCCCTTGGTGACATGGAGAGAAAACGACACAGGACATCACAACGACGGTATATTTAGACCGTGGTCGAATTACGAAAAAGAAGATTCGATCGAGGTCGCCGAACCCCTCGCTACACTCGTGCCCCTGTTTTCCGGCGTCGTCGCGCCGGACCACCACTCTGACGACGGCCACAGAGCAGCTTACGATGACGCCATCATCCAGAACTCGACGTACTACGACCAAGTGGCGCGTTTGCGATCGAACGGCCAACGCCACCCGTACACTCTCGCCTGGGAGTGTATGTTGGAAGGTGTGCGCATGCTCCGTGACGTGAAGCGCGCCGACGTCGCTTCGGCGCGCTTGGACGACCTGGCGCGCGCCCTGACGTCCGACGGGGGCGTATGGGGAAATATGCGGTTGGATGCGGATTTGACTGAGGTCCATTCGTCCTTCACAGAAGACGCGGACCCATCAGCATGTTCCGTGTTCGTTTACACGTTCCTGACATCGATCTGTGCGATCCGAACGGAGGGGGAGTTTGTCCCGGACGGGGTTTTGCGCCGGCCTTTCGGGACCAATCCGTCGAAAGAAGGAGCGACTGTTCTTCCGTCGACTATCCGTGAGATCCGTCTACAACGAAGCGGTGGGAGTGGTCGACACGCGCCACGCGTGCTTATAAACAACGCCAAAATTTGATGTCTGATATACGAGGACGATCACGATGACTATGACGGACGACGAAGACCAGGCGGCAGACGACATGTTCGACGACATCTGGACGCTTTACTTTCACGACCCTTTCGATGTGGACTGGACCACGTCCAGTTACGTTCGACTCGCGGACGTCAGTTCTTCGCGCGATCTGAAGGCGATCGAGTACGTACTTGCGGACAAAGTGGCACACGGTATGTTTTTCTTGATGCGAGAACACGTGTTTCCGTGTTGGGACGACCGGTACAACATCGACGGAGGGTGCGTGTCGCTGAAAGTGCCGAAAAACTCGGTCGCTGGAGTGTGGGCCGGGCTGTGCGGTCTTATGGTCCGTGAGCGTATGGTATCATCTGACCGCTCAAGAAATGAAGAAATGAGCGGAAGTAGCGGAGGCAGCGAGTGTGACGAGTCTGAGGTATGTCACGACGCGAGCGTCGTGAACGGACTGTCGGTGAGTCCGAAGTCGTATTACAGCATCGTCAAGGTGTGGGTATCGCGCGAGGTCGCGGACGTGCGTCGTTTTTTTCGCGCGGACGTGTTTCCCCTCGAGTACCAGGGAGATATCATTTACAAGGCGAACCGGGAGGTCATCAGCCGTGCGTCCCAAACGGCGCAGGCGCCGAAGACGTCGGCGCGTTGTCGCGTTCTACGGGCGCCAGACACAGTTTGATCTCGCCGAGTGACGCCACGCCGTACCGGATCAAGAGGGGGAAATCGTTGCGGAGCATGAGCTCCACCGTGTTGCAGAGGTTGGTGCACTTTGTGAACTGCACCAGGTGCTTGAGCGCGAACACGCCCTGCACGATCTCGTGCGCGTTCTTTTTCTGGCCGATGCTGTACATGTTGGTGTCGTTGTCGCAGAGGATGGTCTCCTGCGACCCGAAGTCGCCGTGGCAGCTGAAGATGAGCTGGTTCTGGACGTCCTTGATCTCCATGAAGGCCGAGAGGTTGGCCATGTCGCGGCAGATCTTCTGGAAGTCCACCGAGGGGAGCGTGATGACGGAGTTGTACTGCATGGGGTCCGCGAAGATGGGGTTGTCGCCCAGATCCAGCAGCATGAGCTTGTTATGGGTCTTGCTGTTCTTGTCGCCGTTCTCGACCTTGATGCCCAGGTGGTTGATGTCGTTGGAGTCGATGTAGAGCGTGAGAGTGTCGTTGTTGGTGACGGCGCGCACGAACTTGTGGAGGTTCATCATGTTGACGCCGATCGATATCTTCTGAGGGCAGTGGTAATACTCGAACTTGCCGGCCTCGAGGAACACGTGCACCAGCACGACGCGCGTGGTGTCGGTGGCCATGATCTTCATGCCCGTCTCGTCGAAGTCGATGGTGGTGTCTGTCAGCATCTCCTTGAGCGCCTCGATCATCAGCTTGAAGGCCGTGGATTGGACGGTGCGGAGCTCCATGCAGTACGTGCCCGGAGCGACGGGATTGGTGGGGTGGATGACCTGCTGCTGGTGTTGATGTCGCTCCATATCCACATCCGCATCAAGACCCCTTTTCAGAAGATGCACGCTCTGGCCGTCGTCGCCTCCTTGGACTTTATCGATGTCCATCGGATGATTCCTCTGTTCTGTTCCGTTGCACCTTGTACTGACGCATGTTCTTAGGTAAAGAAAACGGACGCGCCAGACGCATCTCTAAACCTTCCGTCGTACATCAAACGGATGCGTCAGCCTGGTACGATACGGCGATTCATTGAATGCCTAGAGATTTTTCTCTCTCAAAAATTTGGTCCAATGCTTTCCGAGTTTTCTTGTCGTGTTGGTATTATCTAATCCATTGATAGCGACGGCATCATACATGCTTGTTTCGTTTTCTTTGATTTGATTGTTCATCACGCTCCGCAAGCCGAATGCCTGCGACGTGTCTGATACATAATTGGCTAAATCGAGGGTCGGTGACGTTTCAGAAACGACATCACGACCTTTAGTCGTGCAAACCATAATCACTTGTGTGTTTGTCGGATCCAATCCAATCCCTTTACTCAAGTGTTCGTACGTTTTGGGAAAGCACTGTGCGACACCGCTATCGATTTGGATCTTTGCTGTCAAACTATCTGCTTGTGCCTCTTTCATACCACTGCATTCGCTCAAGAAGCGTAACAACTCTCGTAACGAGTACATGATATAAGACCCTTCGAAATACAGCAACAATATATTGAGCGGCGAATAATCATAGAGACTGTTGTCGCGATCGTTATTTTCGTTCGCCATCATTTCTTTGATTTTGCCGTGGTTTCTCGTCAGTACGTGGTACAATGATTGACTTTTCATTTTGTCCGACTGAGTGTTCATCGTCGTGTTCAATTCCTTTTCAGTAGACACTCCCAGATTCGTATTGTTGTATATGTTGATGTAGTTAAATTGCGTACTTCCTTTTTTCCGTTCTTGTGAAGCTGCGTTGTATATTTCTGTTATCCTTGTCTTCGAATGCGGCTCCGGTTTGTCAATTGAACTAGTTGAAGTAACATTATTTGGATACACACGAGCGAAACGTGTGACAAACCTTAATGTGATCTCACCTTTCAGTTTTTCTTGGAAACGCTTATTTATCCCATTGTTTTTGGTGAACGCGCTGGTGAAATATTCCATAAGTGTTCCGATAACATCCGTCGTCAATCGACTGCACGTACTCGACTGTTTCCCTTCATTTTTCGTTAACTTCGAGATCGAACTGACGACGGGGACATTGTCAGGAGTGTTTTCGACTAAATATTGACAAAATTTCTTGTCCAGTAGCGCTTTTGAGAAATCTTCGGCGAGTTTGGCGGGGTTCTCTCTTCCCGCGGCGTCCATGATAGTCAATTTGAATGATTTGTTGTTGTTTTGCAACGCGTATGTGACGTATAGGTGGCTCCTTGAGCTATTGGGGTTGTTTTGGGACCTCCTGATTCTGTTGTCTAGCCTCCTCAATTTCTCGACATGATTCACATCGTTTGATACGTGGTTTATTATGACGCCTTCGGGTTTAGAAAAATGCTTGATGTCATTCGAAAAGTATTCCTCGGTGATTTTCGGTTGGTCTTTTCCTACAATTTTATAGCCTCCTTCCAATATCAACTTATATGCCCTATCAAATATCGATTCCTCGTTGGTGTTGCCTTTCGCGCCGAATAAAGTGTGTGTTTTCCCGGTGCCGCTGAACCCGATGCCACATATCAATATATTCTTTTGACCTCGTAAGGCTTTTCTTATCTCTGCTTCAAGACTATCTCCATACACCACCCTTTTTCCGATGCGCTGAGTTGCACTGGAATCTAAGGCGAGGTTATTATTTAACATCTCTGAAGTGGTTTCATTCCATACCGTTCGTCTGAATGGTCCGTATAAATTGCGAGGCGTACTGAAGTTTTGGTCTATGAATAATTTGATTTGGTCGCCATAGAGCGCTTCTGTTCCTCCTGTCCAGGTATTTCCTCGTCCTCGTCCTCCCCTTCCACTCACGGCTCTTTTATTTTCGAGCAAGAAGTTCCTTCCCGTCCTATTAGGTCGATTGCTTGTAAGTGAGGAGAGTGAATGTTGGCTCATATCCAATAGGATCCTCCCGTCGTCGTACACATGAAAGGTGGGACACTTTTTGCGTTTACCTACAAAAAAATGTCCCGTTTTTGCATCGAAAGACTCAGACATATCTGTTCCTACTGTTATTGTGTCGGTACCCTCTCCCCAATCCGACGAACACGAAAATGTGTCTTTCCTGAAACGTACGTATGTGGGAATTCCAGGAGATAAAAGGCGAACTAAATAATACCTCGTAAAAGGAAGTTCTAGACGGACATAGTCGGTGGGGCTGTATTCTCCTTTGCTTTCTACAGTCCTCTCGTCGCTATATGCATTCTGTTCGAGTACATACGCGGCTAGGTACAATTTTAAGTCGTACTTCAATGTGATTGATAACAAAGCCGTCACGTTATTTAGAAATTCACATCTTTGTTTGGTGTTCGATTCGGAAAACCTGTCGATCGTCGTATAACCACCACCACTTAAAATTTCTCTTACGATCTTCACAACTTCTATGAAACACTCGTTTACTTTGTCATTTGACCTGATTTCCAATAATGTTCGTCTGGCAGATATTCCCGCCAATATAATCCGACGGAGAGCCTGAAGCAATAGTTTTTCGACGTGGGGGATACTATTTGTAACTTTTGTATAAACATCAGTGTGAGGGACGAGTGTAAGCTTTCCGTCTAATACTCCCTCGATGTTCCCTGTCCTAGTGGCATTATACACCGCATCTGCGGACGGAAGGTTTCCAGGATCTATGGAATTGTCCAATTCTGAAGAAGGATTGCCGACTGTATGTACAAGATTTTCTTGCTTTTGTTCTTGTTCTTGTTCTTGTTCTTGTTGTTGTCGTCGTTTTTCTTCTTGTTCTGAGTCTCGTTGCATATCTCGTCGTCTATCTCGTTGTACGTTTGCTTGCTCTTCTGCTTGCCTTTCTTGTTCTTCTCGTTCGAGCTGTCTCTGTCGTTTCCCTTGTGCTTGTGCTTGTGCTCGTGCTTGTGCTTGTACTTGTGCTCCTCGTTTTCCTTGTACTTGTGCTTGTGCTTGTACTTGTGCTCGTCGTTTTCCTTGTACTTGTGCTTGTGCTTGTGCTTGTGCTCGTCGTTTTCCTTGTACTTGTGCTTGTTCTCTTTGTTTTTCTCGTTCTTCTGCTTGTTTTTTAAACGTTGGCTTGTTTGATTTACCATTGAGTCGGTTCAGACCGTTTACACTGTATCCGTTAGCAACCAGGTTCATCAGTTCTCTCGTCATATTGTTCATCTTGTTTCGCGTCCTCTCCGGGGAGCCGGAGGCGTCGTCGCTGACATTGTTACTTTGAGGACCTGAAGCGCGAGTACGATCACCGTCTACGAAAAAACCCGTTATGTTGTTTGCGACGACCTGTAGATACGCGTGTAGCAGTGGTCCTTCGATGACATTGTCGTCTTTGATATCAGATGCATACGTTACATCCAACAGAGTGAGCTGAGACGCATCTCTATTCTTATCAGCAGTACGAATAGTCAGAGACTTGTTGCCCCTTTGATCATCCCCTTGAAAAAAATCCAACGGAAGCCGTCCATCCTTATCAAACTTGGCCTCCAGTTTCGGGTTCAGACCATTCAACATCGTTTGCAATCCGTGGGGAACGGTGCGCACGCCACCAATTGCGACGTCTTCGACATAATAATCTTCGGTGTTCGCGTTCTCTGGTCTATACGGATATGATTTCGCGTTCACGTTCGCGTTACTTTTTATGTCGAGCATGTTCCTTCGACGCTGTGTACGATTCGGTCCTTCGTCACGTTGTTGAGGCATCGGTGCTCTCGTTTATCAATCCGCACATTATTTTTTTTCGTTCGGGCATGTGTCCACCTTGGTTTCGACGAGCAATGCGGCCTTAATCGTCGCGACATGCCGTGTCAAAGTGCTCGCGCTCACTTTGAAGCACCGCACGAATGTATCGGGGGTCACGTCGAGGACTTTCCCCTCCTGGCACGCCAACAACACGATCGCCATGGCGAAGCGCTCGGGGTCGTTGCTCCTCACCAGGTCGTGGGCGTGCGCCACCTTTTGGATTGCCAGACACCGCTTCTTGATCTCCCACTTTTGGTGAGGCTCGACCACCGTCTGGAGCACGCGCGAGAGCGTGTCCGACGTGTCTCCTCCCGCGTGTGACAGGCGCGAAAATTCTCGTTTGAGCGGCCCGGTCGTTTCTTTGATGCTGCGATTCACCAACTTGCGCGCCGTCGTGAACTG
>Ga0307940_1000923_pt1 | contig 17741 bp, 17 predicted proteins | sample OrgLakmetagen124_FD_201835 | JGI IMG/M metagenome (GOLD analysis project Ga0307940, IMG submission 201835) | Saline water microbial communities from Organic Lake, Antarctica - #124 | ecosystem: Environmental > Aquatic > Non-marine Saline and Alkaline > Saline | place: Antarctica: Organic Lake... | reverse complement strand
CGCATCTCTTCTTTCTTCTTTTTATCTTTGTCGTTCTCATTCTCTTCTTTTTTCGTTACCAGACAATTGTTACCAGCCATCTTGCTTCCCGTGTTCCACGATCTACGACGTTTCCCTCTTTCCTTACCCTACGTAAATGAAGTCGTGGGGGATATTATACGTACAGCTTTACAACGGAAATCGTGAATGTCATTGTAGCGGTAAAGGTCGAATTGGTGATCGTCCCCTTATCTCGATAATTTTCGTTCGTCAGACGCACGCGTTTGTTTTTTCCCGACGGAATTTTTCGACGGACGAGATTTTTTTTTCTTAGTAACATGTATAACAAAGTTGTCGGAATCGCCTTCGTGCGCCCCTTTCGTTTTACATTTCTAGCTTTTCAAGATGGGAGGAGGTTTAATGCAACTCGTTGCATATGGTGCCCAGGATATTTTCCTCACCGGTAATCCGATGATTACGTTCTTCAAAGTCGTGTACCGTCGCCACACCAACTTTGCCATGGAGTCCATTGAGCAGACCTTCAACGGTGCCGCTGACTTCGGCAAGAAGATGACCTGCACGGTGAGTCGTAACGGCGACCTGATCCACCACGTGTACCTGCGCGTGGAGCTTCCCGAGGTCACGATGAACGGCAAGTGCGCGTTCCGCTGGTTGAACTGGGTGGGCCACATCCTGATCCGTTCCGCAGAGATCGAGATCGGTGGCCAGCGCATCGACAAGCACTACGGTGACTGGATGCACATCTGGAACGAGCTGACCCAGACTTCGGGCCGCATGCTGGGTTACGCCAACATGCTGGGCAACATCCCTCAGTTGGTGAACCCCATCGAGAACACCACATCTGACGAGATGAAGGTGCCCGGCGAGATCTTGTACATTCCTCTGGAGTTCTGGTTCTGCCGCAACCCCGGTCTGGCCCTGCCCCTCATCGCTCTCCAGTACCACGAGGTGAAGATCAACCTGGAGCTGGCCGACAAGAAGGACTGCTACTGGGCGGCCCGCCAGAACGCCTCCAGCGAGTGGGAGTACGCCGCCAACGCTGTGACGGTGCCCAGCCTGCCCTCCGCCAGTCTGTTCATCGATTACATCTTCCTGGATACCGAGGAGCGAAGGCGATTTGCGCAGGTGTCACACGAATATCTGATCGAACAATTGCAGTTCACTGGCGACGAGTCGACTTCGACACGAAGCAACAAGGTGAAGCTGAACTTCAATCACCCTACGAAGGAACTGATTTGGATCGTGCAGCCTGATGATCACACCACGACCGAAGCACCATACGGCAAGCAATGGTTCAACTACACCGATGCTTACGATGTGTCCTACTCCCCAGAGTTCGCCTACAACATGGCCTCTCTGGACTTGGCGACTCCCAACGAGAAGTCCGCAGGTCTGCCCGGTATCGCAGCTGGTGGTGCCAACGGTGTTTTCGTGCCAGTGTCTTTCGAGGGCGGCGCCAACCCGGTGCACATGGCCAAGCTACAGCTGAACGGCCATGACCGTTTCTCTGAGCGCGACGGTCGGTACTTCAACCTGGTGCAGCCTTACCAGCACCACACGAACGTGCCCTCCAAGGGGATTAACTGTTACTCCTTCGCCATCAAGCCCGAAGAGCACCAGCCTTCCGGAAGCTGTAACTTCTCGCGTATCGATAACGCAACGCTGAACCTGACGCTGACCGATGCCTCCACCAGGATCTCTAGCAGCGGTAGCACCATCACACGCACGTGCAAGCTACGTGTGTACGCGGTGTCGTACAACGTGCTGCGCATCATGTCTGGTATGGGTGGCCTAGCATATAGCAATTAGGGCCAGTAAATATAAGCTATTCCACCCATTATGTCAGTGATGAAAAAACGGATGGAATGTCGGAGATGAAAAAATGAATAGGGAAGTTGAACTGTCTTGATTTTTACAATCTGTGAGCATGTCACTGATTCAATGCACTCGAGAGAACACTGCGCACGAGGGACGTGCCATCTGTAGGGTTTCGGCGTGTCATACGTTCGAATTCACTTCGAGTGATCCGTTCCCAAGTCATTCTGTTGACCCGAGTGCGTTTGACGATGGCGTCCTGGAGTGCTCCTTTGTTCACGCCCATGATTTTGCATGCCGGCCCAATGCCGGGGAAGGCGATCATGATCTCTGACCTCTCTGACCCTGACAAAAAGCGTGATGAACATGCAACCGATGTTCGCTCTTGCTTCGAGTGCCCCGTAATCGGGAAGTCGCCCACGTCCCTGATCACCCACTGCTCGGTGTGCAGGTACACGCGTCGGATGTGGCCCAGGAAGTCCGCCAGGTCCCAGTCGCACTTCATGTAGTTGCAATACGTCGAGCAACAAGGACGACACGAGGATGCGGTGTAGTCGTCGCTCGAATTTACGCGATCGATGCCCAGTGCCGGCAGTCTGTTGCAGAGGTAGCAGGGTGAGCTCCACAACTCGATTTTCTCATCGAGCGTCAGCAGGTCTCTCTTCTCTTTTTTGGCAGCCGAACGGCGTTCTACAGTGCCTCCGAACGTTAGCCGACGCATCGGCTCTGATGGACCTTCTCCGTCCGCAATGTGTCGGTGCTGATAAATACGGCGCACGTTGTCGATGAGTTCATCGACGGCCATGCAGCCTCGCATCTTGTTGCAGGCACAGCACGCCGCCACAGTGTTTGATGCGTCGTAGTGGCCGCTCGTGTCGATGCGGTCCAGGCAGTTGAGGACGCCACCCGGCGCTGGCGTGTGGCAGCAGTAGTGGCAGGGCATGGAGAAGCGGGCTTTCAGGGTGTCCGCATCGTTCATGCACACACGGAGAGGGACGCGCGCGAGTGCAGCCCTGCTGTCGGATGACATGTCGACTGAAAACTCGTAATCGTCGTCGCTGTTTTTCGTCGTCGACATCCTCTTCTCCTTCTTCTTCTTCCTCTCCCTCGTCACCGCCATCCTTGTCGATGACCGTCCCGTTCTTTCTGTTCTTGGCCCTCACATACGTCAGCAGCGCCTTGAATTTGCGCTCCGGGTCCGTGCGTTGAAGCTCCTGGTACTCGCGCATCCTGTCGGGGTTCTGGAGCACCCACGTCAAATGGACGGCGGTGTTGTGGGCTCGGAAGGTCTCCGGATCCTCCTGATTCTTCTTGTCGCGGTACGTAGCGTGATACTTCTTGGCGTTATAGCAGGCGGTGCATGTCTCGCGCCAGCCGCCCTTCTTCACGTCGTCGCGCCAGCGGAACTCTACCTCAGACGGTCCCTTGCCGCACTGCACACATGCGCTCGGGAGAGGAGTCGTGTCACGCCGGTCGCTCCTGGCCTTCTTCGCAGCCTCAGACGCGTTCGCATTTTTACGGCGGGCGTTTTTACACTTCTTGCACTGGTTCCTGTACTTGCCCGTGGGCATGCGTTCGAACGCCGTTGCCTCATCTTTACTTTCATTGCAGTCCTGACATGTACGAAGCATCATTTTGAAAATGACAATACATAAAGATTTAGAAAGTTTACAATTTTTAAGTAGACTAGTCAAATTTTTGTTGTGTAAAAACTGTTTTTTTTTAATTTGTAAATTGGTGTATAGATATCCATCCACAATATATCTTCAATTCGACGGTTGAAAAAAGTAAAATGAAAAGACATCCTGCGTCCGGTGTAGAAACCAGAAACCCTTTCCACATGACAGAGTGAGTCACGTCACGCCGTGGGTATGAACTACGAACTTTGACTGACCGCCTTTGAAAGCATAACAATGATCCGGTCAATCTGGTCCAGATGCCATGTTACCAGATGCATGTTCTCTTGTATGCATGGATTCTCCATCGACAACTCCAAGGTGGCCTTCCTTTCCTCGGCAAGCCGAAGCGCGGATTTTCCGTCTGCTCCCGGAGCTGCGGCATCAAACCCTCCGCTTTCCAAAAGAAGCTCGACCGCATCAGGAAACTCGCTGTGGCTGTACCGTCTCAGGGCAGCCTCTTTGGTCAGCGCATGGACGCCGCCAGACAACAAAGACAGTCGGGTGAGCTCAGTAGCGATGAACTCGGCACCCCACTCGTAATCACACTGAGCACCAGCCTCCTCTAGCACCGTGTGAGGTGGTACCAAGTGCATTGCATTCACATCACCACCGCTATCCAGCAGCAACTGTATCACGCCCAAGTTTTGGCATCCATACGAGCTAGCGTCGAAGAGAGCGAGCTGCACCTCGTTGGCAACTGCGTGTGGGTCGAGGTAATCCGGCAGCACCTGGAGCAGAATCTCCACCACGACCAACGAGCCATGTTTGCTGGCATCACGCAGGAAGGTCGGAATAGATGACCATATCGCTGCTTTGTGTGAATCGCTAACGGTAGCGGCGTGGTACAGGCACATCACAAGCATCACCGTCAGGTATTTCTGGACCTCTTCCGTGCCGAATAGGATGGCGACAAACAGGGCTTTTTTGATCTCGTAGACACCGGCGTGGTCTGCCAGAATCTGCACCACCTCCATGTCAGTCACTTGCGCACACAGGGCGTGCTGAATGTTCTTTCGGTTTATATACACGGTCGGCGCTGTCAACAGCTGACGCACGACTTCTGTATGGCCTTCCTCTGCGGCGAGGACGAGTGCGTTCCTGCTGCTCCGCATGTTGATTCGAATACCAGTCCTCAGCAGAAGCTCGACGATGTCTACATATCCACGACAGGCAGCGAGCTGGAAAGGAGACCCGTTGAAGTGAGATATGAAATGTGTTCTGTTGATCTTGGTCAAGGCGGTGTTCAAGCCCGATATTTCCAACACCAAGCGCACAACGTCGACGTTTCCCGTGGCACAGGCGCGCATGAGGGCGCCTGTCGGGCGGTGTCTCGTGAGCCAGGCAGCTTTCACCCAAGGCATGCTGCACGCAGATCTGCTGGTCCTGTTACATTTGGCGAAGCGTATTGCATCTGGCGCGTCCGAGAGGACACATATGTTTTGTAGTACTTCGGTGGGCAATCGCTCCATGTTCGTCCTGAAATCCTTGAGAACCTTGTGATACGGAATTTGGAATTCATCAATTTTTTCTTTTTTACAGAGCATCGTCTGTATTTTTTATTGTAGACACACATCAATGATTAGCGCGTCCGGAAAGTACACAGATTTATCGTTAAAGTGAAGAGTTGCGTAATCAGCGTTCGTCCCGCGGGAGGTGTTCGAAATCGATAACTCCGGTTTCGAGCCATTTAATTTTTCGATCGCTCTCTTCCTTTCAGATCCCGGGCGCGCGGACGCCTCTTTCGAAGCTCGTGCAGAGGTCACGGTTAACTTGTTCCTGTTTGCGTCACTCATGGAGTCGAGGATGGCTGATATATCATCAGCGAATAACCGTATCCTACCGTACCCTCCTTCGAAAGAGCGGACCTGCTTGTGGCATACCCGTTCTCCCTTATTATCGAAATGCGTGTCGTTTACAAGTTCATCCGTGTTCGATTCGACGCTATCAATTACTGTATCGGCGTCGCGTGAATGTCGCCTGCTCGTGCGCAGGTCTAGTCGTTGATCGTGATATATCGGACGGTCTGCTTCAGGGTGATGAGTGGGTGACGTCGTAGTGTTTGATATGACGCTCGAAGCCAACCACACTACTGCTACGATAGCGGCAATCGCGATTGCACAGAAAATAAATATAACTACTCCCAGACATACAGATTGCATGGGCGAAAATATGTACACCTCGTCGAATTTTAATTAACTTGCAGATAATAAATTCGTTTTGCACCTGTAACTCGTAGGGTTGGACGATTCCGTATATCGTTTACATTGGATGAAGAACCCTCTCAAAAACACACAAACAAATATGAAGCCGTTAGGTCGGCAACTGATACAGTTCGTCAATTCAAATTTGAAACGCCCACTTGGACGGCATGGACATGGCGTTCGACATCATCCCTACTCTGCCCGACCAGACGGGCTTCCGTTTAGGGGGGAAAGTGTCGGCGTCCAGGCGAGTCTATCCGCGAGGGGTGGGGCTCACTTCTTATACCGTGCAGGTACCGCTCGTCGTGTTTTCCGCAAAAGACCGCGAGGAGGACGACATACCGGTATCCCTGGCAGACGTCGCACTCAACCTGGCTGCTCACGTCCGCCACGCCGTATTCGGCGGCGGGGTGGTGCAGATGACGTCCGTCGAAAGCGAAATCTTCGACATGGGACTCGACGTGTTCGTCAGATACCTCAACGTGGTGGGCCCCGTTCCGGTCTTCTCTGGTACTTCTTCAGCCCGCGATAAGCAGCGCAGCAAGAGCGACAAGGGAATAGATGAGCGCGTTCGTCCCAGTCCTTCCGAGTCAGCCGCCCGATATTCCTCAGGAGAAAGGAAGCGCGGAAACGACGGTGAATGTTACCGCGTCGCGGAAGCGCGTAATGGAACGCGCAGGTGGATCCGAGAGTCTGTTTCGAACCTCCCTTGATTCCAGATCTATAAGGAGGGTGTCGAAATACCCCCGTTTGACGTCGAGGTTGAAGAAGTTATAATACATACAGTGCCGCTCACTTTAAAGTGGGACAGTGAAAAATTGTGTATTACAAGTAGTACAAGTTATTATCCACGATGATCTCGAAAGAAACCAGATATAGAGCTGTTGTACATTACACTCACTTTTTACGTAGTTTGAGAAAAGTTAGCGCAATATATAAGGTTTCAAAATCATCGTTGCAACGGTGGACTTCCCAAGATCTGAATGTTGTTCATGCTAAAAGACGCAGAAGATCGATATTTCAAAAGGTCGAGTCTATCATGAAAGATACGATTCGGTCAAACCCATTCATTACGCTTCATGATTTATCACATCACATCTCCCATGAGTGCAATATCACGTCATCTAGACAAACCATGGGACGTTGCAGGCAAAACTGTGAATTTGTTCGTAAGAAAGTTACACGAGTCGTAGATGTATCTGCCGACACCACTCATGCTACGCGAGTTGATGATTTTTGTGACAGACATGTACAAAAATCAATTTCAGGTAATATCGTATACAGACAAAAAATACGTGCCATTTTTCAGGTCGCGCAGAGGGAGCGAGTGACGCATCTGGTGCTCGGGGCACTCGGTTGCGGCTCTTCTTGGAGACCTTCTCCGGACCGACATGTCGCAGAGATATTCCGAGAGACGTGCTCGCGCCATCCTCGTCTTGTAGACAGTTCCTTTGAACTCATCGTCTTTGCCATTTTGCCGCGTCCTCCTCTCGTTATACCTCTCGCTCTTCCTCTTTCTTCTCTGCTCCTTCCCGGTGAATTAATATCGTCTCCGTTCGCGAGTCAGGTGAATGATAAAAAATCATGTAGCATCGCTCAAACCTTCAGGGACGTACTACTGTGTCCGCCCGCACAAACATTGCATCAAATCTGAAACAAACACACACACAATAGTATTTTGTATTACGTGCGGTGGAAGCTCTCCATACGTCGCAACTGCTTCTTTAGTTCGCCTTCGCCTTCGTATTCTCTTTCTGTTTTTGTCTGTGTGTCATTCGAGGGAACGAACGCAACGCGTCGCGGAGGATTTGCGCAACTCGTGTACCAACGGTTCAAAACGTTCCTTCCCTTTCTCCAGGGCGGAACGACCATTCCGTATTCACTAAACGATCGTTCCATCTCTCGACACACTGCCATCGCGCCGCACATCATGTGTGACATCGGTCCTACGAATGTCTTGGGTATGACGCGCATAACCTCTTCATACCGTCCAGATGCGCGAGGGATCTCAAACTGCTCCCTGAAAGAGGGATCTACCACGGCTTCTAAAACGCCGCTTTCGTCACTGCAGTCGCGAACCAAAACGAACACGTGTTTCACCATCGACCAGGGTTGTTTACTTCGACTATCTTGTTCGTGTGTCCAGACTACGCGGGAGTGATAGCCGATCGATCTGAGATACGCCGATAACTCTACGGTGTCGACGTTATTATAATCGGCGTACGCTTTCGAGTTCAACTCCGCACGAGAATAATAATAGGAAAAGACGTCCCCTATCAAGCCACGCATGAAATTCCCCGAACACGTCTCAAAACATTCTTGAAGGAAACGTCGCACTGAACACGGAAGCCGGGGCTCCTGTACGTTCATCGTTGAGCGCTTCAGCCACTCTCCTCCTTTTGATGTCGACGGCTCAACCACGTGCGCGACTTGCTCGCACGTAGCGTAAGTCACACACGCCATCCTGTATGACGTACTTTACAGTTGTAATCGTCACGTTTTGATCGCGGTGCGTTCAATTTTTTCCGGGTTTGTTTGTTGGTACGTGGTACGCCGTAAAAAAGAAAATATATATTATCGGTGTATATCTACGCTCGTCGACACGACAGACGCGATGCGAAAATCCAAGAGGCCATAATAAAAAATTTTCGATTGCGAGTGTACGCCGTGTCTTTTTTTAACTGCATAAAGTAAACCCACGTGGTGTTATTTGTCCATCCCTCTAAGATGTCGTCTTCTTTATCGTTCACTGACTTGAAGGCCTCGAACGACGGTAAACATCTGAGCTTTGAGGTGAACGGCGTCAATGTCGCGGTGGTGAATGCTTTGCGAAGATGCATCGTTTCCCACGTCCCTACCGTCGCGTTCGACTACAACCCGGCGTGCCACCCGCAACAGCTCCCCCAGTGCGGCATCCTCATCCGGGCCAACACCTCCCCCATCCACAACGAAATGCTGGGCCATCGCCTGTCTCTCGTTCCCATCTGCCTCGACGAAAAGCAGATGGCTGCCTTTGTCGAGGATCCCATGATGTACACGTTCGCGTTGCGGGTCCAGAACGATTCTCCGGACGTGAAACTCGTGACGACCAAGGACATCAACGTGTACGACAAATCTGGCACACCCGTCCCCTCCTCCGTGCGCGACGGCCTGTTCCCTGCGTGTAAGGTCACGGGAGATCACGTCATCCTCACCAAGTTGAACCCCGGACTCCAACAAGACGACGGCGGGAAAGTCGAACTGGAGTGCGTCGCGTCAGTGGGGACGGAGTACAAACACTCTCGATGGTGCCCGGTGAGCGTGTGTTACTTCGTCAACAAGATCGACCCCGAGGCCGCGGAACTGGCGCTCCGTGACAGGGGGATTCAACCCGGATCGCCGGAAGCGGCGCAGTTTTACACGTTGGATGCGCTGCGATATTACCATAAGAACGAGTACGGCGAAGCGAACGCGTTCGAGTTTCGTCTCGAGAGCGAGTGCGGTCTGCGCGCGTCTTTCTTGGTGCACCAGGGTCTCACGGTGGCCCTGGAACGCGTTAGGGGGATCCGTCGTGCCATCGAAGAGAGGAACACCTCTAAGGTGGCTATCGCTTCGACGGCGGAGATCGCGCAAGCTTCTGACAATCCCACCGAAAAGGCCAGGTCCACGGCACGCTCACAGGAACAGGACACCGGAGGACTGTATAACATCATCGTCTCGCACGAGGACCATACCAGCGGGAACCTCATCCAAGCGATGATTTACGAGAAAAACTTCCGTCGCGTCGAAAAGGAGAAGTCAGAGATTACTTACATCGGTTACCATCAACCTCACCCTCTGGAGCACTGCATCGTGTTTCGTTTGGTCATGCGCAACAAGTCCGCCAGCGCGGAGGCCTTCATGGTCGCCAACCTGATATGGGTGGAACAGGTGCTAGAGGGTTACATCTCGGAATGGAAGGCCGCGGCGGCGAAGGTGTGACCGTGACAGAAGCAGAATCCATTTCACCGAATCATTCACGTCGAAATAAAAATCGTCTTCAAGTTTTCAACGACAATGAAAGTTGAAAATATCTACAAAAGTATCTACAATCTACAAAAAAATTGAAAGCTACCGGGATCTCCTCCGACACTCGAGTCGTAACAGTATAATACATCATAATACATCATGTCTACGGAAGACCGCGTGAAAGAAAAAGAATCGGAATGCTGTGCCATCTGTTTGGAACCTCCCAAAAGGGAGGTGTGTACATTGCCTTGCGGTCACTCCTACTGCAAGGATTGCATCACGGAGTGGGTGAATAATGGTCACGACACATGCCCTGTCGACCGCAGAAGATTCGATCGCACGATGATATCTCGTTATTCTCGCCCCGTAGACGCGACGAATGCCTCATCGCCATCGTCTCGGTGGAGCGAAGTCTTGGCGTCAGGCGCATCAGCATCTCTTCCCAAGGACCCTTCCGCTCCGTCGTACTCGCCTTCCGCTGCTCCAGAACCCGAGACGCCTTCCGCGCCGCCCCAGTACCCTGGCAGGACGAGATTGAGTCCGATCCCTCCATCCACCTCCGCGAACAGGAGCTTCATTTCCGGGGCCGAGCAGGAGGAGCCCTTGGCGTTCCGGGCCTTGAAAGATGCGCGCTTGGACGATTTTGCCAAGATGAAGAGGCTACCTCTCAAGGACTACGACGCTGTTTTGTATAGGACTCCGGGAGAGGGTGTGGCAAACGTGGCTCTGAACGCCCTGGCGTACACGTTGTCATGTTACTCCTCTGTCAAACGATCTATCGGAGGAATGAAAAGTCGATTACGCGAAAAGATACACGATAATAATCTCATCGTGCAATCTTCCACCCGATCGACTGATGACATGAGCTTGGATCAGCGCGATCGGTTAGATGAGTCGCGTTTTGCAGCTACCGAGGAGCGTATCCGGCGCGTAGAAGGAAAGATGGCAGGATACCAGAAGCGCTTACGAGCCGTTTGCGTGTGCTTCGAAGCCAAAGAACGGGTATTCTACCTGCTGAAAGAGCAGCTGGCGATCGCCACCTCTATGGCGCCTGGTCACGACGTCGATCATTTAATCTCCTCCATTCGCAAGAACATTCGACTGATGAGCAATGAAATGGTTCCGGTTTCGAAGTACGGCAGAAAGTTACAAAGAAAGATAGACGATACCGTGAAGAGCCGGGAACGCAAGAGGGACTGGATCAGGCACCTCCACGACCTCTCCAGGAAGGAAAAGGTATAAAGATGTGGGTATAACAGGAATAACACACAGACTCCCGCGTTTTTTTTTCGATGGTCGTGTATAATGAGAACGCGTGTTTTGTTTGATTAAACAAACGTAGACTCATGCCGTGGTCGTCTTCCCCCCCGCTGGCTTACTTCAACGATGAACGCGTTATGAGGAAAAGGAGAGGGGGGCAACAGGAGCAGCAGGGGTTCGATTCGGCTGAAGTCGATAAACGACGGTCAGAGTCAGAGAAGGAAGAAGGAGGCGTCAGAACGGTGGCGGTGGAGGAGTTCGAAGACAGAACTGAAAAAAAACGACGAGGAATAATTCCGGGAACATTGATTTCTGAGTCTTATGAAATCGGGAAAAAATTAGGTAGTGGAAGTTTTGGGAGCATATACGTCGCTCAAGACGTGGTCGACGGAACGGAGGTCGCGGTCAAACTGGAGGCGGTGTCCAGCCCTCACCAGCTCCTGCGATTGGAGAACGCCGTTTATTCCAAGCTGAAGGGGGCCGTGGGGATTCCTGGGGTGTGGTGGTACGAAGAAAACGTACCTGGCATCACTGAAGAAAATTACAACGTCCTCGTCATGGACCTCATGGGCTACAGCCTGGAGAGTCTGTACAGGTCTTGCGGCCATCATTTGTCGTTAAAAACCGTCTTGATGTTGGCGGAGCAGATGCTGACCCGTATAGAGATCGTACACGACGCGGGGTATGTCCATCGCGACATCAAGCCTGATAACTTCATGATGGGCAAAAACGAGAATGAGCCCGTTCTCTATTTGATCGATTTCGGACTTTCGAAGAAATACGTAACATCATCGTCTCGAACCCACATACCTTACCGAGAAAATAAGCGTCTAACGGGAACGCCGAGATACGCGAGCGTCAACGCGCACAACGGAGTAGAACAGAGTCGACGTGACGATTTAGAGTCTCTGGGGTATGTGCTCATGTACCTTCTGCGCGGAAGGCTGCCCTGGCAGGGTGTGGATGGGTCCACCAAGGAGGCCAAGTATCGGCGGATAGAGCGGATAAAGCGCACCACGTCAATCGACGAATTGTGTGACGGTTATCCGCTCGAATTCAAGAAGTATTTCCAGTACTGTCGCCTGTTGTACTTTGAAGACCGCCCTGACTACTCGCACCTCCGGAGGATGTTCCGCCGCCTTTTCTCCGACCGAGGGTATCACTGGGACTATGTGTATGACTGGGGAGATGAGACGCTCATGGCGAATAACCGTATAAGGAGAAACAAAAAGAAACTTTTGAAGCAACGACAGCAAAATCACGAGGCAGACGGGCGTTGAGGCATCTTTTCACCTTTGTTAGGAAAGAATGGAACACGAGAGCGGGGGTCTTCTGATACTGCAGTACTTCGTGTTCTTCGACGAGATGAGGTACATGGAACACATCGTCAGCTTCAGGAAATGGTAAGTCTCGTCATTCGGCTCTTGAATTGTTATCTGATATATCATTTAAAAACACGATGAAGAGGTGGTGTGAATGTGAATACGTCGATATGAGCCTCACCTGTTCCTCAGATAAAGACGACTGTCCACGTGATCAGGATGATGTCCACGATAGCCATCTTGATGACGATCTAATGATTTACATTAAGGACTTTCGAGATTGGTTTTCTGACGGTGAAATCAATCACCCAGAAATCGTCGCAGAACCGTCGATTTTGTATGGTCGCACAGATTCTCAATTCTCTGAAGATCACGACGATGGTCACGATTCGCAGATTGTTCTTGTAACGAATGAATTATACGACGTTTTATGGAATCCTTGCGGCGAAATAGATGAAGGCGGGGGGTATCTTGCGAGGAGGAGCGCCAAGCGTCACCGGATTCATATCGGTTTACTGAAACAGGCACTCGATTCATATATCGATATATACTGTCCACCGCTCGAAAACGACATCGTCAGGTTGAACGCAAAATTGTTATCGCTCGCGGAACTTCCCAGGGATCACGGTCACGATTCAACCATCGTCAGAGAGGATCTACATCACATCCTTCACAAATTGCACGTGTTCGAATTGTAGAATGGCATCATATAAAGGCGTGACCGAATGTTCGAGGAAATTAGTACGTCATAGCATGCGCAATGCCGACCACATATGTTTTTTGGCTTCCCAGGAGGGGAGGAGACTTCGAGCGAGGCGGATTTCCGGAGAAGACGATGATACAGACGCGCTGTCGGTACCGCCCACAGTGTCTTGGATAGACATTTCACGTGACAGTGCTTCTGGGCGTTTGAAAGCGGTCGGTTCGGGTCACGGAGGGCATGAAAACGAAGGTCGCATGCAGTACGTGTGTGCCTTTCTGGACCGCATGGTGCTACCCTACATGGAAGAAGCCGGGGGACGCTTGGCGGGGAGGTACGCTATAGAACTGCACGACTCGTACACCTATTTGGAGCACCTTCCTCCTGATGATTTAAATCGTGCGTACGATAATGTCATGGTGTTCTCTCGAGATCGCACGCACGCGCACCCGGTACTGATCCCCGACCCATTTCAGATGACCAATTTCGGGGGCGGACTGGACCGCCTCGAGGACCGCGTAGCGTGGAAAGACAAGGAAGACCGCATGTTTTTCGCTGGAACGACCACCGGAAATCGCGACCCATCCAAGAACGAACGTATTAAAAAGTGCGTATGGTCACTACAACATCGAGACGTCGCAGACTATTTTATCACGCACGTCGCGCAGATGGACATGCGCGACGCGTTGCGCGCCGTCCCTGACCTGTCCCGGGTGATCCGCGGCAGGCTCGCACAGGATCACCACACGCGCTATCGAGTGGCCGTTAACATCGCCGGGAACACTTGCAGCTGGTCTCGGGTGCCCATGGTGATGAAGACCCGGTCCGTACTTTTCGATTACTATTGTGACGACATGACATGGTATTATCCCGCCATGCAGGACGGTTTACACTACGTGAGCGTGGACGGGGAGAACGTCCTGCAAAAACACGCCGAAGTGGCAGGGAATGAGTCCAGGTGTAACGCAATTTGCGACGCGGCCAACATTTTCGTCGCAAATTATACGCGGTCCGTTCACGCCGCGGCTTACATGAAACACCTCCTGGAGGCGTCCGTGTATCACAACTCCCCATGACGACTCTCCATCACACCTGATTCTCAATGATTCGAGAGAGTCGAATCGGTTTGAAAGAATATTTGAGCTGAAGAAAGCCCGTAATGTCGAGTGACGTCGCGAGCGAGGTGCTCATAACCCCCGAGGACGTCGAAGAGGCGAGCGATGCGAACACAGGTGTAGGCTTGGGATGCCTCGCGTCATTGTGCGACTGTGAGGTGTTCATGCCGTTTCTGGTCTACATTAAACGGACAGTCGTCTCGTCGTCGCGTACCTGTGGATACGGTCATATGCGTTCGAAAGAGGCGAACACCACCTTCCCTGTTGGACGAGTATTAGGATGCCATGGTAAATAATTTGACCGTGTGTTTGTCGGTCTACGTGGAACGCTGCTCTTATGAAGAACACGGAATATGTTGCAAATTGACCTCACACGGTTTCTCTGTTTGGTCCTCCGATGTCGACGCTCCCGCTGTTGTTATTCCTTGGTCGGGTGGTGACGTAGAAGCAGAAGAAGAAGGTCCCTCTTTGTTTGTATCGTCACTCACAGAAGGATGTTCGTTCCCATAACTCTGGGGAGGAGCAGGTCCCGTTTTTTCCCGGGGAGTGGAGGCATAGAATGCGCCTTCTTTATCACGGACGGACCGTATTTCATGCGCGACGGGCATGTCGTCTGTTACGGAGTTCGTCTCGTGAAGGATAGTGTTTCCCCAGTAATTTTTGTAAATGACGGCCATAGCAAACACGTCTGTCACCACGAGGTAGACGAACCCGTAGTTCAGGACGTCCCCGATGAATCCCCACTTTTCCCGAATTGACCTGCTTTGCACGACCGTCCAGAGGCACACCCACAGGAATGTGCCTAACAGGAAAGTGAAGAGGTTTTTGCGCTCCTCGCTGATCCTTACGCCGAACAGTGCATGGACGAGGTGGTGTAATAAGAAGAATATCATGGAATATATGTTTGAATTACCGATACAAAATAAATACGGCGAACAACCGCACATTTACACCCGGAATTTGGAATTCCTAATATATCGGCGGAGTAAGTCGGTGAAAATGTGTCTGATGTCTGAACTGAAAACCGCTGTAAGATCACCAGTCTTCAGAAAACCTCGCGGCAAAAGTGGCGCGCGCCACGTTGGCTTTGTATGAGCGTAGGCACAGGCTGAACACCTGGTCTTCTTCGAGCACGTATTCGAGTAGGCGAGGCGCCTGTGCGGAAAACGACGGAGGTGTCATCGTACCTTTTGCGAGGGCGAGACCCGCGAATATAACGACCCCTCTCTGGACGGTGGTTTCGAGTCCCGAAGACACATCCGCTTCGAGAGAGGTCTCAGAAGGGTCGATGTCCTCGATACTTTCAAACGTGATCGCTTCACCCACGTCGGCGTTCACACGCACCTGGAAAATACAGTCCTCGTCGACGTCAAAATCGAGGCCCACGATGCGTACCGACTTTCCCACGTATCCTGCCTTCCTCCTCACGTTCATTACCGACACGAATCCCAGGCCGCGGTCCACCGAAGCGTCCACGCGATTTATGGTGGTAATACGCGGATTGGCGGAGGTGACACGCGCTCCCGGTCCGACCAGGTTCAGCTGCCGCTCGATGACGAACATCCGCCGCTCCGTCGCGCCGCCTTCTTTGTTCACGATAGAAGCGGATATGGGCAGGTTGGGGTTGGACAGGGCGGGTCCCGCCGGCCGCGCGAACTGGTGCACGGTCTGCAGAAACTGGGTGCGATTCCTGGTGACCAGGACCTTGAAGACGGCGGTTCCGTATCCGAACCAGCGATATACCACCTGGTACACGGTGCCTCTCGCGAGGTCGAGGGCGAAGTTGCTGGGACCCGTCCCGTCCAAGCGGTCGACGTTCCAGTCCGGGCTGTACACGAGCGTATCTTGACCGTCTTTGCGAATAACGACGGCAAGTCCCACAGAGTCGTATTGAAAGAAAAAGCCATTATCATCGTCAAAGTAACCGAAACGTACCTCCTGTCCCGGCGAAATGCCTGATGTTTCTAGGCGCACCGCGATGTTCACCTCGCTATTACTGCCCGCGAGGTACCTCCCCCTCTCGACGCTCCTTAGGGAGGCGGAGTCTCCCTGGTTAGGGCCGACGCGTAACACGTATTCCGGTGCTCCTAGCGTGTTCGATACCGAAGCGTCACCTGAGGTGTCCACCCGGTCTCTCAAGACCGACAGACCAAACGCGCTCCGCAGGTCCAACACGGTCAGGTGCTGCGAAGATATGCCGTCACTTGTGTCCATCGGGTCCAGCCACGAAGAAAGGATCTCGATAAGTTCATCCAACCCGTCCGTCACGGGAGACTTGATGGCGGTGTACGCATAGGACGATATAAACGAATCATTTCGCAAAAGGACGCCTGATTCTCCATCCTTTTCGATAAAGAGGTTATTTTTGTTGAAGAAATTGACGACTCCCGTTTCTTCGTTAGTCACCTTTATAAAGCCGTTCCTATCCGTGATCACCAGATTCGCATCCTCCATATTTTATTCCGATAAACGACCCTTTTCTTTCCTTAGTAAACGACCACACTTTCTTTTCAGGGCAGACTTCATACTTGATCAGCGTCAGTGACATCATCGACGACGGGATGCGGGGGTGACGGAGAGATACATTTGGCGACGGGCGCGTAACTGCGTCTGTGAAACACGGTCGGTCCGTGGTCACGGAGGCCCTGCATGTGTCGCGCCGTTCCATACGCCTTGTTCGACAAGAAACCGTAATTTTTGTCGAGGGTCGGGTCCGATGCACAACGGTCCTCCACCAGCTTGTCGCGATGCACCTTGGCCAGAATTCCGGCGGCGGCGATATTCACGTGCGTGGCGTCCCCGTGTGGTACACACGCGTGCGGGACCCACAAAGGAGTTTCGTCGTTGTTGTCTCTATGTGCTTCTTCGGAGGAGGAAAACAAATAAGGTTCGAAACGGTCTCCGTCGACAAGGATCTTTCTGACGGGCGTCACGCGATCGACGGCGTCCAGTGCGCGATGCATCGCCACGTGCGTCGCGCGCAAGATGTTCATGTCGTCGATCTCCGCCGGAGAACACGTGCCTATTCCATATCCCAACGCGACCTCCTTGATGAATTCACTCAATCGGTCTCTTGCCTTTTTCGACAGTTTTTTCGAGTCTCGGATAGCATCCATATCGCGTTTCGTGGATTCGGACGCGTGCTCTAAAGAAGCTAGGGGGGGTAAAACGACAGCCGCAGCGCACACCTCGAATGCCAAACATCCTCGACCCGCTTCGTCCACTCCCGCCTCTCCCACATCTGTCGGATAATGTTCCAACATCCTTGCGCGGCTAATTACTCACGTCCGTATCCTTCTGTCCCAGACGCAGACGCGAACTTCGTCTTAAGTAGGGTTCGTTTATTTGATCTCTTCCTACCTCTTGTAAAGCGTCGTAGAGTATAATGATGATCGTATACGCATTCAGTCCATATTACACTCGGTAAATTGTAATTTGAAACCACGTAAACATAGGTGTTGGATTTTCGTTCTGAGAGGGCTTGTCAGCTGAACCGTTCTCCGTCACTATACCACGGGGGATCTTATATCTATTACCTAAGGCCGTGTCTCACTACGATTTGAGACTGGAAACAGTGTGGGAATAGTGTAGATTTCTCTGTAAAACACTCTATCAAAAGGACGTCCTGTTGCAACGAACAGGTTGCTATTGACATTATTTAC